>Ga0209279_10000494_pt1 | contig 25488 bp, 23 predicted proteins | sample CoawatmetaG00DNA_3_FD_187508 | JGI IMG/M metagenome (GOLD analysis project Ga0209279, IMG submission 187508) | Marine microbial communities from the West Antarctic Peninsula - Coastal water metaG006-DNA (SPAdes) (version 2) | ecosystem: Environmental > Aquatic > Marine > Coastal ... | reverse complement strand
GAAAAGCCATTAGGTGTATTCAATCAGCGACAAGTTGAATTTTGTTTAGGTAGGGATTGGAATGCCACTTAGAGATTGCTCCACCCTAACGGAATAGGTTACAAAAAAGAGTGTAGCTAGTCTGTATATAAAAAAACCAGTTTTTACAAGGGTTTGAGAGGTGCTTTTCTAAAGGGTATTACGGCATTGCTTGCTTGGCTGGGAATGTGATAGAACCCAAAGGATTATATTTACTGGAAAATCCCGAAAATCCCCCAATACGAAACTTAAACAACTCCATAACAGTGGAATAGAACATAACAGTGATTAGCTTTATAAAAAAATATTTTTACTCTTTTTTTATTCTATCCTTGATTCTCTTTCTTTTTTTTTACAAACACCACCGCAGGAAATAGATTAAGTTCTTTTGGTGGAATCATGTGTGGCACGTTTTTTGAGTTTGACTCTATTTATGCCGAAAAAATCTGCTGCGATTAAATATACACTTCAAGACAAAAAATAAAATCACTGTTTCCAAATACCCAGTCACTGTAGAATAAGCTTAATTTATTTCCTCAACATCACATGAAACCTCTAATATTAGATTCAGCACTTGGTACCGAGCTTGAAAATCGTGGCGAGTACCTCCCAAGTTTTAAAACATCTATATGGTCAGCGTATTGCTTGATTCACAACCCCGAGGTTATTAAACAAATACATATTGATAATATAGAGGCTGGCGCAGATGTAATTACCACATCAAATTACCAAGCTACTCCAGAATTATTAAAACGAGAGCCAACGGCGCTTCCCTATGAAGATTTAGCAAAGCGATCACTAGAATTATGTCAAGAAGCAGTAATTAAATGTGGAACACAAACCAAGATTGCGGGATGCTTTCCTCCAATTCATGTTACTTTCAGGCCAGATTTAAGTTCAAAAGAAAAACAGCTAAGAAAGTTTTATGAGACATTGGGTAAAGTTTATCAAGATGAAGTCGATATAATTATTTGCGAGACAATGGCATCAATTTATGAAGGCACAATTGCTGCATCAACTGCAAAAAATTTTTCTAATAAAGTTTGGTTAAGCTGGACCACAAGGGGGAACAAACTCAATAGACTTCCAAGTACCGAGCTCTTAGACCTCGCAATTAGCGAAGGCCTGAAATTAGACATTGATTGCCAATTAGTGAATTGTGTTCATGCAGACACTGCAAGTCTAGCAATTGAAAAACTCAAAAAAGAAAAAAGTTTTGGAATATATGCCAATTCTTCAATATACAAAAAAAATAAGTTAGAAGGTTTTGTTAGTGATTCCGATGAATGGCATTATCACAACCATCAGCCCATAGATCATGATGAGTACAAAGAGTTTGTCGTGCAATGGATTAATAATGGAGCGTCTGTAATTGGCGGATGTTGCAGAACAACAATCGATCACATAAAAGAAATCAAAAAAATTGTTGATAAATTATGAGGTAGACACTAATTTACTATTCTAAGTTTATTAACGCGTTTCATCTGTCAGCAAAAATCAGTCAACTTAAATAGTTCTTCAACGCAATAAACCTTTTTCGTTTTATACTTTTATAAATATTAGGAGATAGAAAATGAGAATAATTTTACAAACCGTTTTTGCAGTCTTATTGATAGGAAGCGCAGGACTTGCAAAAGCAGGCCACCATGAAGATGCTTTAAATATAGAGCAGCTTGCAAAAGCATTCGGTTGGGACCTTGAAGGCGCAGACATTCAGTCACAAAAAGTAGCAGATGGCTTATATGTTCTTTTTGGTATCGGTGGAAACATCGCAGTCTCTATAGGCGAAGATGGCGTATTGATTGTTGATGACCAACTGCCCCAGGTCATGGATAAAATAGAGGCAGCTATTTCTAAAATCGGTGGAGGGAAAATTGATTATGCAATTAATACCCATTGGCATTTTGACCACGCAGAAGGCAACAACGCATTAGGCCCCAAAGGGACAACCATTGTTGCGCACAGCAACGCTAGGGCAGACATGCGACAGGGTGGCATCGTTAACATGGTGGTTGCTAAGTACAATCAGCAACCCTACCCAAAAGAAGCTTTGCCAGTCCTCACTTACGACGAAGGCATGCAAATACATTTTAATGAGGGTGAAATAGATCTAAGAAACTTTTCATCTGCTCACACCAATGGCGATACGGTTGTGATATTTAAAGCTCAGAATGCTGTCCATATGGGAGATGTGTTTAACAATGCTGGCTACCCATTTATTGATGTAGATAGTGGAGGCAACATTGATGGGATGATTAACTTTTGCGAGCAAACATTAAATATTTCAACTGAAGATACCATTGTTATACCTGGGCATGGGCCAGTGACAAACACTGCAACCCTTGGTCTTTATGTCACTATGTTGAAAACCGTGAGAGATAGAGTTGCTCTTATGATTGCTGAAGGTAAATCTATGGAAGAAGTTGTGAGCGCAAAACCCACAGCAGATTTTGATAAAGACTTCGGTCCAGAGTCAGCATCCTTGGGTTTTGTAAATCGAGTCTATACAAGCCTCATACAAGAATCTTCATAGACAAAATTAGATCATGAGAATTGCAATAGAAGTTTTTAGCGAATGGGCTGAAAAAGGCAAAGACATAGAAATGGAAAAGGGCCATGCTTTAGCTGTTGAGGACATGATAAATTTTGCAATTCAAGGCAGAACAAACCCTGAAAGAAATTTTTGCTTTTTAGATTTGGGTTGCGGAAATGGTTGGGTTGTGAGAAGAGTAGAAACTAATCCGTTATGCGTTCGAGCTGTTGGGATTGATGGGTCAAAACAAATGATTGAAAAGGCTAGTAAAGGTGACAGCAAATCTGAATTCTTGCTTGAAAATATTGATACCTATTGTTCTCCCGATAAGTTTGACTTAATCCATTCGATGGAAGTCCTCTACTATCTAGAAGATCCGGCTCAAACTGTAAAGAAAATTACAGATTCATGGTTGAACAAAGGGGGGACGCTGATCGCAGGCGTTGACTTATATTACGAGAATCAAGAATCTCATTCTTGGGAAGAAAAAGTAGGAACCAAGATGATGCTGCTCAAAGAAGCAGAATGGATTGAAATCTTTTCAAGCGCAGGATTAAAAGAGGTTAAAAGCTGGAGATCAAATAAAAGTAAGGATTGGGCAGGAACCTTAGTCTTAACTGGAAAGAAGTAGGCTTGTAGAAATATTAAGCAATAAGCTGCTTATCATCTTACTTTTGTAATGCTAAATATCTCATTTTTAAATTGAATTTGATTTAGATCATCTATAGTTTTTCTAACCTTATTTCGAAGTCTTGAATTATTCTCTAAATTTTGAATATCCTTTTCTGCTATTTGACCTACGTAAACTATATTCGCCCATTTAGCATCTGTGTTGTGACCAAATAATTCTGAAACTGTTTGATCGGGAGCCCTTTTAAATTTAAAAAAATAATTTACAGGTTTTGAAAAATTATATATATTGTTTTCGCCAAATAAATTATCTTTTAAATGCTCAACAATATCTTTTGCTGTATTTGGGAATGCTTCTATATCTTTAAAGGCTAACTTTAAAACTTTTTGAATAGAATCTCCGCCACTTGTGTGGGTTACTAACAGTTTTCCAGATTTGTTCAAAAGTCTCATAAGTGGACCAATGACATTGTTTACCTTAACCTTTACAGCTGTAGCGGCTCTATAAGCTTGGGACGCAACAATAAGATCATAGTTATTATTCTTATAATTATTTTTAAGAAACTTTTGTAAATGTTTCATGTTGTCTTCTCTATAGATTCGAATAATACAAGGGCTTGAATATGATGTCCTACCATTTTTATCTATTTCAATTCCCCAATTTTTTTTAATAAAATTTGCTAAGAGGTTGCTTGTTATTTGGGAATTAAAGTCAAAAGAATTGTTACTTTTAAGCACTAGGTTAAATTCCTTAATCTTTTTATCTTTAATTTTACTTGAACTCTCAATCAACCCTAATTCTGAAAATTTTACATTCGTCATGGTGATTAGTAAGTTTGGATGTTCGACAAATCGATCTGGCATCTTCTCAAATGTATTTTTTAGGTCTTCATAACTGATTTCTTTTCCAGTCATTAAAAGGGAAGCATATGGATGATACTTATGAAAACTTTTAATTATATTTGAGTATATTGTTCCATCACCTGTCCCAGCATCTAGTATTCTTAGGTATGATTTGTTTTCAGATAAACCAGCAATATGTGAATATATCTGCTCAGAAATTGCTTTCTTCTCACCAGTATTTTGAATAAACGATAGATATTTTAATCGATCATCAAAGAATCTTTTTTTATCCATTTGCTCCTCTTTTTTAAATAATAATCTAAATTATCAAACAATGCATTTACTCATTTCTTAGATCAAAAGAAACTGTTGTGATAAGAGAGGTTTCTATTATTAAATAAAAAATAATACTTTAAGTGGTTAACTTTTATAAAAGATATGATTATTTTAAAGAATCCCCATTATAGGAGGCTAAACTTTTTGATCATTTGGTATAATTTCAACATGAAAATATCGAAAGTCTGTTTTGTTTCTTCTGACTTTAGTTTTTTTAGGAGATACCTGTTTAATTTAGCTGCAGAGATAGCGAAAACTAATGATGTTACGGTCATAACCGATGGCCAAAACATCACACCTGATGATTCGCGTCTTCTCAGTGAGAGCAACATTCATTTTGAGCAACTTGCTGCTAGATCTTCAGAACATAAACTTAAATTTCCAAAATACATATATAACTTAAGTAAGATTATAAAACGTGTTAACCCAGACCATGTTTTTTATACCACTATTGAAATATCATTTTTTGGTTCAATAATCACCAAATTCAAAAGCAAAAGAAAGTCTTACTTTATAATCACTGGAATAGGGCTTGATTTTTTTAGCAAGAAAATCCGTTACAAAGTGCTTAATTTAATTTATAGATTAACTTTTAAAATAAACTCGCTAAATAATAATAATTCTTATATTTTTCAAAATCACGATGATCAGCGGCTATTTCTAAAAGCTGGATTTATCGGATCAAATAATTCTAATGTTATAGGACACTTTGGTATAAAACTTACAAATGCTATTAAAACTCATACAACCGAGTCCATAAGGTTTTTCTTTGCTGGCAGGCTTGTAAGATCAAAGGGTATACTTGAGCTTATAGAGGCAACACAAATATTAATTGCTAAATATCAAAACTTCCAAACTATAGTTGCTGGTCCTGACTCTTTTGAAAGTAGTGATTCATTGTCTAAATCAGAGCGCGAGCTACTTTATAGTTCGAAAGGCATAAAATATCTTGGCAATATAGACTACGAGAATATGTATAGTCTCTATCAGAAGTATGACGTATTTGTTTTGCCTTCATATAGAGAAGGGCTTTCAACGGTTGCGCTTGAGGCTGCTGCAAACGGAATGCCATTAATCATTAGCGATGTTCCTGGATGCACAGAATGCATCAATAATAATGGATTTTTAATTCAACCAAGAGACGCTATTGACCTAGCAAAAAAAATGGAGCGTTTCATAATAAATCCCAATCTAGTGAAAGATTTTAGCCAAAAATCCAATGATCACATTAAACTTAATTATTCTACCGAGAAATTGGCTCAAGACTATTTGGCCCTTATGAAAAATAATACAAAATAACAGCATACAAATAATCAAGATGGAAGATCGTCAGCATCCAAATAACAGAAGTGAAATTATATACTTTACTAAGGCAAGAACAGCTTTAAAGTATGGGCTGCAGTCTCTTGGTTTTCAAAAAAATGAATCTATTCTCATACCTGATTTTTTATGTGACTCAGTCATAAGCTCAATCGAAGAAAGTACCCTAGAATTTACAGTATATGAAACTGCTGATGATATGAGCCCTATTTGGGCATCTGTGGAATTAAATATCTGTAAAAATACCAAAGCCCTTCTTATGGTTCATTATTTTGGCCAACCCCAAAATATCAATGTTTTTCGGCAATTTTCAAAAAAACATAATCTATTGCTTGTCGAAGACAATGCACATGGCCATGGAGGAACTTACCAGAATAGGATGCTTGGAACTTTTGGGGATATTGGAATCAGCTCCCCAAGAAAATTTAATGAATGTGGCGGTCTTCTCTACCTAAATAATAATTATGATAAAACACTTCTGCCCCAACTAGACTATGAAACTCTTGAAAAGAAACCAATATGGTACAAAGTACTTTTAAATAAATACCCAACCCTAAAGCATCAATTAAAGCTTCTTCTTAGAAAAAGATATAAATATGAAAATCCTAGAGCTTTTAGAGCTAAACCCGAAGAGGAATTTTATTTACCTAAATCTAATATTCAAAGGTTAGAATCTTTGGATTGGAATCACATAGCGAACCAGAGAAGGGAAAGATAACCAGAGAAGGGAAAGATACTTGAAACTTAAGACTATGGCAGAAATGAAGGGATTAAAACCTGTTTTTGCAGATATTACTTTAGGTTCTAATCCATGGTGTTTTGCAGCATATGTTGAAAATAATCAAGCTGCAATTAGCTGGTTCAACTGGGGTTGGAGAAATAATATAGAGACTTTTTCTTGGCCAGCTCTGAGAGAGGAGCAACTCACAGAAGAAGATAAAGCTTTCAATAGATGGAAAAAAATAGTTTGTTTTAACCTTTCTTAATAACTTATAAGTAAGCAATGATTAAAATCTATAAAAAATTTGATGGAGAGATCAAAGACTTATGGTTAGAGCTTGAAGAAAACTCAAATATTTTTCCATTTCAATCCTATCACTGGCTTTTAAATTGGCAAAAAACTGCTGGTAAAAAATATAAAGTATTTCTTACATGCATTTTTTTAAATGATCGACTGGAAGCTATATTTCCATTTGGTATTAAATCTTCAAACCTTATTTCAAAATTAGAGTGGCTTGGAGGTTCACATAGTGACTATATGGCTCCCATACTTAGATTTAGTCATGAAGGGGTAATTATAAACTTTGAAAGTTTGTGGGGAGAAGTGCTCTCTGCTTTGCCAAACTTTGATATTTTAAATCTGTCAAAACAGATTCCTGAACTCAATAGCAGAGAGAACCCTTTCTTAAACATTTATCCTTCAAACGAAATAATGCATTCCTATCAAAGCGTCTTTGATAATGGCTGGTCTGAATTTCAGGCTGGCATCCCACGTCTTTGATAATGGCTGGTCTGAATTTCAGGCTGGCATCCCAAAAAAAGTTCTCGCTGACTCTGTTAGACAAAGAAAAAGATTGGCAGAGCATGGAAATTTAAAATTTAATTTTTTTGATTCTGATGAGCAATGTCCTGATTTCTTAGAGCAATTATTTTCTTTTAAACAACAAAGATATGTGCAAATGGGAGTTAAAAATTTTTTAGAATCTAAAGACCATCAGGATTTTTATTCAAAATTACCTTTAATTTTGGACTCAAAAACAAAGGTGCATCGCTCCAGCCTAACCCTAGATGATGAGGTTATAGCATTGCATTGGGGGGTTACTTACTTAAAAACATTCTATTATTTAATGCCTGCACATAATACTGGGAAATGGTCAAAATACTCCCCAGGAAAACTACTTCTTGAGGACCTTTTAAAATGGAGTCATGATAACCAATTTACAATATTTGACTTTACTGGAGGAGAAGAGCCCTATAAAAAAATATGGAGTAACAGAAGTTTCTTGTTGTATGAAAGCACTCATGCATTCTCGATACGTGGAAAAATTTACTTATACTTTTTAGATGCGGCACGTGCAGTAAAAAAAATAATTAAAAAATTGCTTGGTAAATAGAAGTTATGGAAAAAGTTTTTAATATAAGTATCGTTCTCCCAGAGCGAAATCTTTCTCAGCATTCTGTTGATTTAATTAATTGGTGTGTTGCTCATAAACAAATTAATTTAGCTTGTTTGATTTGGTCTCAAGAAAAAAATAAAAAAGCCACTAGAAATATTTTCTGGAAACTTATACTCATGATCGAGAGAGCAAAATTAAAAATTAAAAAAATAGAAAAGGACAATATTCATCAATATATTTCTAGTACTGAGAGGCTATTAGAGTTTCGTTTATCGGAAAATAAAAATGAAACAACAAAAAAGATTAATTGCCTGAAAATAGATTTGCATATTGCACTTGCGGTGGATCCTATTTTTCTAACTCTCAAAAATACGTCAAAAAATGGGATATTATGTTTGAACGGTGAAACCCTTAGTTCAAAAAAAAATAGTCCATATTTTTTTGATGAAGTCTTGCAGAAAATAAACCAAACTAAATTTAAAATTATTTATTTTCAACCTAAGAAAGAGAAAGTCATGATTCTCAAAGAGGGCGCATTTTTAACTCATGGCTACTTTTTAGCCAACCAAGAAAATATTCTATTAAGGCAAAACTTTTACCTTCAAAGAACAATGGAGCTGATCTTGCAAGGTAAGATTCATCATGAAAGATTCGAGGAGAATCTTGATATTAATAAGCCTATTCAAGCTCCCTCAATGCAAAACCAACTTAGATATGTATTACATCTTTTTAAACTTTTTCTAAAGAGATTATTATATTTTATCAAGGGTCAAGATGTATGGAACGTAGCTCTTTATAGAGGCGACTGGAGGAATATGGATTTTAATAATATTACTCATATCAAAAATCCTAAAAACCATTTTCTAGCCGACCCATTTGTAATAACAAAAAAGAATCAAAGTTACTGTTTTGTTGAAGACTTTGATATTAAAGCATCCAAAGGTCTTATTTCTGTTTATGAGATAGGTAGCAAAACAACAACGTGCTTAGGAATTGCCTTGAAAGAAAATTTTCATCTCTCATTTCCCTATTTATTTGAATGTGAATCTAAGACATATATGTTGCCTGAGACAAGTGACAATAAAGATATTAGGATTTATGAGGCAGTAGATTTTCCATTGCAATGGAAACTTTGCAAAATTATTAAAAAAGATATCCGTGCTGTTGACTCAATGATTTTTCAGCATAATAATTTGTGGTGGCTTTTTTCTAATATCAATCCAATTGGTGATTCTGATTTTTGTTCGGAGTTATCATTATTTTATACAGACCATCCGATACATGGGCAATGGATTGCCCACCCAAACAACCCCATAGTCTTTGATCCCTCATTTGCTCGAAATGGCGGAATAATCTTAGAGGATAATTGTATATACAGAGTTGGGCAAAATCAGAGTTTTGGAACCTATGGCGGAGGAGGTTTTTCTATAAATAAAATAATTAAACTAACCCCTGATGTATATGAAGAAGAATCAAGCTTAATAGTCAAACCGAATTTTTTTAAAGGGAACAAGGGCGCTCATCACTTCCATAGCAATGGATCATTTTCAGCATTTGATTTTCTTACTTAAATTCTTTATCAGCCAATGAGTTTATTTTTTATCAAGAGGTATAATTCGATTAATATAAAAAATTATTTTATGCATTTCTTAAATATTAGTTCATTTCGCTTAATTAATAACTTATTTGAAGAGCTCATAAGCTAATTATAAAAATAATATTTTGCTAAATTTAATTAAAAGTCTTCAACTAGTTCTTTCAGGCAAGGATTTTAAAATGCTTGTGACGATGTCTGTCATGCTGACATTAGTTGCCCTAATAGAGGTGGGGGGTCTTGTTTTAATTGCATTTCTTGTCTTGAATTTAGAAAACCTTAGTGAAGTTTTACTTTCATTCCAATTCATAGAATACTTTGTCACTTTTTCTGTTTTTAAAGAAGAGGATATTCTAATTATCTTTGCTGCTGTAATAGTCATGTATTCTTTTATTACAATCCTTATTTCCACCATGTCGATACGAAAAATAAGCATCTTTAGTGAGTTAATGGGCGCAAAAATTAAAACATCTCTTTTGAGATATTTCTTAAACTTAGAGTGGATGCAGTTGTCACAGTCGCAATCTTCAGACAAGATGTCTCGCATTATTCATGATGGAGATATCGTTGCTGATATTATTAACTTTGCAATGAATCTATTTAATAAATTTGTTCTAGCCATAATCATTACCTTTGCTTTGTTTTTATTTAATTCTGTTCTCACTTTCTGGTTGGCACTTATTTTGTGTTCAGCTTATCTGGTTATATTTGCAGCATTTAAAAGTGAAACCAGAAAAAATAGCCTTCAAATAACAAAATATATGGATATAACGGTTAATATCGTTACAAATATATTCGGATCATTTAAAGAAATCATTTTTTATCACAAACAAAAAAAAGTTATAGATAGTTTCGAAAAAGTAGATTCTAATTTAGCTAATTTAAAAGGCATTAATATGTCATATGCATATATGCCAAGATTTTACATAGATTCAGCACTGCTTCTGATGTTGGTTGCGGCATCTATTTTTGTTAGTATTAATGGCTTAAGCGCATCTTCATTTTTTGCGATATTGTCAGTCTATGGAATTGCCGGTTTAAAACTATTGCCGGCATTTCAGAACATTTTTTATTTTTCTTATGAGATATTCTCAAGACTTCCACATTTGGATAATGTTACTGCTTTGCTGATTAAGAATTCAGGGAATCAGTCCTTTCAAGCAATACGTGAGATACCTTCTTTCAATAAAGGGATTTCTTTTAAAAATGTATCTTTTTCCTATGATAAGGAGCAAATAAATCCGCTAGTAAATATTGATCTCAGCCTGCTGAGAGGAAAAAAAATTGCTATTATTGGCCCCACTGGCTCAGGCAAATCAACTTTCGTTGACCTGTTTTTGGGGTTCCTTAAACCAAATTCAGGAATAATAACAATGGACGATCGCAAAATAGATAAAGAGAATATTTATAGTTATAGAAAAAATATCTCATTTGTGCCTCAAAAAATATTTTTTCTTGAAGATACTCTCAAACAAAATATAGTCTTTGGATCAAGTGGTACCATTGATTTAGATAAGTTGAATCAAGCTATATCAGATTCATACCTTAAAGATCTTATCGATAATCTTCCAAATGGTCTTGAAACTAATATTTCTGATACAAACCAAATGGTTTCAGGTGGCCAGAAGCAATGTGTCGGAATAGCGAGGGCTCTTTATAGGGGAGGAGATATATTATTATTAGATGAAGCAACTAGTGGCATGGATCAAAAACTAGAAAATTTAATATATGAATCTGTTTTTAAGAGCCAATTTCAGACTTTCATTTGTGTTACTCACAACTTAGATCTGCTAGATCAATTTGATGAAGTCATTGTATTTAATAACGGCCGCATAGAAGCAATAGGCTCCTACAAAGATTTAAAAAATAGTAGTAATTTTTTAAGTTCCGTGACTGGGCAGATTATAAATTAATACATAAGCTGATTAGCAACTCCACATTTGCACAAGTATAATAATAAAAGATAAAAAAAATATAATATGAACGAGTTTTCAATATGTGGCCGAAAGATAGGCTACGATCATCCACCTTTAGTAATTGCTGAAATAGGGATTAATCATAACGGCTCTCTTGAAACAGCCTTTGAGATGGTTGATGCTGCAGTAGATGCAGGCATAGAAATAATTAAGCACCAAACACATATTGTGGAAGATGAAATGTCTCAAGCTGCTAAAAAGGTAATACCTGGAAATTCAGATAAATCTATATACGAAATCATTGAAAGCTGCGCATTAGATGAGGATGAAGAACAAGAGCTTAAAAGGTATGTGGAATCTAAGGATAGGATTTTTATTAGCACACCATTTTCGAGAGCTGCTGTTTCTAGACTAGAAAAAATGAATGTTGAGGCATATAAGATAGGCTCAGGTGAGTGTAATAATTTTCCATTGATAGAGCATATTGCAGAACTGGGAAAGCCTGTCATTCTGAGTACAGGGATGAATGATATTAGTAGTATTGCTAAATCTGTTGCCATACTGAGGTCCCGAAACATACCATATGCTCTTCTTCACACAACAAATATATACCCAACACCTCCGCATCTTGTAAGACTTGAATCAGTGAGAGAACTGCAGACTGAATTTGAAGATGCTGTAGTTGGATTGTCTGATCATACGACTTCTAATCATGCCTGTTTTGGAGCTGTGGCACTTGGCGCGTCAATTTTAGAAAGACACTTCACAGACTCAATGTCTAGAGACGGCCCTGATATTGTTTGCTCCATGGACTCAAATGAAGCCCAAGATTTAATCAAAGGAGCAAATCTTATCTTTCAAGAAAGAGGAGGCAGCAAAGGCCCCGTAGATGAAGAAATACCAACCATTAATTTTGCCTTTGCAACGGTTGTATCTATTGCTGATATAAAAAAAGGTGATAGCTTTACTAAAGACAATATTTGGGTTAAACGTCCGGGCAGCGGAACTATATTAGCTGAAGACTATAATAGTATTCTTGGGCTAAAATCTACAAAAGATATAGCGAGTGACGCTCATCTAAGCCCTGAGGATATTGAAGACTTTAAGAGCTAATTAATTTTAACTGATCCACCATGAACGAAATTGGAATTATCGGAGCGTCTGGCTTTATAGGGAGAAATTTGTGTGACTATTTTCATAAACAAAAAGTTGATTTTGTAGCAATTCATAGAAAAAAACCAGAGTATGATTTGCCGTATGCCATCGAAATTTGTCCCTCATTCTCTAATCTACCCGAATTTAAAAAAATAATTTTTTTAGCTGAGCCTAGTCGACTTACAGACAAAAACATAAAAGATAGAGACTATATTAATAAGACAAAAAGAACATTATCAAATGCTTTAGATTCTTCGAATGCTCATTTTATTTATGCATCCTCATCTGCAGTGTATGGGGATAAGAATTTAACAAAGAACGCGGCTAGCTCAAAACTTTATCCGAGTTCAGTATATGCAGAAGCAAAAATTCAATGTGAAAAAATGATATTAGATAATAATGGAGTTGTCTTAAGGCTATCAAATATTTATGGACATGGCATGAGTGAGGATAATGTTATATCAAAATTAATTAGGCAGCTTCGAACTGAAAAAACCAAGATTGAGGTTTGGGATAAATCTCCAATTAGAGACTATTTATTTATTCAAGACCTAACAGTTTTTTTTGAGCAATTAATTAAAAAAGAATTAACTAGCCAAATTTTCAATGTAGGCTCTGGAATTTCACATTCTGTCGGTGACTTATTTAATATTTTAATGAGAATATTTAAAAAAAATGAGTTATTTTTATTAGAAACAAATCCAATGAATACTGTCTCTGCACTTATGTTGGATATAGAAAAAACAAAAAAAGAAGTAGACTGGACGCCAAGATTTTCAATTGCGTCAGGACTTTATAAATTAATATATGAGGATAAAGTATGAAAAAAATTATAGCTGTATTTACTGGCAACAGAGCTGAGTATGGTCTTCAATATCCAGTCTTAAAGGCAATAGATGCTCATCCTGATCTTGACTATAGACTTATGGTTTCAGGTGCACATCTAGAGAAAGATTTTGGCCAAACTATAAATGAAATTGAAAAGGATGGATTTACTATTCATAACATTGTTGAAATAGAACTGGATGAATCAAAGCCTAATGCAACGTCTCATGCCATAGGAACAGGAGTTTTATCTATTTCTAAAGCTCTTAGTGAAATTCAACCTGATGTCTTTCTTGTATATGCAGATCGTTTTGAAGGTTTTGCTGCGGTAATAGCTTCTTCTCAAATGAATATACCTACTGCTCACATAGAAGGCGGTGACATTACAGAAGGTGGCGCACTAGATGACTCTGTTCGTCATGCAATGACAAAGTTAGCACATATTCATTTTACAACGAATGATCAAGCGACCAATAGAATTTTGTCTATGGGAGAGGCACCATGGAGAGTAAATACTGTAGGGTTCCCTGCAATTGATATGATTCAAGAGCATAATTTTGCTGACCCTGAAGAGCTTAAATCCCTTTACTCCTTAGACCTTGAACGCCCCATAGTTCTTTTTACACAGCATTCAGTCACTACAGAATTTGAGCTTGCTGGAAAACAAATTGTTCCTTCTCTTGAGGCTCTTTTAGAGCTATCCCAGCAAGAAATTCAAATAATTGTTACATATCCTAATAATGATTCAGGCGGAAGAGAAATTATTAAAGAGATACATAACCAACTAGATCAACACCTTGGAATCAATCTTCAGATTCATCAATCCCTGGGAAGATATAATTATCATGGAATTTTGGCGCTTGCAGAAGATACTAATTACAAAGTGGCATGCGTTGGAAATTCGTCTTCGGGGATAAAAGAAACGCCAGCCTTCAAATGCCCAACAGTTAATATCGGCTCTAGACAACAGGGGAGGTTGAGAGCAAGAAATGTTATAGACAGCAATTACGACAAAGAAGAAATTCTTATAGCTACAAAAAAATGTTTTGAGGACATGGAATTTATTGATACATGCAATAATGTGATTAATCCTTATGGTATTGGAGATGCTGGTAAAAAAATTGCTGAAATACTAAGCGCAACAGACTTTACGCAACAAAAAATACTTAGAAAAGAGATGACGATTCAGGGCATGGTAAATTCCGAGGGGTGGTTCAAATAGGTATAAAGAACAAGCATAAAGTTAAAAAAATACTTATCGTTGGATTGGGAAGCATTGGAACTAGACACCTTGAAGTAATAAAAGAATTATTTCCAGACATTAAGATATTCGCTCTTAGGCATAAATCAATAAAAGATAGCGAGGTGGCCGAAGGTATAGAATTATCTTTTGTAAATGTAAAAGAAGCAATTAAGCAGAAGCCTGATATGGCAATTATCGCTAATCCCTCTCCAATGCACTTAGTGATCGCGACAGATCTCGCTGATGCAGGCATTCATCTGTTAATTGAGAAGCCTTTATCAAATAATTGTGAGGGAGTCTCAGAACTCTTGAGCCTTTCTTCTGCTAGAAATATAAAATTAATGACTGGATTTAATTTAAGGTTTCTTCCCTGTTTAGTTTTCTTAAAAAAACAGATTGATGAGTCTAAGGCTGGAAATGTTTTATCTATTCAGGCTGAGGTTGGGCAAAACCTTAGTCAGTGGAGACCAGCATCAGATTACTCAACGGGAGTGTCTGCAAGAAAAGATTTGGGAGGAGGGGTTTTGTTAGAGCTATGCCATGAAATAGATTACCTTGCCTGGATTTTTGGTAGAGTTCAGTGGGTAATAGGCTCGCTTTCTAATCAAAGCAACTTAAACATAGATGTCGAAGACACTGCTAATATTTTCATGGGCTTGAAAGCCAAAGCTTTTAATAATAATAATATTGATGTAGTTTTAAAAATGGATTTTACTAGACTAGATATCTCTAGAAACGTTACAGTTATTGGGGATGAAGGAACTTTAAAATGTAACTTAATTAACGGAGAAGTTTCTTACTATTGTGGTACTAAAGGTTGTTGGGAAGAAATATTTTTAGATAATAAAGAGCGTAACTATACTTTTCAGCTTCAACTCAAATCGTTTATAAATTCTATAGAAAGTGACTGTGAGCCAGAAATTACAGGTGCAGATGGGCTATTAGCGCTTGAGATTATCCAGGCAATTAGAAGCTCAAATGTTCAGGATAAAAAAATATACCTTGATTAGCAATCAGCAAATTGTCCCATGTTTAAATAAATTACAATCATACCTAGGAAGCGTTTGGGGGCTGGATATTATATCTTCGAGAGTTATATCTCTGGGCTCAACATTAAAAGAAAAAGAACATTTATTTGCATTTAAAATTTCAATAGTGTCATTGTTAAAGGAATGAAATCCACCATATGGGAAACAAAAAGTTTTAGCCTCCATTGGATTTAAAGCTTTATCAAGCGCATTGAAAGAATCTACAATTTCTCTTTCTTGATCTTTATATGCGAGCTTACTGAATACTGGATGACTTTCAGAGTGTGAGCCAAACAACATTCCATTTTTTTTCATTTCTTTCATTTGCTTCACTGTTAAATAAAAATCCTTAGTTTCTATATTTAAATTGTTAATTTTTAAAAGCTCATTTAGAACCCACTCTCTATCTTTATAATTAATGTAGTAATTCATAGTTCGTTTAAAATTTTCTATAGCTTCAGAATTCTTTTGATTTTTATATGTTTCAGTTCGAAAAGACTCAATTTTTTTATCAGCGATCATTTCGTCAGTTATAAGATTATCAAGTTGGGAGATAAGTTTTTCTGCTTCAACGCACCCAGTAAGAATATGGATTTTGTGAACTCCTAAAAAAGCTTTCTTCGAAAGCGGCAGGGTTGGAACATAAAAAATTCCCCATAACCCTCTTTTTTTAAGTTCTGGATAAACAAAATCATAATGATCAGAAAGCCCATCGTCAAAAGTCAAAATAATTTTATCTTTAGGTATGAAAGCTTTGTCTCTTATAGCGTTAATAAATTCGTCTTTGTTAACAAAACCGAATTTATCATCAAAAAAATCTAACTGTTGCCTAAATTTTTTAATATCTAAATATTTAAAGTAAGGAAAATCTAAATTATATTCTCGAACATAGTGATACATTATTGACTTCATAACAATTTACTCTATTGAAGGATTGGATATGATCTTTGCATTCTCAAGCCTATGCGGCATATCATTTAAATAATTTTGCAAGACACCATTATTAAAGTTTTCATATAAAACTCGGCATGCTGAATTATTAAAATCTTTAACCTTATATAGCTTTCCGCCAAAATATGTAGGTTGAGGCATTTTATTTAAACTATCAAAATTTATAATAATTTCCTGATATTTTATGACCATCTTATTAATTAACCTATTTCCAATATCATGCGGGCTATCTAAGACCTCCATATCTGCTCTTATCTGATGAATTATATTCCCAGTATCAATTCCAGAATCAATATACATAAATGTGGCGCCGACATATTCCGGCTCTCCATTGATTAATGGCCAAATATTTGTCCCACTGCCTCTATAATATGGGGATAGTCCCAAGTGCACATTAATGAAACGATCTTGAAACTCCTCAAGTAAAGTGCCTTTGATTAATGAGGAACCATAACATGCTATTAGATCAGGCTTTAAATCTAGGATCTTTTGTATTATTGACTGATCATTAATCTCTCCCTTTTTAATATGCTGGGGATTAGACCAATCTTCTTTAAATGTTTCAGATAAAAAATATTCTTTCTCTGACTCAGATCTGTTAAAAACATGATCTTCTAATTGTTTCGAAGCTTCAAGGTCTACTTTTATAATATTTTCTAAACTTTTTTCTGTGCCCTCACAAAATGTTGCAAGTACATCAATATTTTTATTAGATGCTACAGAAATTCGGAAAAAATTATGCCTTAGCTCACTGCCAGTAAGGATTACTATCTTTTTAGTTGGCAGAACCATTTAAGAATTTTAACAGTAAGATAAAGTATTTATAAGGGTTGATAAAAGATACAACAAATAATTTTTTTCAAATAAGCTACAATTCTTTAAAAATGAACTACATATCTCTTATTTGCGCTAGAGGAGGCTCTAAAGGGCTCCCAAATAAAAATATTTACAAGCTTTCAGGCAAGCCTCTACTTGCTTGGTCGGTTGAAATTGCTAAAAAAGTTAAAGGCATATCTCGCGTTATAGTTTCAACAGATTCGGAGGAGATAGCAAAGGTTGCTCTAGATTGTGGTGCAGAAGTTCCATTTTTGCGTCCCACAGAACTTGCAGAAGATACTTCTCCAGAATGGATGGTTTGGAGACATGCAATAAACTATTTAGAAGGTGAGGGTGAAACTAATTTTAGTCTAGTTGTTCTTCCAGCTACATCGCCATTAAGAAATGTTGAGGACGTGGAAAAATGTATTTTAGAGTTTGAAAATACTGATACGGACGTAGTAATTTCTGTAACTGAAGCCCACAGAAGTCCTTACTTTAATATGATCACAGTTGACGATAGGGGTTTTTCATCTCTGGTCATTAAACCAGAAAAAGCGCTAACTAGAAGACAGGACGCACCTGAAGTCTTTGACATGACTACAGTTGCTTTTATTGCATCTACATCTTTCGTAAAATCTAATAATCATATCTTTGAAGGCAAGGTTAGGTCTGTTTTCATTCCTAGAGAGAGATCTATAGATATTGACACAGCATATGATATGGATATCGCAGAGTATCTAGCAAATAAATTAAAGGACGTAAAATGAGAACGCTGAACAGTTTAATGAGTTTAAAAGGCAGAACGGCTTTAGTAACAGGGGCTTGTGGATTTTTAGGCAAAGCAATATGTGAGACTTTGATTGAGCAAGAATGCCACTTAATCTTACTTGACCTGCCTGAGTCTAATTTTTCAGAAATTACGCAAACTATTCCTTCTCACAGCAAAATTAATGTTACTTCTATCGAGGTTGATCTAGAACAAGAGACCTCTAGAGATGCTGCAATTAAAAAGATCTTAAGGGACACTGATAGCTTAAATATTTTAATTAATACAGCAGCATTAGTCAGTGCAAATGCTATAGAAGGCTGGGCTACTGAATTTAAGAATCAATCAATAGATACTTGGGATAGAGCTATTAGTATTAACTTAAGTTCTGTCTTTCATTTGACAAGAGATCTTGCACCAAGGCTTCGTATTAGTGGCAACGGCTCTATTATTAATATAGGTTCTATTTATGGCGTTGTTGCTCCAGATTATTCCTTGTATGCAGGAACAAATATGGGTAATCCAGCAGCTTACGCTGCATCAAAGGGCGGACTGATTCAGCTTACAAAATGGCTTTCTACAACCTTGGCTAAAGAGATTAGAGTAAATTCAATTTCTCCAGGGGGAATTTTTAGAGATCAACCAAAAGAATTTGTTAGTAAGTACGAGATCAAAACACCCTTAGGTAGAATGGCAACCGAAGAAGACTTTAAAGGTATAATTGCATACCTTTCATCAGATCTTTCTGCTTATGTAACGGGTCAAAATATTTTAGTAGATGGTGGTTGGACAGTTTAACAAATAGAATAAAAGGGGAAGCTTGCACCCTAAATCAAGCAATAAAAAAATATTGGATTACTTATGCGCGTCATAGCAAAGATAGAAACTAAAACAGATTATGCTGTCAAAGGAAGGAAGCTTGAGGGCATAAGAAATATTGGAGATCCCTCTGATCTTGCCAAGAGATATTATGAGGAAGGAGCTGATGAAATTTTTTTCATTGATAGCGTTGCAAGTTTATATGGTCGAGCCACCTTGGATAAAGTAGTCTCAAAGGTAAGTGAAACAGTTTTCTCGCCAATGTGTGTTGGTGGAGGTATAAGAACCATTGATGACTGCAAAATAATGTTTGACAGTGGTGCTGACAAGGTCGCATTAAACTCAATTCTGTTTAAGGATCTTCAGATCCTAAAGAAAATTTCAAAAGTATACGGATCCCAGTCTATTGTCGTTGAAATACAGGCAAAAAAGAATATAAATGGTAGTGGGTATTCCTGTCTATGTGAGTATGGGAGGGAATATACAGGGATAGATTTAATTGATTGGTTGTCCTCATTAAAAGAATTTCAGATTGGAGAAGTGCATATTATTTCTGTTGACCACGATGGTATGAATAAGGGGGTGGATAGAAATTTAATTGATTTAGCTAGAATTAATGTAAATGCACCTCTAGTTTATAGCGGAGGCTTCAATTCAGATTTAGATGATATTGAATGGTTAAAATTTAGATTAGAAGGTTTGGCTATTGCATCAGGTTTTCATTTAGGAAAAAACGTTGCTAGCTTTAGCCAAAGAAATAATTAACCTATTATGAAAATTCAATACATAGACTATGGAGTAGGAAACAAAAAAAGTGTTATGAATGCGCTTTTGAAAATCGGACATGAAGTATTAGTAGTTACTTCGCCAGATGATTTGGATCCAGATAAGCCCATTATTTTGCCTGGTGTTGGGTCTTTTCTATACTGCAAAAATGAATTAGATAGACTGGGATTTTTTAAAACAATAAAAAATATGCTTGATACTAATCAGATTAAGAAATTAATAGGTATTTGTGTCGGCCATCAACTTTTATTTGAGAGTGGTGCTGAAGATGGGGGCGCTTTAGGGTTTGGAGTTTTTGATGGCTCAATCAAGCATTTGACAGAAATAGCTTTACCAGATAAAAATCATAGGTTGGTAACGCCAAATATTTCTTGGTGCAAAGTTCAGCAAACAGACGCTGATAAAAGTTTAGGAAAATTTTACTTCATTCATTCATTTGGTAACGCTGACTCCACTAGTCAAATCGCTTACTATAATTGGAATAATGCTAAAATAACCGCAATATCAAGGAAAAACGGGATATGGGGTGCTCAATTTCATCCCGAGAAGAGTGGTGATGCAGGACTAAAATTATTCGATAAGATGATTAATTCAAGAGAGGAAACATTGTTATGAACAAGGCAAAAGAGCAAAGCAATCTGGATGTCAATGATTCAAAGCTAGATACATTCTATGGACTACCATCGGATGTTAAGTTTTGTAGCAGATGCGTCATTTCTAATCAACGACCCTCTTCTGTAATAGAGCGACAGAACGAGAATAAAAAAAATAAAGATGATTTTATTTTTTTTGACGAGGAAGGTGTATGTAGCGCCTGCAAATGGCATGACAAGAAAGAAAATGAGATAGATTGGGAGCAACGCGACCAAGACCTAATGGATCTTTGCAATAAACATAGAAGTAAAGATGGTAATTATGATTGTATAGTTCCTGGTAGTGGCGGAAAAGATAGCGCTTTTGCATCTCATATGTTGAAAGAAAAATATGGTATGAATCCCCTAACTGTTACTTGGGCTCCTCACAAATATACTGAAATTGGCCATGCTAATTTTGAAAACTTTTGCCACTCCGGATTTAATAATATTTTATTTACTCCAAATGGAACATTGCATAAGTTACTAACTAAAAAATCTTTTTTAAATTTGTGTCATCCTTTTCAATGTTTCATCATAGGACAAAAGCAAATAGCCCCCCAAATGGCTGTAAAATTTAATATCCCACTTATCTTTTATGGTGAAAATCCTGTTGAATATGGAAATCCACATAGTGAGGGAAATATTATCCAAATGGATAAAAAATACTATACTGGCGACCCAGATGAAGATTTGATTATTGGGGGTGAAAGCTTTAATAAGATTATAAAAGATAATGGCTTCCATGAATCCGATAAACTTCCATATACACCGATCTCTGAAGAGCAAGCCGAACAGCACAATATCGAGGTACATTATTTAAGCCACTATCATAAATGGGATTTACAAGAGTGTTATTACTACGCAGTAGAAAATACAGGATTTCAACCAAACATAAGAAGAACAGAGGGCTCCTTTACCAAATATTCAGGCATAGACGATAAAATAGATCCCCTTCATTTTTATACTACCCTTATTAAATATGGGCTTGGAAGAGCAAGCTATGACGCTGCCTCTGAAATTAGGCATGGTAAATTAGACAGAGAAGAAGGCGTAATGCTTGTGGAAAAATTTGATCAAGAGTTTCCTGAAAGATTTCAACAGGAAATAATTGAGTACATGGATATTACTAATGAGGAGTTTCTTGAGGTAATTGATAATGCAAGATCTCCACATATATGGAAGTTTGAAGGCAATCAATGGAAACTTAGGAGACCTCAATGGAAACTTAGGAGACCTTTAAAGTAAAATATCCTATTAGATCAATAAAATTCCTTGATACTTTTATTAATCTCTTGTTTAAGCATATACACATCATCTGCTGTCATCGAAGCATCCATTCACTCTGAGAAAATTATTCTTGGGTCTGGTTGCTTTTCGGTATCTGAAAAAGGTTATAGCGACTGTAATTGATGGATGTTGCAGAATAATAATTGATCATATAAAAAAAATTGTTGAAATATTATGATCCTAATTTTAAGCTAAAAAAATAGATTATTATTTTTCTTTGCTTATGAAAATATTGGGTTTTATTAGGCATGCCGAGCACTTATTTAAAGGGCAATACCGCATTACTTGCCCGGTTAGGGATATAGATAATACTATTAAATGTTTGATTGCACTCCTTAACTTTGGAGTAGAACAGAACAGTTAACTAGAATAACTGTTACAAAACCTCTAGGATAATCTATATGAAAACACGTGCAGCCGTTGCTTTTGCAGCAGGGAAACCATTAGAAATCGTTGAAGTAGATCTCGAGGGGCCAAAAGCTGGTGAAGTTCTAGTTGAAATGAAAGCGACTGGTGTTTGTCACACAGATGCCTTTACTCTTTCTGGCGATGATCCAGAGGGAGCATTTCCAGCCATTCTTGGCCATGAAGGGGCAGGCGTTGTTGTGGAAGTTGGGCCAGGTGTTAGAACATTAAAGCCCGGTGATCATGTTATTCCGCTTTACACAGCAGAATGTAGGGAGTGTGATTTCTGCCTAAATCCAAAAACTAATTTATGTCAGGCGGTTAGAGCGACTCAGGGCAGAGGCGTTATGCCTGATGGCACCAGCCGATTCTCTTTTGAGGGCAAGCCAATATTGCATTACATGGGGTGTTCAACATTTTCTAATTATTCAGTGCTTCCAGAGATTTCATTGGCGAAAGTAAGAGAGGACGCGCCTTTTGATAAAATTTGTTACATAGGTTGTGGTGTCACCACTGGCATTGGCGCAGTTGCATTCACAATGAAGGTTGAGCCTGGCTCCACGGTAGCAGTATTCGGCTTGGGCGGTATTGGCCTTAATGTTGTTCAGGGTGCCAAGATGGTTGGTGCGACCCGCATTATTGGTGTTGACCTGAATCCTGCGCGCATCCCTCTAGCAACCCAGTTTGGGATGACAGATTTTATTAATCCTAATGAGGTGGAGAATGTTGTTGATCACATTATTGATATGACAGGTGGCGGAGTAGATTACAGTTTTGAATGCATTGGGAATGTTGATGTTATGAGACAGGCGCTAGAGTGTTGTCATAAGGGTTGGGGTCAAAGTTGCATCGTAGGTGTGGCGGGTGCGGGCAAAGAAATTGCAACGCGCCCATTCCAACTTGTTACCGGTCGCTCTTGGCGTGGCACTGCATTTGGTGGAGCGCGAGGCCGCACTGATGTCCCAAGAATTGTTGATTGGTATATGGACGGCAAAATTAATATCGATGACCTAATTACTCACAAGATGCCTTTAGAAGATATAAATAAGGCTTTTGACCTCATGCACGCGGGCAAAAGCATTAGATCGGTGGTGGAATTCTAAATGGTAAAAGATAGTGACTTAGAGCAAATTAGCTCTAACCAGAGTTTTGGTGGTCAGCAACTTCGCTATCGACATAGATCAATCGCCCTTGATTGCGACATGACTTTTTCGATTTACCTGCCACCCCAAGCAAAGCAAAATAAGGTTCCTGCACTGTATTGGCTATCTGGTCTAACCTGCACAGATGAGAACTTTGTTACTAAAGCAGGAGCACAACAGTATGCTTCTATGCATGGTATTTCTATTATCTGCCCTGACACCAGCCCTAGAGGAGATGGTGTGCCTGATGATCCTGAAGGCGCCTATGATTTTGGTCTTGGTGCCGGATTCTACATTAATGCAACCGAGATGCCTTGGGCCAAACACTACAAAATGTATGATTACGTCGTTGATGAATTACCATCATTGATCAATTCTCAATTTCCAGTTAACGGGAGCAAAGTATCTATTTCAGGACATTCAATGGGCGGGCATGGCGCGCTAACTATTGCACTAAAGAATCCAGAAAGTTACTGTTCTGTGTCTGCTTTTTCGCCAATTTGTGCTCCTATGCAGTGTCCCTGGGGGCAAAAGGCTCTTGGTCAATACCTCGGTGGAAATGCAGCAGACAACTATAGCCAGTGGGCACAACATGATACTGTAGAGTTAATAAAAAGCTCATCGATCAACACAAGGGAGTCTTTGCCTGTGCTGATAGACCAAGGTGAGGCCGATAATTTTTTAGAGGAACAGCTCAATACTCAATTGCTTGAGGATACAGCTGCTGAAATTAACTTCCCTATGCAAATTAGAATGCACCCAGGGTATGATCACAGTTATTTTTTTATAGCCACTTTTATTGATGAGCATTTTCAGTTTCACGCTAACGCTCTCAAGAACTAAATTAATCTAACTATAGGAAGATCTATATGAATAAGTTTAAAAATTTAATTGTTTTAGCCCCTTTAATATATGCAATTCATCATTTTGAGGAGCACATAATATTTAATTTTAGAGAGTGGCGATTGACCTACTTCGCTGATAATAACTCTATTCCAACAGAAGCGGTGCTCAGCATTCTTATCTCGCTAATATTGGTATTTATTTTTATACATTTAATTAAGAACAATAGAGCTAGCGCGACACTGGTCTTATTTTTTTTAATGACAGCCCAGGTTGTAAATGCTTTTTTTCATGTTTTCTTTAGTTTTTATTTTAATGATTTTAGTCCGGGGACAATAACAGCAGTAGTGCTTTATCTGCCTGTTAATTATTTAATTATCAAGGCTGCTTTCAAAGAAGGGTATCCAGCAGTAGTGCTTTATCTGCCTGTTAATTATTTAATTATCAAGGCTGCTTTCAAAGAAGGGTATCTTAAGAGTTACTTGGAATTATTTGTTCTTTTTCTTGCAGGCATTACCTGCTTTACTCTGTTTGAATCGATCGGCGCTCAGGTACTAGGCTATGCAGTAATGCTGACACCGTTTTACTACATCATAATTAATAAGATAGAAGAGAAAAGTGCAATTGCATGATATTGTTTATTAGAATCAAGGAGTAAGAACATGAAGTATAGAAATCTTGGCAAGTCAGGTCTTAAGCTCTCTGAGCTATCCTTTGGATCCTGGGTAACATTCAATAAACAAGTTGATTCAAAATTAGCAGAACAAATGTTTGGAATTTGTCTGGATGCAGGCGTCAATTTTTTTGATAATGCAGAAGGGTATGAAAGAGGTTTGTCAGAAGTTGTCATGGGCGAGGCATTAAATAATTTAAATCATCCCAGAGACTCCTATTGCGTTAGCTCAAAAGTCTTTTTTGGAGCCCATGAAAATCCTGCTCCCACTCAAATGGGTTTAAGCAGAAAGCACATTACCGAAGCGTGCCATCAAGCCCTAAAAAGACTGCAAGTTGAGTATCTTGATCTTTATTTTTGTCATAGAGCTGATCCCGACACCCCTATTGGTGAAACGGTTTGGGCTATGCACAATCTCGTTACTCAAGGAAAAATATTATATTGGGGAACCTCTGAATGGACAGCAGAAGAAATCGAACAGGCATACACCTTTGCTATAGAAAACCATTTAACGCCCCCTTCGATGGAGCAGCCTCAATACAATCTGCTAGATAGAGATAGATTTGAAGTCGAGTATGAGCCTATCTTTAAAAAATATGGAATGGGCACTACGACATGGTCGCCCTTAGCATCGGGAGCATTAACTGGTAAATACTTAACAGGCATTCCCAAAGGCTCAAGAGCTTCGTTAGAGGGATATGAGTGGTTAAAAAAACACATGATCGAATCAGACAGAGGTCAAGATAGAATGAAACGGGTCGCTAATTTTATAAAGTTAGCGAGCGATTATGACCTTAGCCCTTC
>Ga0209279_10000492_pt1 | contig 25577 bp, 23 predicted proteins | sample CoawatmetaG00DNA_3_FD_187508 | JGI IMG/M metagenome (GOLD analysis project Ga0209279, IMG submission 187508) | Marine microbial communities from the West Antarctic Peninsula - Coastal water metaG006-DNA (SPAdes) (version 2) | ecosystem: Environmental > Aquatic > Marine > Coastal ... | reverse complement strand
GGGTTTGGCTATCATAATGATCACCTTGACCCGATGTAAGAATATAATTAAATATGTTTGTGTCATCAGATTGAGATTTTGGTAAATTACACCAAAGACTTACTGCGAAATCTTCGTCTTTTCTAAAGTCAATATTTTGGTGTTTTTTAGCCTTAAAGTAACTCCACCTAGTATCATCATATATGTTTGCGCCCTTAGTACCTGTGAGCATTACACCTGTTCCATGAGGAGTTTGACTACCAGTATTAAAAAACATGGTATTACCTCTAGTATCTGTTGCATATCTAGATCTGTCTTCAAGTATATCTGTAAAGGCTGGGCAATGTGCGCCTACATTTTCCTTATGGTATGGAAATTTTTCACTGAAGTTTACGTGGAAAACTAAACTGCCAGTCATAGACCTATACATTCCCAATGGATCAGCAAATCCACCAGCTGAGATATCGTATAGGTTGCCATTTCCATCGTCTCTAATTTCAAGTGTACCAGAAGAAATTTTTATAGAACTTTGGAATTCTGTTGATTCTTGTAGTTTATCTCCAAGAAGTAATCCTGGAATTGATATTACCTGGGCAGTACCATTTAATTCTCTATACTCATTTCGGGTTGCTTCAACACAGAATGTTTTTGATAAATCATTAGCAGATCTATAATACATATGGTTTAAAGAATCATGAATAGATCGCTTAGCATAACCATTGGTTGTTGTCTCTTCACTACCTGAAGTAAACTCATCACCCTTTATAATATGTGCGTTTTTTGTCCTACTAACAGTAGAATCTTTTAGAAAAGAATGCCTATGTGCTGAGTCGTACCCATAAACATATACAGTTTCTACATTATTATTCGATGCAGAATAATCATTAAGTAATAGTGTATATTTTTTGTGTGCAGTATATGGGGATACTACAAAGTTATCTTTAGGAATTTTTTTAAATATTGACATATCATCACAAACCTATCCTAGTATTCAAGTTTAACTCGTATTAAAGCTTCTCTATTATATGACTTTAATAATGGCTTACTCATTTTGGCAACGGCTAAAAGTTCGTTGTTATCATTATAAAGACCAACAGTTGTTATATAAACTTTAGGCTCTTTGAAAAATGATGGGTGAGTAAACGTTCCTTGTGAACCTGAAGTAAAACTTGGGTTATTACTAAAATTGTAATCTTGGTTTCTTACTCTAATAAAATAGTGGGTTGCATGTACAGTTTCTTTATTTCTTGCTGCAAAGTACGCAGAACCACTAATTGAATTTAAGAAACCTACAGTGTTTGCATTTGACATAGTAACTGGAGTTGCACAGTATGCAAAAGACGCTGAACTAATATACATATTTATTTCACCGTCTATACCTTCACTATCTAATAATATAACACCGTTATCTGGATAAAATAATCCAAATTCAGTTGGTGTTCCAGATGTTGTGGATAATCCATTTGCAATTGTACCACTAACAATTTTATAAACTGTTCCAGCTTCTGCTATTGTTCCATCAGATACAGTTGAATCATCTATAAGCTTTATAACTGAATGAGAAGGTACTAATCCTTGCCCAGTTATACTAGAATTTCCTACACCAAATCCAGCAAGATGTAATTCCCAGTTTCCTGGATCTAATCTTTCTTTCATTCTACTTCTTTGAACATTTATAAAATGGAATTGTTGTAAATCTGTTGGCAATGATCCTGATCTATTTGCTAAACTAAATCTATCGTCTCCAGGCGCTAATAATAAATTACCGTATTGGGAGTGTAGGGCTCTTGTTGGTGTAAATCCTTCAGTTGCATATTGAGGAACTTGAGAACCAGATCCTTTATAATGACCATAACCAATAGCAAATTGTACTTCTCTATCAGCATTTTGTGCTAAACTTTCTCTATAAATATCTAAATAATATTCTCCAGAAGATTGGCTTTGTACAGACGATGTATGGTATTCTCCTGAGGTTAATACTCCATCTTGGTTTGAAAATAATGCTGCTGTTACAGTATCAGTATCACCACTATCAACTATATCATCTCCACCAAATCTACTATATATTGGTTGTAATACCGGTTGTGTTGGTCTTCTTCTTACTTGTCTTATTCTTGGTAAATCTCTCGTTCTACCAACTCTTTCGACTTGGTTTCTTCTTGGTGAACGATCCATTTTATCACTATATCTAGCCATTTATTATATCTCCTATTAGTACATTGCCTGTTCTAGGACATTACTACTTAATGTTTCTTTATTAACTGTTACGGTTACCGTTACTACACCACCAGTTTCATTTCCGATTAATGTGATAGTTGCAGTTTTACTTTCAATTGGTTGGGGTTTTGCAACAATTTGAAACCTTTTACCTGCTACTGAAATTGATTTTGTAGAGTCTCCAGAAAAATCTGCAACAGTAGGATTATATCTAGAATCTATTCCTCCACCTGGAGCAACATTTAAATAACAAACATCTGTGTCAGAAAGTATAGCAGTATATCCATATGCTGCATTACCATTTGCAAAGTTAGTTGTTGTTGGCGATATTACTGCAGTTTGTCCTGCACTTGTAAGTGTTACTGAAGTAGGAACAACCGTTACTGTTGGCATTCTTGCAATATTTTTTGGAAGAGTTACCAACTTGTACTTACAAACTTGTGTTTCATCTGGTACAGCTTCAACCAATGGTAAAGCCTCAATAGCTTGTCCATAATAATTACTACCTAAAGAATGATTAACATCCCAAAGATTATAATCTATTTCATCATCTGCTAATGCAAATTGTGTTATTTCAAAAAACTCAGATCCTTTTGCAAGAAGTTCTCTACCTTTCTTGGTAAGAATTGCGTCTACTGTAATTGTTGTTTTGTCTAAATATCCCATTCAATTGCTCCTATATATTAATTCATATATAAATATATCTTTAATATGATTTTATTAACTACCCCTATTAAAATTTCGCCCTCTTGGTGATGGAGTAGCTCCTCTTAAATTTTGGCCTGCTGGTCGACCAAATCTTCTACCTACTGGTAAACTATTTTCTCTTTGATTTAAACTTTCACCAAGTCCTTCGCCAGCCGTTAATACTTTTCCATCTGCACTATCATCTGAAGATACATATTTATATGGGCTAACATCATAATATTCTACAACCGGCCCACCATCAACTGTTTGTTTAGATTCCATATTCCAATTTGATCCAACGAGCTTACAACCATTAAAATAAAGGTTCATTAATGGAGTTTGTCTGAAATCTTGGTATTCTGCTGCTTCCTCTAAGGAGTGAGACGGTAAAGATGATGTTGGTACACTTGTACCGGCATAATGAGGGTGGCCGGTTCCTCCTAAAATAGCCGCATTTCCCCAATTCTTGTGGTGAAATAACGGTATTGCTTTTCTTAGTGATTGGCTAAAGGCTGTTGCATAATAATATATCTGTTTCTTTTTTTCAAAAGACCGTCTAGGATCACCAACAAATGGTACATATATTTCACTATGTGCTAGTCTATTTAATCCATATCTAACATGTCCGTCGGTTACATTTCCAGCAGATGATGCTGTAAAATTATTATAATCATATCCTACCTTTCCGTATTTTGGATGAGAATGTAATTGTCCGTGAGGTGGTGTATGTATTGTCATTCCAATAGCATCTCTACGATAGTATGCATTCCAGACCTTTGCGCCGTCATCTTGCGTTCCTGCTGCTGTTGGTGGAAATTCTACAGTTGTATGTATATACCTACTTCCTTCTCCTCTAAGATCGTATCCAAACTTATCGTATTTATAGTCTCCTTCTAGTTCACCAACAGTTCTATTATCTAATCCTTTTTCTCGTTCAGTATTATTTTCAGGTTTAAATTTACCTTTAGAAATTGCAGCATTTTTTATTCCAGGAGAAAATTCAAATCCGCCTGTTCTAGTACCCTGTCTGTTATTAGAACTTTTCTTTTCTTTTAATCCATTATATGTAAATGGTCCAGATTCTCCTGCGGAATATCCAGAAAATGACATTGAATTAAATACACCTAGTGATCCTTCTAATATTGTTTGGTCCTGTTGTTGTGGTAAATCTCTAACAGCATAGTCTTGTAAACTGGCACTAGGATACTTTAATATTCTTGGTCTTTCAAGGAAATGTGGTTTTACCAATAATCCTACTTGGGCCTTTGCTCTAGCTGGTACGAGTTGTCTAACTGTTTTAAATAATGAATCGTCAAAAAATCTAAGCATTTTTAAAAATTCATGAAAATTTGGATTTCCACCGTGTTTTCTCCAATAATGATCATTAATTCTTTTTAATCCAGTATATTTTTTTAAATATGTATCCCTTGGGTCTCCAACAAAATTATCATATTCAAAGGGACCTAATTCTTGAGCAATATCAAGATCAATTTCGTCAGTTGGAGAAAAATAGATTCCTAATTTATTTGAATCAAGTGGGTTTTTGTCAAAAGAACTAAATTCTCTTTTCATTATTGGGTGAAGTAGTCCATTTAATTTATTGTCCTCTATTCTTATTTTTTCAGAATATGAAGATGGACCAATTGCTCTAGGCATTACCGTATAATATCGTTCTTCTTCTTGGCTATATCCATCTGATACAGCACTATTATATATTGATGCTTTGAAGCCATAGAAATATCCAGAAGTAGGTAAAGAGCTTCCAGCTGGACCTGAGAACTTACTTACTTGGTTTGGTTGAATTCCAGGTATAGTATTAGAATGAGATGCGTTATACTGTGCTAAATCTGCCCCAAGAGGCCATCGTACCAATAAGTCATCATATGAAGATGTTATGCCGCGGCTTATAATTGTTAATGGAGATTGTACATGGAAATCAAATATTGATTCAGATATAGGGTTAGCATATAATCTAAATTCTTGCATAGACCCTGAAAATCCTGATATTGTTCTATTTGGATCGTTACTTGCACTTTTATATAAAAAGTCATCGCCAAAATATGAAGATGTTGCGCCACCTAGAAAATGTTTTAATGTTAAATCCCTAGATTCATCTATTATAGCATATTTATTACCTCCAGCTGTTGAGCTACCTCCTCCCCAAGATCTATTATAACTTTTTGATGGTTCTCCAAGAGATCCAGACAATACTAAACTAGAACTAACTGCCCAGTTGATTCTACCAAATCTAGAAAAATCTGACATTTTTTTACAAAATAGTTCATATAATAAGTCTTGTCCTTCGTGATCGTGTAGGTTTATAGACTGGGTAAATGCTAATGATTCATGATCTTTTCCAGGATCTCGCCTATTAAGTATTACACTCCACCAGTCATTATCATATATTGGAGCCCAATCAGTTGATGATGTTATATATCTATGTTTATGATTGGGTCCAACTGAACCAGATCTAAGTGCAAAGTTTACTCTCCCATAAAGACTTTCAGATTGGTTAATAACCAATGAACTCGTGTGTTCAACCCATATAGCAGCACTACCACTATATGTGTTCCATAAAACCATATCCTTTTTATTTTCGCTTTTATCTGGGATATTAAATCTAAACTCAACGGCATTTGGATATCTTACATTGTCCAATGACGTACTAACTGGTGACCAAGATCCAGTAATATTAGATTGGCCATCAAAATTTAAAGAATATGAAAATCTATCATATATATTTTTAGAGTGTCTTCCTGGTAGTTTTTGAGGTCCTCCATATTCATGTATTTTTAATATTGTTGAAGGTAGTCCATACGCACTTATTACACTTCGTATACTTTCTTCTGTACCTTTTGTTTTTAATATGTGTGGTAAATTATTTAATATTCTTTTCCATAATTCTTTTGATATATCATCTTTAGATAATGAACCGTATTGTTGGTCATTTGATGCAGAAACTGGCCTATTTGAGGGGGTACTATTATGTAAAGTTAGTGAGTCAGGATCTCCAACAGATAGTAGTGGGGCAACTATTCCGGTTGCACTTGCTTTAAGTCCTTTACTATCTATTACTGTAACCTTTGGTATTGCTGTTGAAGAAGATGGTAAAGTCTGAGTTACACTTACTAAGTTTGTGCTTGGTGTATGTGACCAAATAAATGAGTATGGTGGAGTACCATTAAGACCTATTATTGAAGATTTTGCAGTGACAACACCACCATTTTCTTTGGTAAGTACAGATGTAGTAAAGTTTAGTTTCCCACCATAACTCCCACTTCCATCAGTACCAAAATTATACGACCATATATCGTCAAAATCCAGGCTTTGGAAGGGTTGCCAACCAAAAGATTTTAAAACTGGTTCAAGTAATTTTTTAGGTAAACCTTCATATATAGGATTATCACGCTTATGAATATCTAGTAGGTGCTTGGTGTATAAATACATTTGGTCATAGTGATCACCAATCATGTTAACGAACGTTACATATCTGTCGTTATCTTCTGAGAATTTTATATGGGCCGGAACTGTATTTACTAATGCATTATCGTTGTGTCCATCATATCTAGATGCAGAATATATTACACCAGTATTATAATAGTCACCAGTTGGATTATTTATTTGGCCAAACCATTCTTTTGCCTGTACTGAGTCTACTGCTGCTAGGGAGTATGGTGTAGCTCTTCCTGTTTTTGGCCAGGAAAACGGTATAAAGTCACCAAGTGAATTACTAACCATTGATTGAGACGAATAATATAAGTGTTCTTCAAAATCATCAAACGTTCCAACTAGTCCTATTTTTTTATTTTCCCACTTTAATTTATTTGCAGTGAAATAATATGAACCCGTTGCAGAAGAACTAACCAATCCAATTAAATTTGTTGAAACTTCAGCAATTTTAGCATCATAAGTTTCTAATTGTCTTAGTTTATATTTAAAATTTTCTAATTTTGTAACTGCTGATCCAAAATGAACAACATTTTTAAATCCAGTATATGTACTATCATCTACTTGTTGTGGAATATTGTAATCAATGTTTATTCTTACATCCCCAAAACTTCCACTATATAGTTTTTGAAATAGTTTATTTTTAACAGATGCTTCTCCTCCTGATAATATGTCAGTTTCACTCTTATATCCTGTTGGTTTTGGAGGATCAAATTGTGCAGGTATTGAAAAATCAGGTGGAGCAAGGGTATTTGATGAAAAGCCTCGGGCTTCTGTTGTTAACTTTATATCTTCTTGTATTGGTTCAGCTATCGATTGACATATCCAAAATTTATCACCATCTTCTAATTCATCTGGAAGAGGTTCATATAGTTTAAATACCATTGAATGAGGAAAGTTTGGGTAAGCGTCGTAATCCATTCCCCAATTTACAGCTAGTAAAAGGGTATCTTCACCAAAATTTAACCTAATGTCTGGCCAGAAAGTATGGGATGACAGTTCACTACCTTCAATCCTTTCACCAAACTCTAAGAAATCGTCGCTTAGATCCAAATCATCGTCAATTGGTCTTACTCTAATTTCTCGCCTATCGTTAGATATTTCATCAATATATAGGTTGTTATTTGGGTCTCCAACCAAGCACCTTAAAAAGTTATACTTAATACCAAAAGTACCAGATTGATAACCCATTGACCTAATATCAGAATGAATAGCTAGTTTTATTGACGGTGCTATTTGGCCAGTTTCTTTTTGGTCAATATTATATGACTTAACATTATAATTACTTTCTAAAACATTTTCGCCACTATATACATGTAATTCTACATGGTCAGTATGCTTGCCTTTACCGAAATTAGTAAAAATAGTTTTGGACTTAACAAGTGATAAGTCTTTTTGATTATATTGTGTTATTCTTTCTGTTGACATATATTATTACCCGGCATTTTGTATATTTGACCAGTCTCTAGGTAATCCTCTAGCTGCTCTATGTTCAAAATATTCTGTTTCAGTTTTAAATTTATATGATATTCCTCCAGGAGCATCAAAATAAACTCCGAGTTCGTTAGCTACTCTTCTATATACTCCACCTGTAGCTTTAGTTACTTTGGCAGCAGTTGAAATTCCTCCATCTATTTTTGTTACAGGATTATCGTCATCTCCAGTTGCCCTAACTGATTGTTTTGCTCCACCAGGTACTTCAACCCATTGATTATTTTGCCATTCTAATTCAATCCACCTTCCTTCTGATTCAACGTAGTCAAAATAATTGTCATATTTAGAAACTTCTTCGTCATGGAATTCATCTCTAACGTAATCTCCAGTTGGAATATATACTATTTGTTCTCCAATTTGTTGTGGTGTTAATGCGTTTAACAATCCACCAAGAACGTTTACAAAGTATGATTTTGAAGAGGTCGTTCCTTTTTCATTTGAAACCTCTAGGTGATATCTTCCACGCTGTTGCAATTGTACATTATTTAATCTAAGTACCTGTGTATTACCTACGACTTGATCTCTAGCATTACCTATTCCATCAGCATTAAATTTCCAAGTATATGTTAACCCTTGGTTAATCCTAGTTCCAAGTTCATTTACATAATTATATGCTTTTGACATTAAGACCAAGGTATTATTTGCAGCTAATTGTAGTGAAGGTTCTCCTAGCTCTGGAAGTACTTGTATTGAGTATCCATCACTATATTGACCATCAAGTGTACCAAATCCAGGATAACACTGGACAGTTTGTATTATCGGTGCATTTTTAGGTTTTGAAATTTCTTTTGGTACCCGTTTTAGTTGTGTAATACTAGTGTCAATAATACCAATATAGCTACTTGCAAGAAAGACGTGTTTTACTAGTGGTACTACATATGGATTAGAAGATGATTGAACGTTGTCGTCAACTGACGACATAATAACACCAAACCTAGTTCTAGTTACCTTTGTTGTAGGTATTGTTGTACCATCTTCCCGTATTGATAAACCACCGGCTAAAGGGTCTGCTCCATTAATACCGTATTCTGCGGCTTGTGGAAAGTCAAAATCTTGTAAATCAACTGCTCCGTCATATGGGGTTATTGTATCTGATGTTGCTGTAAATCTTACGTCATTACCATCTACCTGGGTTTTTTTAATTTTTATTTCAGAAACTGGAAAGGCTTTTCCCATGTCACTTTCCATTCCTGCCGTTTTTATTTTTGGTTTCTTATATCTTTGAGCAGATAATCTAGATGCCATTGATCTTTTTTTACGTATCGCCATATTATCTCACAACTTTAAATAAATAATCTTTATCATAAACCCGTTCTAAAAAGGGAGAATTCATAGAACCACTTATTACCTTAAATAAAAACTTATATCTTCTATCAGAATAAAATTGGTCCATCCAAAGGTCAATGTAGTTTCCTTGAGAATCACATTGAACCTTTGTACTACCTGTATTAAACGGTATTACTGTTTCATCGGTTAAGGCATCTTGTATTGAATAATAACTTGAACTTGGTAAATATTTAACATCTAATTCAGCTGAAACATTACTATATGTTTTTGTTGGATATTTTTCTCTACCAACTATTCTAAATCTTTCTTTACTATTTCGCTTATATTCTTTTCTATTGTTTTTTATATATAGTATATTGTGCTTAGATATATCTAAGGCAGACAAACTTCCAGTATCAAATGTACTATCTGGCCAGTGAACAACTAGTCTAGGTTGATATATTGTATGTGTGTCGGTGGAAAAGTATTGTAGTGTACCATAATCAACGGCATTTTGTTCTTCGTTTATACTACCACTATTTGCAGATCCACTCCTTAACAATACAAATCCTTCATTTGGTATATTACTTGTAATCCACTTATTAACAATTGAAGTAACGTCTAAAGATATATCAGTGTCTTCATAATCGTATCTTCTAAATGCTGAATAACCTGATCCAGTATACCATGTACCTCCACCACCAGTTGTTGTAAACGAACCAGTAGTACCAGCTGCAAATGATGTAGTAGACCAAGTATTTCCAAACTGAGTTTTACCATCTCTATATTTCCAACTTACACCTTCTTCTTCAAATATTAACGAGCCACCAGCACTAATTTTTTTAGTTTGTTTTCTTCCTTTACCCATTTCCCAAGATTGAGAAACTGGAAAGGCTTCAATTCCATATTTAATAGCTAGGTCTTTTGCTTGAGAGGTTTTTAAGTTTAATTCAAAAACATACTGAGCAGGTATTGCTCCGTTTGAAATTGATTTTGATATATTTGTTAAATCAAACTTTATAAGTATTCTAGAATTATATATATTCGATGTTCCTGAAGAAGAAATGGTTTTTTCAAGCTCAAGGATTTCATCTATACCGGCGTTTAGACTTTCAGATCTTTCGTATATTGTTGCATCTTTTTTTGCTGTTATTGAATAATACATTTTTATCTCCTAGTAGGTTACCACCCTTCCTCTAATATCTATTGCTGGGTATTTTATTTCAAATATTGCAGGATCCTGTGATGGATAAACAATTTTATTTTTTGTTGCTTCTCGTACGTCATAAAAATTGCCCGAATATCCACTGCCTACTTCGTGTTTACAATACACATCTAATGATTGGGCAGTCTGGACGCCATCAACCTTATCTATTTCGGTTGCAATGTTTGCTAAAAATATAGGCTCATTAAATTGCCAATTCCTAATATCAAATATTTTTGCCAATACCCTATTTACCTTTAATATGACTTCACTAGAATTATAACCGGGTAAAGGTATTATAGAATAATTTATTCCAAGGTTTATTATAAAACCATCCTTTATATTAATTGCGTCAGTTAACATTCTATATTTACTTAAGTAATTTCTTACATTTTCCTTGGTTGCAGAGTTTGCTTGTGTTAAATTGCCACTTTGATTATATGATAACATATACAAGTTTAACGCTAGAGGATTTATCAAGTCGGCTCCTGTCTCCTGGGATATTTGTTCATCTTGTATAATAAAACACTTTGCAACATTACCAAATTTTGCAGGCATAGAATACAATCTAGCAATAAAATCTTCTCTAGTAACTGTTCTAGATTGAGCTGCATAGAATGCCATTGCATTTTGTCGCATTTCTTCAACTGATTCTAATCCTTTTCCACCAGTTGCTGGTTCAGGATTACTAACTGCTATGGATTTTTTTACAAATTGTATTGTTGGTCCGGATAATCCATCAGTATCCATATTAAAGTTTACAGACGTAACCTCTCTAATTGTACCTGCTCTTGTGTTATCTTTGATTCCTCCACCAACAACATATTTAAACTGTAATATTTGATTTGCAGGTGCTTGACCATACGCCCGAGTAAACATTGCATTTTGTGGATCCCATGCGTTGTCTAGATTAGAAATATTACCATATGGTAATGATAGTCCCATATTTCCTGGATTAGGAATTAATAATTCATCAGCTATATTAGAATTTCCGGCCCCAAAATTTATTACGGTTTTTAGTTCTTCATTTAAGTCTGAAGTAAATCTTCTACCAGTTTTTCTTAGTTTTAATAAATACGGAGTGACTTCATTAAATTGAGAAAATTCAGGATCTATTATTCTTGTGTTTTGTGTTTCTTCATATATTAAATTTTGAGCTATATAATCTACCTCATACCAACGATTACCATCACCGTCTCTACAATCTAAAATTTCAATAATGTTTTTATCACCTATAATTACTTTATCGTATTTTTTAGGGTTTTGAAAACTAAAACTTTTATATTTTATTGTACCAGATTTTGCAGTAACACTTTTTCTTAATAGATACGTTTCAGGGTTTCCATCACCATCTATTTTATATATTGATACTTCGGTTGGATCAATTGAGCTAGAATATCTAAAATCAACTGGTGCCAATGTGAAAAATGGAGAAGCTTCTCCATTGGTTTGTGCAACTAAATTTTCTTGAACTAATGGTGCATATCTCCAATCTGGGGATGAAACATTACCGGTACCGTTTGAAGGCAACAATATATAAATATCTAAATCTACCATAGATGGAGCAGACGCTAATGGCTTATATCCTAATCCTTTTGATATATCCATCACATTTGATCTTTCTTGTGCATGTAGTAGTAAACTTTCCCTTAGAGAATTATCAATATAATAGGATAAAACATCACCAACATATGCTGACATTTCAACAAACATTTGGCCAGGAGAAGATTCATTAAAATCATTAGAAATATCTGGAAAATATACACTTGAAAAAGTATTAAGCTTATCTTTAAAACCTTTAAAGTCTAAATTTAGATAATTTACATCTTTTATTTGTAATTTTTGGCCCATATTATATTTCCTTTATCTCTAGTACAACTTCTTTTTCGTCTATTGTGTTGTTTATTAAACCAATGCTTAAGGCAATCAATATTCCATGCAATGGATCAACTAATCCGCCCTGGTCGCTTGGTATTTTTACTTCTAATTTTTTTATTACTATATAAGGTAACCATTGCTCTATTGCATCTGTTATTTCTGTTCCACACTTTTCTCGTAATGTAGGATAATTTGGTTCAAATAAATAATCTTGCAAATTCGTACCGAATTCAGGGTGATTTATTCTTTCGCCCTTTCTAGTAAGTAACAAGTTTTTTACATTTGCAATTGCTTGGTCTATTGAGAAATAATTTAATTCAAACAACCCATTATCATCACCATTAAATGGTAAAGTTAATCCAATAGCAATGTCTTCATTGTCGTCTATTACTGGGCTTGATATTATTTCCCTATTTGCCATGTATTATTTTTTCTTCTTGTTTATTGCCTTCATTAAATCAGAATAATCTCTTGTTAAAGCTTTTTCTACGTCTTTTGGTACTTCAACGTGTTGTCTATCTGCAGGAAGCATTTGTTGTGCACTTGGTTTTCCGCCAAATGTTTCATCCATGTTTCCTAATCCCATTGCAGCAGCTAGGCCTGATTTACCTGCAGGAGCAGAATTTGCTGATAATGTTTTACCACCCATTGTTGGCCATTCTGTTTGATTTGCAGTCTCATTTAATACGTCATTTAACACTGAATTTTCTGTAAATTGTTGTTTGGCTATTTTTTTAGTTTTTTTAGATTTTTTAGGCTTAAATAATGTTTCAGCATGGGACATTGTGTTACTAAATTCTGTTATATTAGATTTTTTTGCACCAAGTATTTCTTTTAGTACTACCTTTATCTCGGCTCTTACAGCTTCTCTAATTATTTTCACTAATTCAGATTTTTTCATTTGTGTTCTCCTTTACTCGTATACAATATTATACACTATATAAATATAAAGTATAAGGGATTATAATCATAACCAGGTGGTTGGTGTACCTGAAGTTGTTTGCACTGCTGTGCCTGACATAAACCATGGAGATGTTACTGCAGCCAATGCTGGACCAAGTTGTCCTTTTGCTTCTACTGTATCAATATTTACTTGGGCAAATCCTTGATAACTCATTGGTGGTACTGATGCAAATGCTGGAAGCATTCCTGGTGCCATTGTTGCGGCAAATACACTAACACCGGCATTCATGAATTTTTTACCATTACTATTATCTTTATATGCTAGCATAAATAATGCCATCATAGCTGATTTTCCTGCTGCGGCTGTTAATGAGGGAGGGGTTGGGTTACCGTATCCTGCGAAAAATGCATTTGCCCATGCGTTTGCAAAATCAGACCTTGATTGAGGATTATTTGATTCAATAGAATTTAAATTTGATATGAATGCTGCTGGATTGAATGCCATAGTTATAATGTGTAATTTTGGGCACTTAATATTGATTTGGCCTTGGATTTAATTGATGAGTAAGATGCGGCATTTATTGGTGGTCCAGATGGTCCATTTGGTGTTGGATGTGTTTCCTTAGCAAGTGCATCACATAATTCTTCTATTAATGCAACAAGGGTGTCACCTAATACCATTTTTTCTTCAGCCTCTAAACCTAGGTAAATTGCAGGACTATTTACTATAGTATCTTCACCAGTGTCAACATTAAAGGTTCCGTTTGTAGATATACCAACCGATTTTTCTGAAAACAGAAAAACAGAGTCAGTTCTAGCATTAAATAGTATTCTATTTGAGCTTATTAGTACTTGTTTACCAGCGTATTCTGCTGGTGGAATTGGTGCATATGCCATATATTATTCTCCGATACATATATAAATATAGTTTTATATGTATTTTAAGTGTTTAGATAGACTCAGTCTCTATCCAATCTTCAATTTCTTCATCTATTGCCTTTTTTATTGCAAACAAATAACCACCTTCACTAAATGGATCCTTTCTTGGAAAAGTTTTTCCAGCTTCTATATGTGGGACGGATTGGCCTGTTCTTATATTAGAACTCAGTTGGTATGACATTCCTCCACCACTTTCTAGTGCAGATGATAAAAATCCTTCCTTATCTTCTATACCATTTAAACCAGGATCAGCCTCAAAGCTTCGTTGAAGTCTAAAATGATAGTCTGCAGGTTCATCCCACGTATCACCTTTATATGTTTCTACTGCGTCTAGACTTTGCCAAATATGAAAGCCTTTATATGTATCTACCTTTTCGTAATACAATTCATACCCTGATTTTTTCTTTGCTGTTGGGGGTGGGGTTGTTATTGGGGGTACCCCTTGTCCGTTTATTTGTTCTCTGTATGCTCCCATATCTGCAGGTTCTCCTCCACGAACATGTCCTGATTTTTTTTGTTCAAATCCACCGACAAATGTACATATATCTATTTTATCAGCTTGTTCTTGTAAAAATAAATTGCGGTCTGCATATCCGTGGGTATTTAACCAATAATCTCCTACCCCTAATAACTTTATAGATGTTGCACCTCTTTCTTTTAGGATATCCATAGCAATAAGAATACTATTGCCTTCTCTATTATCTCCTCCAGCAGTAGCATAATCTTGTAGTGTTTTAGTGAATTGAGCCGTCATATTGGATAAGGGTTGACTAGTGTTCCAATCTGAATAATCTAGAGGATTATCTATGTCAAAATCTTTATTTTTTGTTCTATCAATAACTAAATCTTGTGTAAGTTTATCAAATATATCTTTAGGTTGAATACTTCGTGAAAATGTACCATCATACTTTAGTTTTGTCAATTTATATGCTGGAAGCATTTCGTTTACATGTATAATTACTGAATGAAAGAAATTTTCCAAACCCGATGAAAGTATAACATTTAAACCAGTTAAATCCCCAGGATAATTTTTACAAGCTGTTTCAACTTCTCTAGGTTGTGCACTAGGTTTACTTGTACCATATGAACCTTGTGGAGTATCCTCAGACCAACCTAGGCCTTGTCTTCCAGCTACTTCATGGGCCATATATCCACCTATAACAACATCTGTTATTTCTTCATCATCAGAATTTGATTCTTTTTCCTTTTCACACGGTAAACATACACCACCTGAGTCTTTTTCAGGAATAGATCCATCTGGACATTCAGGACAAGAAGTTTCATCTTCTAAAACATCTTGATCCCTATCATTTACCTCTATAGGTTCATTATTTGCTTCTTTATCATCTACTCTCTTTTTATAGTCTAACTTAGTTGCATCTTGTTTTTTATTTGACGGGGAGTTACCATAAGAATCTTGTCGTATATTATTACCAATAGTAGACGATATTTCAATTGGTATAGTTTGAGAATGTGTTAATATTACAACAGCACTATCGTTATTTGGATCTTCTATTTTGTAGGGGTTATCATATGTAGTTTCACCAATAGTAAATTCCCCACCTGTTGGGGAGTGGCCATCACTTATAATAATTATAGGATCACCGTTTTCTCCAGTTGTAGACCACCAATTAGGATATTCAGTATTTTTGACAGTACTACCAAATCTTATGCTGTGTCCTGATCTTCCTTCAGATAGAATATCACCCTCATAAGGAAAAAGCTTTTGTACAGTTTTTTCATCAAATATTTTACCCAAGGGTATTACTGGCAGTTCACTTCTTGCTGTTCCAGGGTTTGCAGAGTATTGGCCTGATGGATTACAATCTTCAGCTTCTGAGGTTTCATCTGTTTCTGTCCCTGAATTTATCATGAAGCTTGATCCCGGCAATTGGTTGTGGTTGGGGTCTTGCCAAATATTTATTGGTGGAAGATAATATAGTTCAGTAACCTTATTATCAGTCTGAGATTTTTTACCTGCTGCTGCAACTAGTAGTACAATCTCGCCTATTAATGGAGTAATCCAAAGACCTGTTCCGAATAAGGGATTATGCCATTGTAATGTATCATCTGGTACACCAAACTCTGCCTTTAATTGCCTAGCCTTTACTGCCCCTATATTAATAAATGCTGCTGGATTGTAGCTTGGGTGCTCATCATTTAATACTACATCTATAACTTCTGCTGAGGCAAATGACTTGTTTGCAGTTGCTGTTGGCTGTCTTGATTTAGCATTACTTTTTCTTTTGCTACTTTTACTTTTATTTTTTGAATTTTTAAATCTTCCCATATTAAAAGTTCTCGTCTTCTATCCAAGTTTCAATTTCTTCGTCTATTGCTTTTTTTATTGCAAATAAATAACCGTCTGCTCCAAATGGTGCTGATCTTGGAAAAGTTTTGTTAGCTTCTATATGCGGTATGGATTGTGCACTCCTTATATTTGTTTGTAACTGATATTTCATAGGTCCACCATTTCTCGTCATATTCTCTAAAAAACCGGCTTTATCTTCTATACCATCTAATCCACTGTGGGGTAAAAAACTATTTTCTACTTTAAAAAAGTAACTTGCTGGATTATCATTTATTTCACTATAATCGTCTTCAGCAGTATCTTCTTGGGCTATAATAAGGCCTTTATATACTTCAATCTCAGTGTGACCGTCAGCTCTCCCTATAACTACAGGTATTGGTTGTACGGTTGGTGTTAAGGTTGAACTAGGTTCAATTGGTTGAATTGGTGGGGCAAAAAGAAAACCTTTCCAAGTTATAAGTGTATCTTCAGCATTTTCAGTACGTTTTTTTACTGAGTAATTATAGTAATCTTCATATGTATCACCACGATTAGGATGATCCGATATTGACTTTTTTCTTTTTCCATTTGGGCCACCATAAACATACGACGTTGGAGTTTCATATTTAGCATATACTTCGTGTGTTATTTTGCCTATATCTCTACTTGTTGTTACTAGTACATATACACTATTATTTCTAGTTCTCATTTCTTCCATTGCATAAACTAATTGGGCGTTTAGTCCAGGTTTACTACCCTTATATGTTGCAGTTTCTATTGCCCTATTATATGCTGTTCTATTATGTGGGGCTGGTGTGAAATTAATATCTGTTGGAGCCTTAATAAGGCTATCATTTTTCCATTTTCCTCCTCCATTTTTACCCATACTAGTTTTTGGCCACATTATTCCACCTGTTCCGTCATTATATGCTGGTATACCAAGTGCTATTTCAAATTTGGTTCTTCGTGTACCGGTCCACTGTATTATGCCTATTCCTCCTTGCCAATTGGAATATCTAGAATATTGGGAGCTTTGGCCTGGTCCATATTTTTTACCGTCTAATGGATATACCGTATCTACCTCAAATGCACCAACACCGCACCAACAACCTTGATCACATACTTTACCTCCTCTTTCAGTTGTTTTTGTTCCGTTCCAATATGCGTTTTGATTTGACTTTATTTTATTACCAGTTCTCCATTTTTCTAAATTTCTTAATGAAGATTTAACTGCCTCTCCTGGATCCTTGCTTGCTGGAGAATTACATACTGGTCCAGCTCCTTCAGCAAGTGCATTTCCAATTATTGCACATGCACCTTCAGGGGTTGCACCATTTGATACTAAATCATCAACCATTTCTTTTAGTAGTGATTTTCTTTCATCGTTACCATTTGCTTCATCTGCATCCCAACAATTTTTAACTGTTCCTCTTACATCTGTATTTGCTTCGAATTCCTCTTCTTTCTCTACGTTTTGCTCCTCAACACATTCTCCATCCTCATCCATTACATAACCGTCTTCACAAGCATCATCTTTATTTTCTCCTCCGGTTTCCTCCATGTTTATGTCTATTTCTGGGTGTTTTTCCATTTCTTTATCATTTACAAAATCCAAAGCTTTTTGTTCTGCTTCCTTTCTTTCAAAAGTTACCCCGTAAGAATCCCACAACTCAGAAGCAACCAAAATAGGTATTAATTGTCCCTCACAATACATTATAACCGCGGAATCTCTATTAATATCTTCTAAGTGGAATTCAGAATCTTCAGGTACACTATGGCCATTACTTATTATTGTTATTGCATCTCCATTTTTTCCCTCGCTTGACCAATAATTTGGAGTATCAGCAAACTTAGATGTGCTTCCAAGTCTCATGCTTTGCCCGAATCTACCTTCTAATACAGTATCACCCTCATATGGGAATATTTTTATTAACTCTTTTGCTTCAAAGGTTTTTCCTAATTCTACAGCTTCTGGATCCTCTTCTTTTTCTGTCCCAGGGTTAGAGGTGTATTGCCCTGAGGGATTACAGTCTTCTGCCTCGCTTGGATCTAGAGGCTTACTTATACTTATTCCAGGGTTTTGGTTGTGATTTGCATCTTGAAAAACATTAATAGGTGGTAAATAGTATTTTTCGTCTAAATTTGGATTTATTGAATTACCCTTACCAGCAGCCGTTATCAATACAACATTTTCACCTATTAACGGATACTGTGTATAGAAATTAGAAAAGTATGGGTGATACCATGATAAATTTTCTATAGGATTATTAAATCTTGATAAAGGGCGAGCCTTGATTGCACCAATAACTATTCCAGATGCTGGGGAATAGTTAGGATGACTTGGATCCATTACAACGTCTATAACTTCTGCTGTTTCTATTATTTTAGTTACTGCAGATACAGCCGAACGATTCGCTGCTCCTGGCTTGTCAAATTGTGTTTTATTTTGTGTATTTCCTGATCTTCCCATTATTCACACTTTCTTGTTCTATCCGTTAGTAGTTCCTTATCTTCACTTGATAAGCTTTGTTGAAAGCCAAAAGACCTATTAACATTTTTAAAGAATGCGGTGGCCCATGTACAAAAATCGTCTTGATTCATACATTTCCATCCATCTAATCCTTTATCATAATTAGGGTCTGCACATTCGCCTGGAGATCCATCCGGGAGTGGGGCAACATCCCCAACACCTTGACCTGTATATTCTGTTACTGTACATTTAGCTCCTTGCCAATTATCCTTATTTGTTCCACCAGAACCATCTAAGCTGGATCTTCTAGGTCCACCACATCCACCCCATATCCATGGTTTATAGTGCACGTTATTGGGATCTAGGGTACATTTACAAGGTGGATATTTTTTATGTAGTAGATTACACCTACTTCTACAGCAAGCTATTTGTTGGGTGTCAGATTGGTTACCATCCTTTGATCTACCCTTAACCATTCCTCCACAATATATTTTTAGTAATTCTTCTGAATCCCAATTTAGTTTTGTACCCCAACTTTCTTGGTCTTTAAAGAAATCATCTGAATGCAATGGTGCACCATAAGAATTCAAATGAAACATCAACATTGCATATTCCCTAGCTGTTTGGAATGGGGGATATCCAGCAGCTTCGGCCTTTGCACTCATATCTTTTACCTTTGATCCAAATTTTTCATATACTCCTCTTCTTTGTGATCTTCTTGCATCACCAGAATTATTCACGTATCTTTGCATGGCTTCTGCCCACCATGGGTAATTTAATTCTTTATATCCTGCATGCTTACAAAAGTCTTTTAATACTTCGTATGTTATATTTACAGTTTTTCCAGCATAAATACCGTCATAATACCAGCCCTTAGCTGCATTAACATTTGGTATTTCAACTACATCTGGCCAGTACTTTTTAATTAAGCCTTCTTTTTCCATACCATAATATAGTGTTTCAGTAGATCTACCTGTCCAATGTAGTATACCTACCCAACATTCTCCACCACCAGAGGAATACCCTCCGGGTTTTAGTTTCCACTTTTCTTCCATCCAACCAAGATCTGTATATTTTTTAGAACCACCACCAGCAATTGTCTCGTTTACTATTTGCATACATAAAGATTTACTAAGACTTCTATCCAATCCACAGGTATGCTCCTTCGTTTTATTTTCTTCAGCAACCAGAGATTCCTTTCTAGCTTTTTCTTCCTTTAATTGTTTTTCACATGGCAAACAATCTCCAGTATTATCTTTTTTAGGAATAGATCCGTCTGGACATTCAGGGCAAGCTTCATCTTCTTTTACAGGTGGTTCTTCTTCTTCTGGAGCCTCTTCAGCTGGTTTTGGTTTAAACGGATCAGGAGCAGGAGTTGGAGAATATCCTGCCTCTTCTCTTTCTTTCTCAATGTTAGCTTCATAAGTTACTTCATATGAGTCCCAATTATCTGACGCTGTTTCAAGATCTACACTATTGCCACTACACATAAACATTATGGCGGCATCTTGGTTTGGGTCTTCTATATGGTTTACTATAGGTATATCAGATTCGTTTTTATCCTTTGTTCCAGGTCTGTGTCCAGTACTTATTATAGTTATTGGATCACCATTTACTCCACCAGCAGACCAAAAATTAGGAGACAGTCCTGTCTTAAAGGTACTACCAAACCGCAAACTTTGGCCGTTTCTGCCTTCAAACATTACATCTCCTTCATATGGTTGTAATCTCATTATTGGCATATCTTGAAACGTTCTGCCAAGAGCTGGGGTTAAATCTACGGGTTCTTGTTCTGTTCCTGGATTTGCCGTGAACTGTCCTGAAGGGTTACAGTTTTCTGCTTCCGATGGGGTTGTACTTAATAAGTTTATATCAAAGCTTGATGCAGGTAATTGATTGTGATTTGGATCGTTCCAAACATTTATACTTGGTAAATAATATAGGTTTTTACCAGCATATGATTTAGTTGTTGATTCTCCTGCAGCTTCAATTAGTAGTAGTATTTCCCCTATAAGCGGATAGCCAGCAAAAAAGTTTGGAAATAAAGGGTGATACCATTGGAGTTGATCAGTTGTCTTATTAAATTCTAATAGTGGTCTTGCTAATATATCACCTATTTTTCTGCTTGGAAATTCTGATGGTGACCAGGCAGGATGTCCTGGGTCTAAAATAATATCCACCACTTCTGCCGATTGTCCTAAAGCCTTAGATATTTTACTATCTAGGGTTTTATTAGCCGTTATTCTTGATGTTGCAGCTTTATTTCGTGAATTATTTGCTCTTGGCATCGCTTACTTTAGACTCTTCTTCCCATTCAACCTTACTTGTTGTTTTAACGGTGTCTAATAGCTGCTTTTTTTCATCTTCTGATAAATTAAAGTCTGATCCTTCGGATTCTGATCTAACCATAGCTCGCTGTATTATACCAGCCATTTTAATTAGTGCATCGTCATTTTTAATACCAACATCTAAATAATCCTTTATTAGTGGTACTAGTATAGTTGCATCAGTTATATTTTTAACCAATGGTTGTAGTTGTGCAATCAATGAATTTATTTGTTTTTCCTTCCTTTTAGAATTAGTGTGAATTTCCTTTAATAGGTCAGAAAAGCTTTTACCTTCAAATATTTCGTCATTAAACATGTATTTTCTCCATTATCTTTATCATATACTATAAATATAGAATTCCGATAAAAATGAAAAGGCCCGGAGAATTAACTCCGAGCCTAATAATAATATGTATTTTATCTATTATTTCTTGATAAAAAATGATGCTACTAATACTAGTACCACTAATCCTGCAAAGCCACCTTGACCAAATCCATTCACTAATGAAGTAAGATTTGCAATCACGTCCATTCCAAATACTGATCCACCAGTTAATACGAACCATAAGATCGTTACTGGAAGAACTGCCATAAGAATTGTACCTAATCCGCCAAAGAATCCTGTAATATATTTAATTACGTTTTCCATTTTGTTTTCTCCTGTTTTTTAATTGTTAATAATTGTGTCGAGAGCATTTACCCATTATTGGGTATTAATTAAAATTTAAGACCAAACCCTATTGTAAGGTTTGTAGTCTTGTCTCCAGTATTATAAACCAATTTTGGGTCTATATAAATACCTTTGTGAATTGTGAATAATCTACCAACACCAAGACTTAATGTCTCAGTATCTAATCCAGCTGTTGCAGCGTATACGAAATAACCCTTTACAAAATATCTTGCATGTAAGTTATATGATACGTCAACTGTTGAATCTGCTTGTGAAACTGCTAAGCCAACCATCAACTTATCTGTTACACCGTAACCTACAGTTGGGCTAACTGCCAATTCTGTCCATGCTACGTTTGCTACGTCACCAGTACCAATGTACCAATCGCCTTTTGTTTGTGCTTGTGAACCTAAAATAGTTGCACATGCCAATACTACTGTTAAAATCATGTTTTTCATAAAATTTCTCTTTCTGTTTAATTTGCTTAGTTGAATGCTCTCTTCGTTAAGCCTTTATTGAATAACCTCGCGCTATTCTAATAACCTTTATTTAATAACCTTTTGTTATAACCACTTATAAATATATTTTTTAGACTAAAAAAATCTTCCCTCATTAAATCTTTTGTATAATATGGCAAAATCTTCCCGTATGACATTAACTACCTTTGTAATGTGTTGTGTTTTGGTGTTAGTCATCTCTCTAATCATAATATATAATGCTTTTTTATTGAATATTTCTATATTTTTTCTATCTTGGAACAGTGTTAATAGTGCTCTAGCTGTCCTTTTATCTCTATCATTTCTAAATTTTTCATCGAGTTTCTTCTCATAATATTCACTAAACCTATCAATGAATATAGTTAAGCCCTCCAACATGTCTTGATTAGATATTTCAGATCCAATATCTCTACGTGAATCAATGACAGTTAATGGGGCATAATTTTTTAAATCTTTATAGTGTCTATTATTATTTTGTATCAAATAATTTTTTGCTACAATACTAAAATATGAAAAAGCTTTACCTTTACCAGGCGTGAACTTGTCTAACTTTTCTAATAAAAAGGCTATAACCTCGTGCTTAACTTCTCGATGGCCACCATCCATATAATAAAATTTAAATGTATGTATAATATTTTCAGCCAATTTATCAAATGGATACTGTATGAATTCATTATATATTTTATTCCTTAATCTTTGATCTGTTTCAGCATTATATGCTATAATTGCAAGGTCTGTTTCAGGAGTAAAATACATTTTTTTAGATCTTGGTCGACCTCTTCTTTTTTTACCTGCTTCTATTAAGGCTTCTTCTTCTAATCTTTCTTTTTCCCTATATGCTTCTATGTCTATATAGAATTGTTCAACTGGTTTAAGCTTAGTCATTTTTAACTTCCTCTAGTTCCTTTATTGTTTCAGATATTTTTTCATATACTGAACCAACCTCATCGTCTGACTCAAAAATATTTTTAGAATCTAAGGTTTTTATAGTTACTAAAATTTCTCTGATTTTAGTATTGAATTTTGATATCCAGGTATCATATTCTTCATTTGCTATTTCATAAGATTCCAATTTTTTAAATAAATTAAAAATAATATAAAAACTAGCAATGAGTAGGACTATTAATATAATTTCAAAAACCATTATTCAGTATCTCCAAATAAATCCTTAAACATGTCTTGTGCTTGAGACGATTCAGCACTAGATATTTTAGGTTTTTTAGTGTACGATTTTGGAGCCTTACTAAATGCAGTTTTTATTTCAGAACCAGATTTCCATTTTTCATATTCTATTCGTGCTGCCATGTGGTCTCCGTGGTGTAATACAATTGGTAGATTATTCCATAGTGCTTTTTCTTTACCATACGGTTTAAGATAAGCATCGTTTGCAGAATCATATACTCCGTCGTGAGTGAGTATTCCTATCATCTCATTTTGTGAGAATTGAATTCCAAAACTAGAAAGGAGCCAAATACCTCTATGTGGTACTGTCATATGTTGTATGTTGGGGTTTGGGTCATATATTTTACCCTGATTCTTACGATGCCATTCGCTTGGATTAGGTATATAGTATTCATTATCTATATCTCCAACTTTTCCTAAATCATGGTTAAGTGCACAAAACATAATTTCTTCCTTAGTGTAGCCACTCATATCTGCTCCCATTTCGGTCCATACATTATATAATTTTTCAGTACACCGCATAACATTTAATACATGGTCAACATATCCACCAGCAAAGCAATTGTGAAAATGCTCGATACCCGATGCTGGTGCTATCATCATATTTTCACCAAACTTATTATACATTTCTAAAAGTTTAGTTTGTCGATCTCCACTAAAATTATCATTAATGGATTGCAATAAGCTATTCCAATTACTTAATATTTGTTCTTCTGTTAAATTCATGTTATTCTCCATAAAGGCTAAATGTTTTTTCTGGTTCAGGTGATTTTTCTACTTGGTTAATAGAATATATTTTACCATCTAGAGCTGCTAGATAATAATCTCTACATTTTGTTTCTTGATAACACCACTCTAAAGCATCAGTTAATGATGATAGGGTAGGTGCATTTTTTCCAACAGGCTTCCAATTATCTCCTGGAGGTACTCTTTCGAGCACAAGCTTTTTTTCTTCTAAATATTCCATATCAGTCAAGTAATAAGTTTAATTGATTTTTATCTAGTTTGGCAGTTGTATCTTTAATATCGCCGAATGTTTCTCTAACAGATGATTCGTGATATCCAAGGGCGTGAGCCATTCTTATACATATAATTTTAAATTCTTTACAAGTAATATCACTAGGTATTTTAAGTTCTATAGACTTTGCTTCAGTTGTATCATTACCACGTTGGTAAATTAACATATCAGGTTTATTATCCATGTGTTATCTTTTTTACAATTTTAAATGGTATTAATATAATACTATAAATAATAGAAACGGATATTGCAAATAGTGCAAGTGTTATTGCAGCTAAATAAATAAAACAGTCTGTTATTATTCTTTTCATATTAGTTAATATAATAAAAATATTTTAAACAAAAAAATTATTTATTGACTATTTTTTGTATTTTGATAAATACGAATTTTTATCTAGGTTTCTTGGGAATTTTTCAGATGCAATTTTACTATGAAGCTTAATTTCACTCATAATTATTTTTTTATCCTTTTTCCAACGAGCCTTAGATAGTTCTTTTTTAAGTCTATTTAAGTTTGTGGATGCAACATATACTAAATCTTGCTTTTCTCGTTTGGTCATTCTTTTGGTTGGTTTGTGTGATTTTTCCACTACAGTTACTGGGAGAGTATCCTTTAGGTCGGGTTGTTCTGTTCCACTATGATATACATTTCCATCCTTATCTATAAATTGGGCCATTAGCGTCCAACCTCTAGGTCTATCTGACTTTTTATAACTTGTTTCTATTGGTTCCCACATTTCCATTACACATTGCGGACAGGTTATTGACTCTGTTTCTTCCGATGCTTTTGCCATTTGGCCACATGTTTTACATTCCATGAATCTATATAAGTGTTCAGGTCTTTCATTCCACTTTGATCCATTTCTATATTCTACTGCGTATATTGGTTGTTCTTCCATATTTATATATATAAATGATTCCGCTATGTATATATATAAGTCGGGGACCCCTATATATAGGGGACCCCATATATCGGAGGTTGGGAGTGTGAGTCCGACCAGGAAAATCTTTTGATTCCTGTGCGAGCGTGATTCAGAGGCTAGGGTTTTGTTGGAGATTTGTGCTCCGGCTCCGGCTCCTCGCCCTTCTCCTTCCCGTGTGAATCAATG
>Ga0209279_10000491_pt1 | contig 25601 bp, 26 predicted proteins | sample CoawatmetaG00DNA_3_FD_187508 | JGI IMG/M metagenome (GOLD analysis project Ga0209279, IMG submission 187508) | Marine microbial communities from the West Antarctic Peninsula - Coastal water metaG006-DNA (SPAdes) (version 2) | ecosystem: Environmental > Aquatic > Marine > Coastal ... | reverse complement strand
TAGTTTTAAATAGTAGTATTAGAAATCTTCTTTTAGACTTAAATGAAAGAAATAATTATGTAAATAATTTAATATCTATAACGGGAACAATATCTGAATTATTAAGTGTTGAAACAATGTATAAAAGTAATATTGATAAAATACAAACTAAGACTATTGAATTAAAAAGTAAAAGTAAGAGTAAAAGTAAGAAAAGTGAAATACTTGTGGACAAGTTAACAGAAGAATTATCCGATGAAGATGATGACGAGGAAGATAATAAAGTTGAGGAATCAGATAATAAAGTTGAGGAATCAGATAATAAAGTTGAGGAATCAGATAATAAAGTTGAGGAATCAGAAAAACGCTTATCCGATATAAAAAATAAAAACGAAGACTTAAAAGTTCCCCAATTAAATGATATTGTATATGTTAACCCCAAAATAAAAGATAATAACTTGCTAATATCCAGATTTATAGACGATTCTACTCCTAAAGATGAATTTATTGATTTAAATATCGATTTAGATGAAGATATAGATGAAGATATAGATGAAGATATAGTTTTAGATGTAAAAGAAGAAGAAAAAGAAAAAGAAAAACCTATTAAATCTGATAATGATGACTTAGATAAACTATTATTTAAGTCCTTAGAAAAACTCCATAATAAACCATCGTTAACACAAAGTAATATATCAGATAAACCTAATGAAGCTAGTGGAGGCGGATTTAGTTCAGTTAATGTTAAGAAAATAAAATTAACTGAAAAATACGATTTCTTTTAATATTTATTATCTTTTATTATATAAATGGGATATAATTTAGCGTATTTAGCAACCCCTACATTCGGTGGTTGGATAACAATGACCGCACATCTATCACTTAAATATAATTATCCATTATACAAAATATCTAAATCAGGAAGAAACGAGAAAAACACTAGACCGTTCGGTTATGGTGTTAAATACCAAAATATATCTATTGATGATTTATTAAAGAAAGATAATATACTGATTACAGCATTAGATAAACATTTTCATAAATACTTAGATAGGTTTCCGGATTCAACCACGATTGTTATGCACGATCCAAATGATTTTAAAAGCGAACCAGTCCAACAATTTCTTAAACGAGTGAATGTGATAACAATCAGAGAGGCAGTCAAACAAAATTTATTAACAAATTATAATATAGAATCTGAATTCAAATATCATCCTTTCCATGAATATGATAGAAAAACATATGTAAATAATACATCTGATAAATGTATATCAATTAATAGAATAGATTTCGATAAAAATACACATGTTATTCTAAAAGCAAACCCATTAATAAAAGATGAATGTAATAAGATATGGGTATACGGTAAAGAGAATAGATTATATGTTCAATTCACTTTGATTAAAATGGGATTAAAAGGTGATTTTATGAAATACTGGAGAGGTCGATTTGCTAAAACCTTACCAATATCAATCGAGGATAAAGATATATTGAATGAGGCTAAATATGTTGTGGATTTATCAGTCATAAAAGGTGACGGCGGTGGTACTCAATATACATTCTTAGAAGCGATCCATCAAGATTGTATATTGATTTTACACAAAGAATGGGTAGAAAAAGGAGATTTATTCAAGGATAAAGTTAACTGTTATGTTGTTGGATATACTGATAATGTTGAACAAGAATTAGCAGATATAATTAACAATAATAATTCAGAATTTGATGAAACTATTCTTAAGAATTCTAAAGAAATTATGATGAATAATATTAACGTCGTTTGGTGAGTTTCTTAGATCTTTTTTTCTTATTTTTCTTATCTTTTTTATTTTTCTTATCTTTTTTATCTTTTTTCTTTCTAGGTTTTATCTTTTTATGTTTACTTTTGTATTTTTTGGCAGCCTTTAGTGATTTAACAGATTTAATACTTGATTTAACCCTATATTTACGTGGTTGGGATTTAGGTACATTTAATAAATATAGTGCAATAGTTTTATAATTCCATAAAGGTAGATCTGTATTCAATATTTTCTCTAATAATTTATATAAATTATTCAATAATAATTTTTTTGAATCACTTGATAAATCATATCTCATTTTACCTTCAACCGCAATTAATCGTTCATTTAAACTAGCCCCTGCTGATATCTTAAGGTCAGTAAATTCTCGAAAGTCTATTTTAAGATCTTCATATATACCCCCTGTATTAGCTGATCTACCAGGAGTATCTGTAAAATTTTCCAATTCAAATATCTTAACACCAGAATTTACGACTAATAATAATTGAAGTTTAAATAACATTTGTCCTACACGACCACCACATTTAGAATAAACACCCCTACCTGCTCCACCAAAATACCCATTGAATATCCCATTCGTTTCTACATCATATGAGGCCTTTGAAAATGCTAATGTATCATCACTATCTGCTGTAACTTGTATTTTTAATATGTCTTCATTATCATTATGAATAGTATATGCAAAAGTGCAATATATTCTTCCATTTCTATCAACTTCTGAATTATCTGAATATATAAAAAATTTCAAATGTTTACCTTCAAATTCGTTAAATAATCCTTCAAATTCTGCTTGTATTTTATTACCCTCGATTTGTAATTTATTATAAAATATAGATGTTTGTCCAGGTCTAAATGAATACATTTATTATAATATATAATTTAATATAGATTATAATAATATTAACGTCGTTTGGTAAGTTTTTTACTTCTTTTAGATTTTTTCTTTAATGTTTTTCTCTTCTTTTTCTTTTTATATCTTTTCTTACCACCTCCTTTTTCGTAACGTTCATAATTCATAAACCATTCATACCAAGCACGTATAGTTTTATATTTAGTTTTATATTTAGTATCACCATCACCTAGTCCTATAAAATAATTAAATTCTTCCTGCACCCGTGGGCTTATAACATCTTCAGCGTGATAGTACCTATGTGGATTTTTGTTTGTTTGTTCATACAGCCAACGACCTAAAATTAAACCGAATATAGAACCACGTTTATCACCTACACACTTAACAAATTCACCGGGTAATCCATCAGTATGGGCTAAAGAATCCGGACCATTATAAACACGCTGCCCTGGTCCATCGTCGTATTGTTCTCGTTGTCCTTGGTGTTGTATGTTTCTCTTATGGTGTTTATAAGCTTTAAGCTTTTCATCAAAGTTTTCAAACTTTTCTTTGCAAAACATATTTATAAAAAATATTTCTCTTGTGGGTGTATATCTACCATCAATTATCATTTTGTTTAAATAATCTTGAACTGTAATATTTTCTAAATTACCTTTTCCTGGTAAGGTATTCACTTTTGTTGTTCTCTTCCACCTTTTATAGTCGTTTAATTGATTTACTTTTTCACTAGTACTTCTACTTCTACTCCGACTTCTACTTCTACTTCTACTTCGACTTCTACTTCTACTCCGACTTCTACTTCTACTATGACTAGGACTAGGACTTCTACCTCTACCTCTACCTCTACCTCTACCTCTACCTCTACCTCTACTTACACTTTTACTTTTACTTTTACTTTTACTTTTTTTAGGCATATATTATACCTTATATAATTTTATTTTAGAATTCTAAAGAAATTATGATGAATAATATTTACGTCGTTTGGTAAGTTTCTTTCCTTTTCTTCTTTTAGTTTTCTTTCTTTTAGTTTTAGAACCATGTATTGAATTAAATGCTTATATAATACCTTCTAAAACACCATAATGCATATTTTCTCCAATATCAGAATTTAGAACAGCGAAACAAAAAGCAAGTTTTTTTCTACTTTAACTTCAGAAGATAATTGAGATATTCAATTTTATTTCTGGTAATTGAAGTAATATTATACAATACCTTACATAATATTTTCTCTAAATTTCTTAATTAATAATTCTAAAGGACACGGTCCTATATCTAAAATTATTTTATGGAATGCTTTGATATCCGAGTTCTTTTTCATAAATTCTTTCTTCAGATATAGGATAACTTGTTCGCCGATTTTATAAGTCAATGCTTGGCCTGGATTTGAGGAATACCTGAGTATTTGATCATGTATAAAACTATCTGATTCATATTTGAAATATTTTTTCATATAACCAAAACATTTATCATAATCCCAACCGTAATAATGGATACCTGTGTCAATAATCAAACGCAAGGACCTTTCAACTCTATATTGTAATGAATAATAATACTCTTTGTCAGTGTATTCATATAATGATTCACAATACAATCCCCATCCTTCAGAGTAACCTGAGTATAATGTATTTTTGATATAATCAGGTTTATCGGATTTGTATGTCAGATAGTTTTCATAGTGATGACCGGGCACACCTTCGTGGATACTGAGTACCATCAATTCATACTTACTTATTTTTTCAGGATGTAATATGTTTATAAAAAAGGTTCCTTTACCTCCGTTACCTTTATTAGGTCCCATATAGTATGCAGTCATATCCATATTTTGTTCAGCAATAGGTTTTATATCATAAAGATCTTTAATATCATTATAAAAATATTTACTCAATTTGCTATACATTAATTTACGTTGTTTTTCTAAATCAACTATAATTTCTTTTGAAGAACTGTAATATTTGTTATGGTTAAACATATAATCATCGATATCAGAACATCCCATTTTTTCAGCTAATTTCTTCTTCAATAATAGATCTCTTTTAAGTTCAGTCAATCCAAATTTATGAATGATTTCAGGTGTTAAATTAGGTAGACATTCAGACTTACAAATAACCTCGTAGTGTTTCTTACCGCCTCCATATGCGCATAATCCTATTTTAGATATAGAATATGATAAGTATTTATCCATAACAAAATCATGTAGTTTTTTGATATTTTTAATAAGTGATTGTTCAATCATTTTGATAAATTTTGATTTGATATCTTTAGGGACATGAGAAGGATTAATTTTATCATCTAATATGGTTCTACACTTATCTAAGAAACTATCAATAATTGTTCTATTAATAAAAACTTTATTCTTAATACCTTTTTCTAGAATTTTAATCATATCGTTGGTGATACCAGATATAGATTTGAGTCTATTCATTACCATTGCGTAGTCTTTTCTAGTATTTAAAGGATGTAGTTTATTCATACAAATATCATAATACATAAATAAGATATTATCACTAATATCTAATAAGTATTCTCCGTTACTAAACCTACCTAATTTTTCATCATATTCTAAATCATGTAATAATAATTGTTCACAAAATGATTTATCTTTATCATCTTTTAATAGTTTAATATACTTCTGGTCTAAATCTACATATTTCTTATTAAATTTCTTAGATAGATAATTAGGTAAAACACCTTGTTTTTTAAGATATTTAGCATATAACAGATAGTCATTTAAAGGAGGATTAATATTTATTGATTCAACTAAATATTTATCACATAATTCCATATAAATAATGGAATAAAAAAAAGTTTATTAAAAGAGTTTATAGGGACTAAAGATTGGAGTTTATTTCTTTACTACACGTTTTCGAGATTTCTTAACTTCTTGAACAATATCTTCATCAGAATCATCGTCCGAATCGTCATCTGAATCGGAGTCAACATCAGATGATACATTAGTAGGGGTAGGGTCACCTACATCGCTCTTAACTTCCATATCATCATCATCATCACGGAAAGCGTATCCACTAATAGCCTTTTCAGGAACCTTAACCTTGATTTGTTCGGCTCGCCATGTGCATCCAAACTTACCGTTGATGACCCAAATACCGTTACATTTCAGGACAACATTCATACTAGCACCCTTGACTAGTACTTCTTCTTCAAGAGACTTGAAATCATTTTCATTAGAATTATCGATATTGAATAGTTTTCGTTCGCTATCATAAACCTTACACTGATGGACATTATCATATTTAGCGATTTTGAATCCAAAGCAAGGAGGGAACCGACCACTGGGTTCTCCAGTGTCCTTGTCTGTGTGGATCTTAATCATAGGAGTATATAGACTTTCAATAGTTTCTTTAGATGTCTTATTGAACTTAGCACCAAACCAATCCTTACGATTATCATAGGCACGTTCCACGATATGAAGGTCCATTTCAGTCATCATATCGTTGAATGACTTCATTGTAGAATTGTTTTCCATATCGGTCAGAGAGAACTGGACACTATACTTGCCAGACCCATCTTTGTCCCCAGCGTAGAATTTAGTATCCCAAAGAACATTTACTTTAGGTGTTTGAACATATAGAGAATCAAACCCATTAACATAGATCATATTTCCTCCATTAGGGAGTTTCTTAGGTTCAGAAAAGGTGATAGAATTGACCTTGACTTCAGAAGCTTTGAGGACTTTACCAGCCATATTACTTGATTATTTGTTTAGTTATTTGTTTAGTTATTCTGTTTTAGTTCTTAGTTCGAAGTTAGTTATTCTTGTTTCGATGTTGTTTGTTTTGTTAATATAATTATTCAATATGCGTATCTCAAATTTTTTTATACTATTACAATAATATATATCATTTAATCTTTAAATAGGAGATAACCATTATTATTTAACGATTTTTTAATAATATATAATATAAGAGATGTGTGATTATTCTAAGGAGGATGTTAAATGTAAAGGTAAAAAAATCTATGGTGAATATTGTAACAAACATAAGCGAAATCATTTAATTATAAATGATGAAATATCATTTAGTAAATTTACAGGTAAATTATCAGATTATCTTAAAGATGATATATTGAAAACACTTAATATTATAGATAAAAAAAAACATAATAGATCATCAAAAAAAGGTGAATTATTCACAATACTACAGACAAAATATGATAAATATAGTCATTATACTTGTAAATCTGAATCAGTACAATTAATACAAAATCATTTTAAGAAAAGATATAATAGAAGAAATCTAACATGGAGAGGAGAAGGTTTTATAAATAGAAAACTATGTAATAATAATGAGGATTTTTACACATATGAAACTAGTGAAGAAATACCTGATAAATATTTCTTTTCATATAAAGACGAATCAAATATTATTTGGTTTTTTGATATTAGATCATTAAAAAAATTAATAGATATGAATCAATGTAATCCATATACAACTAAACCATTTGATTATCATACTATTTTTAAAGCTAATAAAGTGATTGACTATCTAAAGAATAACAATATTAGTGTTGATTTTATAGATGAGATGAAGGAACTGATAAAAGGTCAAAAGAATATTTTGAAGCATAAAATGATAGATGTATTTGCAAGTATCGAAAGGTTAGGATTGAGTTTTAGTAATGAATGGTTTACATCATTAAACTTAAACCAATTGAAAAAACTATATGGTTTGATGGAAGACATATGGAACTATAGAGCAGAACTAACAATATCAATGAAAATGTTAATTTGTCCACCAAATGGTATAATATTTAATATGTCTCACCTAGTTATTAGAAGTATTGATTGTAGAGATAAATTAAGAGGAATTATTATAGATGATATTAATAAATTTAATAGTGCTTTATCAGATAATGATAATAAAACAGGATTGATTTATTTTTTGATTGCTTTATCACAAGTAAATCCATTAGTATTTAATACACATCCATGGATTTTAAATGCTTTATAATATTAAGATGTTTTCAAAATATTTGAGTCATTGGTTAATACTTTATTTTGTTTTTTGGTTATTTGGATATATATTTAATATAGATATAATTACTAAATATATTAATCCATATTATACAAGTATCATATTATTGGTTGGATTTACACTATTAATATTAAATAATATTATAGTAAAAAAATATAGATATGAATATTCCTTTTTATTTATCAAAATAGTTACACATTTATTACCATTAATAATATCATATAAATTGATAAAAAATAAACATAAATATTCTTTAATAAATCTAATTGTTATAGTCATATTATATTTGATTTATATGAAATATATAGATAGAAATATATATGAAACATATTTAATATATAAGCCTCCAGTAAATTGGACGGAATATTTCAAAGTATGTAATACAGAAGAAGGGAAATATATCCCATATTGTTTTTTTATGAAACATACTTAAAAATAAATTAATACATATATTATAACAGAGAACGCGGTTGATTACATAATATAAAAACTAATAATAACATATAACAAACAATGCCAGCCAAACAAAACAAAGCTAAAAAATCTAGTGCATCTAAAGCATCTAAAGTATCTAAAGTAACTCCAGTAGTTGATACTCAGGTAGTTGATACTCCGGTAGTTGACACTCCGGTAGTTGACACTCCGGTAGTTGATACTGCTGCTGGTAACAATGTTACAGTAGCACCTCAAATGCTCGATTACGATTCGGAATTCCAAGCACTTCAATCTCAACTCAGAGATGCTATGGCACTTGTTAAATCTGCGATGTCTGGACTTACTGTCCTTGACCGCAAAGTTTCTCGTGATAAGAAAGTTGTAGATAAGAAAATGAAGGTTAAAGTCAAACGAGTCAAAGACCCTAACGCTCCTCTTAGTGGATTCCAGAAACCTCTCAAAGTTTCCCCGGAACTCCATAAGTTCCTTAGTCTTCCGGATACCGAGTTAATCGCTCGCACTGAAGTAACTAAAGCTATTAATGCTTACTGTAAGAAACATGGTCTACAGAAAGAAGAAGATAAGCGCACTATCAATCCGGATAAGGTCCTTACTAAACTCCTCCGTATCGGTAAGGGCGAGGAACTCACTTTCTTCAATCTCCAGAAATACCTCAAGCCTCACTACCCTAACAAAGAAGGTCTCTTTACTTGAATAAATCATATTCTATAGAACTCATTCTTAAACTTTTATAGACTACACTTCTTATACTTACATTTTTTAATATTTTATCATTCTCAATACATACTTTATTTCTTAGAAATTTAAAGTAAATATTGCTATTACAACATATTCTTTTACTAAATATTTTAATAAAGTCCTTTAAGTGCTTAAATAATTCACACCTTATTATATAATAAGCTAGAACATTTGTATGCTTATTAATATCAGTTAAACCTTTATTCACACTAAATATTTTTTGTGATTGAAAATCACACCATGATTTTTCAATATGAATATTTTTAACAAATGTTTTATAGTCATTACCACATAATAAATAACTATTTATAATATTCGCCCATATCTCTGTATAGGCTTCGAAACTGTTTACGATTGACGATGTTATTTTATATCTTTCTTGATACATTTTTATGATTGTTTCTGGATCTTGTGATGTACTGTCACAGTGGAATAAATGAAATAATTCATGAATAGTTACTTTGATTATTTCTTCTTTTCTCCATATGTTTACAGTGTTTGAACCACATGAACCACTGTTAATATGATTATGTGTTAAACCATTCACTATTTTATTATCTAATAATTTCTTATTATCAACTAAATAATAATTAATATGATATTCTCCATTCACTTTATTTATCAAATGTGCAACAAAAGATATTACTGATAATATTTTTGAAAATTTATCAATATCTAAAGTATCATAATGGATGCTTACATGGATTTTACTATTATTTACAGATAATATTGTATAATGATTATTTTTTAATAGCTCTATTTTTTTTAATACTTCTTCTGATATGAAAGGTGATTGTAGATTATGATAGTTTTTTAAAGGAGATACAACTTTATCATGAACATTATTAATGCTCTTTAAGTGATTAAATAATTCTCTTAATTCTTTAAATCCATTTTGTTTTACATTATAGTTATCAGTAACGAATTTAACTAATTTCTTACTATCATTAGTCAACATATATTATATTATTTATAATTATTCTTTATTATTCTTTTTATATTTATCAATTATTAACCTGTATAAAATATAAGTAAAACATAACATATTTATTGTAGCACCAGTCATAATCATTTCATCTGTTTTTTGAATACCATGTAATATCCAAAACAATTGAGCCAACCAGAAAAATATAACTGTTATAAACGAAAAGGATGTTGTATCACCATCTAAATATAATTTATATACTTGAGGTAAAAAAGCTGGAACAGCAAAAAATAACGCTAAATATCCATAATCAAATGATTTGAAATTCATATATAATATATATATATATATATATATAATATATATATGAGTTATCAATTATATCCCTTCAATCCTGTAAATCTCCAAGGAAACATGACGACTAATCCAGTCAAAGATGTTTCAACAAGATACGGATGGAACTATCAAATATCAGAGAAAAATAATTGTTTGGATGTGACATATAAATTAAGTAATGAATCTGATGTAATGTTTGGTCATATTACTCCATTAGATGAAAAATGTCCTAATATTACAGGTGACTTAACTTATGATCCAAATACATCACAAAATTCATTATGGAACAATTCAACAAGAAGAAAAATTATTGTTAATAATAAAATGAATTAAAGATAATATAATATTACACTATAATATGGATAAGTCTTTGAAGAAAATACATCATGATCAATATAAAATTTCTGATATTAAATATAGTAAATATTTAGACAAAGATTGTAATGCTAAAAAAAAAGAATTCATTTCAGATAAATCTAAAGAAGATGCTATAAATATTAAAAATATTGCATATATAGGGATATATTATAATCAAAATCCACTAATATATGTTACTACACCTATTATGGTTTGTCTATTTGGTATGGATAATAAATCAAAACAGATGTCTTTACAGTTCAAAGATTATAAAACCGATCCAACTATGAATGCTTTCTTTTCGTTTATCCAAAATATAGAAATAAACAATATGCAAAACCTTGGTATTACAGATGAAAAAGATGCTGATAAATACAGTCCTCAAATAAGATATGATAAACAAAATAAATATGATCCTAATTTATTAGTTAAAGTCCCATTCAAAAATAATTGTTACGAAGTTGATGTATTTAGTGACGAACATGATAATATTAATGTTTATAATTTGAATAATTTTACTAAAATGCAATGTGATATTTATATAGATAAAATTTGGAAATACAATGAGATATATTATTGTAAATGGAAAGCTAGAAAGATTTATTTAGTTTAAGATCATGTTTTTTTTTATTTTATTTTTTATATAAATGTCTATTATTGATTTTAAAAGTATAGATGTAACTGATATTGTATTATCTAATCCTGATAAATTAGATGATTTTTATATTTGTAATATGACTTATAATGATGATTTATTATATGTACAAACACCCTCACTTACCATAAATGAAATAACAAAAGAACATTTGATATTGAATATTACAAATGATTTCAATAACTTCATAGATGATTTAGAGAAACAAAATATTAAAGAAACATTCAATAAGTGTGAAGAATGGTTTAAAAAAGATATACCATACGATGCTATAGATAATATGTATGAAAATATTGATTTAGATAATAATACTATGAAAATTAATTTTGAATATATTAAAGATACATTACAATGTAAAATATTTAATAATAAAGTAAACATCCCTTTATCTGATTTAAAAGTTGATAATAAAATTATATTGATCTTACATTTTAAAGGTTTGAAAGTGTTCAAGGAAAATTATCATTTGGATTTTTATATTAATCAAATAAAAGTCGTAAATACTGGATATAATGTTTTAAAAGAATATTCTTTTATAGATGACGAAAATGATAATATTGATATTGAGCATTCGATGTTTAATGATGAAATTCAAAATGTATTAAATCAAGAAAATATTAAAAAAGAAAAAGAATTAGAATTAAAAAATAAAATGAAAGATTTAGAAAATCAGTTAAGGGAATTAAATAATTAATATTATCTGTTTTTTTTTATTTTATAATGTATAAAATGAAATTACCCTCAGTCGATCAAATGTGTAATATAGGTGGATGTTTATTGATCTTTGTGCTTTTAGTATTACTTGTATTTAAACCAAACGGTGTAATGTCTATATTAGAAGGTCAATCACCACACAATAATTCTAATAATAATTCTAATAATAGTAATGGTAAATTTTCAGGTAATTATTCTAATGCTAATAATTCTAATGCTAATAATTCTAATGCTAATAATTCTAATGCTAATAATTCTAGAGGTAATGTTAACAAAGGTGTAGCTGCTTCAATGCCACTCGGTGATAATGAACAGTTCGCTGGTGTAACTGGTATCCAAACCCCAACTAGATCATGTTATCCACAAGATTCTCTATCACCTAAAGACCTTTTACCTACTGATGATGCTAAAAATATTGGAGATTTTAATAAAGATTATCCTATATCTGAAGGTATTCTTAAAGGTGTTAATTTCTTAGAGGCAGGATATCAAGTTGGTGTTAATACAGTTGGTCAAAGTCTTAGAAATGCTAATAGACAAATTAGATCTGAACCACCAAACCCTCAAGTTAGTGTAAGTCCGTGGATGAACACAACTATTGGACCGGATCTTGATAGACAGCCTGTAGAAGTTGGAGAAGACTGCTACAGTTCTATTGGTAATAATGCCCTTTAAATAAATTATATAAAGAAATAATCATAAATTAATATATATAACATATTATGGATAAAGTAAACCCATATAACTCAAATAATAAACTTATCACTCAAACAGATATTATTAATATTATGGAAACATTAAATATTAATAATTTAAAAATTAACGATATTCTTTTATATAAAACTGCTTTTATACATAAATCTTATTGTGAAGAATTATATACTAATACTGATTTCAATAATATAGATGGTTCTTTAGAATTACAAAAATCATCATATGAAACCATGGAGTTTTTAGGGGATTCTATTTTAGGTAGTATTGTTTCATCATATTTATATGAGAGATTCTATAAAATCTATGGTGAAAATGAAGGATTTTTAACTTATCTTAAAAATCGTATTGTTTGTGGTGAAAGTTTATGTGAATTAGCTAAGAAATTAGGATTAAATAAACATATCGTGATATCTAAACATATTGAAGATAAATGTGATGGTAGAAATAATTCAAATATTTTAGAAGATGTATTCGAAGCTTTAATTGGTGCAATATATTTAGATAACGACTATGATACTGTCAAAAATATTTTATTAAATATTATTGAAAAATATGTTGATTTTACAGATATTATTATTAAAAATAATAATTACAAAGACCAAATTATCAAATATCTTAAACACAATTTTAAAGAAAATCCTAAATACGTTGATAAAGAAGACGAACATGATGATAATTTATATTATTGTGAATTAATGTTTCAAAATAAAATCATCTCTAGAGGACAAGGTAAATCAAAGAAAAAATCTCAACAAGATGCATCTAAAAATGCTCTTGTTCACTATAATGTTTTAAATTAATATTATATTATATAAATAATGAGTAAAGAAATAAAAACCTATAAGCTTTCTAAATATGAAGGAGCATATTTAGTATTACTTCAATATTTTAAAGGAGACCCTTCTTTATTGAATTCTGTTAATGTTAAAGCTTTGAAAAATGGTAAAAATGATGGAGTATTAATCCCTCCTATTGATCCATCTATTATTAAAGAATTGAAAAGTCTCGTATCGGCACAAAAGAAATATGATGCACATTTTGTTTATCCTAAATGGTCTCCTGAAACCATTAAAGAAAAACTTGATAAGATGTTTAAACCTATTAAAGAATTAAAATTAAATGACGAATCATCTACTTTAAAAAATAAAGATATTGGAGATTGGGCTGATATATCATTAGATAATTATGAATCCGATGAAAAAGTAAAAAGTAAAGTTAAATCTGTATCTGAACCAGATGAAATAAGATTTAGTGCTGACCATCCTCAATGGAGTGATAGCATTATTTTTAATTCTAATAAAGATTTTAGACGATCTGTTAAAAAAAGTGAATTTGGTAAATGGTCTATTAAAGATGATATTTTAACTTTGAACTGGGAAAAATGGGATCCTGAAATTTTGACTACTGAAGATAATGGTATAACATATAGAACAGAAGGTAATTTCATCATAACATTAAAGTCTGTTAAAGAACCACCATCTTGGTTTAATGGTAGAACTAAAAAGGAGAAAGAATTAGAAAAAGAAAAAGAATTAGAAAAAGTCGTAAAACCAATAAAAGTTATAGAAGTAAAAGAAGTAAAAGAAGTTTCAACTAAATTATCTTCTATGAAAGAAGATTATAAATTTATACTTTCTCAAAGAAAAGCATATGTTGAATGGGTTAATAAAGAGTTTTATGATAAAATTATTGATGAAAGCGATGACCCACAAGTTAAAAACGCGTATCAATTATTTGTTAAAGGATATTTATCTTTAGAATCTCCATTTAGAGGTTTATTAGTATATCATGGATTAGGTACTGGTAAAACAGCTACATCAGTTATTACAGCAGAAGCTCTATCACCTATGAAAATAAATACTTTCTTACCTGCTTCATTAGAAGGTAATTTTTTTGGTGAAGTTAAAAGGTTCGCTACAGATACATTTAATGTTGGACTTAATAATTGGGTTTTCTACACTATGGATGAAATCAATAAAGATCAAAAAATTAGAGAATATTTATTTGATATTGATATCGATAACGATGTTATAGATACTATTCATAGAAAAATGAATTTATCTTTAAAAAAACAGGGTTTACAACCTAAGAAAAAGGTTAAATTAACATTAGATGATATTTCGGTCGGACTTAAAGTATCCTTTAATGTAAAAGATAAAACATATACTGGTATTGTTAAAGAAATTAACTTAGAAAAGAAAAAGGTTTTAGTTGATATAGGTATTAAAAATAGTTTAGTACCACCTGGTAAATTAAAAATTATCGATGATGATGAAGATGAAGTAGATGTTAATTTAATAAAAAAAGGACTTTTTATTAATCTTAATATCATAGGTGATACAAGTAAAACTGTTTATACAGTTGACGGTGAACTTAAATTAAATAAATTTATTAGATATAAAACTACAGATAATATTAGTAAGTTATCAGATAATCAATCAAAACAATTAGAACTTCAGTTAAATTTTATGATACAACATAAATACAATTTTATTCATTATAATCCATTTCCCTCTATTACTAAAGATCAGATTAAAGAATTAAATGTTGATGCTGATTTATTTGATAATATTTTAGATGAACAAGTTGAGAAAAAGGGATCTGCTTTAATAATTGAAAAATTGATTACTAAATTAAAAATTAATAAGAAATTAAATATCGATTCACCGTTTAATAATGAGGTTATTGTGTTTGATGAAGTTCATAATTTCATCAGCCAAATCAAAAATAATAAAGGACCCGCTAAATTATTTTATAATTGGATCGTTAATAGTAAAGATGTAAAGATAGTTTTTCTATCAGGAACACCTATTATTAATAGACCTTCAGAAATCGCTTATCTATTTAATATGTTAAAAGGTATTATTGATGTATATGATTTTTCTATAAAGGTTACAGGTGATATTGATGATATTACTAAGAGACTCAAAGAAATATTTTATGATAAATTTTCATCAGTTGAACAATTATATGTTAAGAAAGTCAAAGGTAAAATAGTCGTATCATTTATTAAAATAAAGAGTAACTTTGCAAATATTTTAGATAAAGATGGTAATGTAAAGACCGTCAAGCATTCTGATTATTCTGTCCAGCAATTCTTAGACCAAGTATTCATTGGACTCCATAAATTTTGTGATAAAGATTTAATAAAACCTACACAAAAAGAATTTAAAAAACTATCTGATAGAGATGTTGAAACTATTTTAAATGGTAAACCACATAAGTTTGATGAAGAATTAGATTTGATATTTAATAAAAAACAAAAATTATTTGAATTTTATGATGATAATAATAATATTGTTGACCTATCTAATAATGAAATATTTATGGAATATTTCTTTGATGAAGATGGTAACATCCCACCTAGAAAACAAGTCCTTTTAAGAAGAATGTTAATGGGATTAACATCGTATTACCCTATTGATAGATCTGCTATTTCATTTATGCCTGAGATAGTTGAACCAATAGTATCATATGATAAATATTCAGATTATAATATTACTAAGAAAATCAATATTGTTCCCTGCTATATGTCTTACGAACAATTCTCTAGATACGAATCTAAATACACTGAAGAACAAAAAGCAAGTATCCGTAAATTAAGCAAAGGCAGCATGTATGATGATTCATCATTCCATTACTTCACCGGGACACGTAAATCATGTAATATTGTTTATAATCAAGATAATAAAAAGGGTGTAGACTTAACTAAATTATATGAGGGAATGAATGATAAAAATAATTTCTCTGAAAACCTATTTAATTATTCTCCTAAAATGAATAATATTTTAATAAATATTAATAAATTTATTAATCCATCTACTAATGAACCAACTGGTAAAATATTAGTTTATAGTGATTATAAAAGTGATGGTGGGACTGGTGCGTTTGAACAAGTGTTGATAGCTGCCGGTTATGAAAAATACGATGATAAAGTAGAAAATATGGATAGCTTAGTTAAATCTGATAAACGTAAGAAAAGATATACTTTTATCACAGGCGATGCTAATGAAAATAAAGAAATTAATAAAAACGCATTCAATATAGAACAGAATAATGAAGGCGAATTTATTCAAGTGATGTTAATATCTAAATCAGGTGCCGAAGGTATTTCTTTGACTTGTGTCAGACAAGTTCATATTATCGAACCGTTCTGGAATAATGTCCGGATTGATCAGGTATTTGGTCGTGCCATCCGTAGAAACTCCCATATCCAACTCCCAGAAAACGATAGAAATGTCGAACAATATTTATATTTATCATTGTTCCCAGAAGGTAATTCTATCAAAGATATATTTACATCTATTAAACAATTAGGATGGCATATCACAAACGATATACTTATACAAGATAATTTTGATCAGTATTTATTAGAAAATCATAAAGAAATATATACTATCGTTCAAAAAATATTACATATCAAAAATATGTCTAATAACACCACTAGCGATGAAATGATTTTTAATATTATGGAAAAGAAATATAATATTACTGAAAAATTAAATAATATTATTAAAGAATCTTCAGTTGATTGTCTAAAACACACCACAGATGACCCTATCCTTAATAATAAATGCATACAATTCTCAACCAAGTTACAGAATGAAATGGCCTATTTCCCAGGTATTGATTCTGATGAATTAAATAAACTAGATACCGTCCAACTTAAATCTAAGAAAACATTCTTTATCGAACCAGATACAATTGTTGTTGCAGGACAAAACCCATCTACCGAAAATATCTTTTCGTATTATAAAATCAATCCTAGATACAAAGATGAAGATATCAGATATGTCAAAGAAAATGGGACTATATTATGTGATATTTTTTTAGATGATAACAAATTCTTTATTTACGAACCGGTTAAGTTTCATTTAAATGATAAAATAACTAGTAAGTTTTCCGTCGTCCAATCAATATATCACGTTGAGTCAGATGATAAAATCTACACAGATTATATTGACAAGGATGAATTTCCACCTTTAATTATGATTAAAAAAAAAAAATTTTTAATAGGATACAAAATAAAATACAATATCAATGATAAATTATTCTTTGTCCCGATTAATATTCATGATTTAGATATTTACAAATTATATGATTATAAAACATATTATGATAATCAGTATTCTATAGAGGGAACATTAGACTGGGGAACCGATAAGGTCGTCCAACAACACCATTTTATAATTCATGATAAGAAATTTTATGAATCTATCTAAAGAATATAATATTTTGATTACTAACATTCATTAATTTCATTTCAATATCTTCAACTACAGTATTATTCATAATATAATTGGTTTTAAAGAATAATCTATTTTTTTCAATCTTAATAACTTTCATTGGTTCTAATAATAAATATCTTAATTCCATGATATTTGTTGATAAGTTTAATACTTTAAAGTAATCATATGATAATATATCCTTGACGGTATTTACGTTTAGAATTATAGTATCATCTTTTATTTCTAATTTAGTCACATTAATTATATCATAACTTACATATTCTGTATTTGTTATATCTGTTATATTGATTGTTACCGAATCTACATTATTTATATTACTGAATCTATGTGCTTCAATCGGTACATATACACCATATGTTCTATGATTATTTACTAATTCCTTTTCTAATTCTAAAGAAATATCTAAATCCAATTCTTTTATTGATAATGTTAATATTGAATGATCAAAAATATAATTGTCTTCTAAAGGTATAATTAACTTTTGAATACTGCTGTCCGGATTGATCACAATATTATTATTTTTAAGATTAAATGAATAATTATATCTTGATGATTTGATATGTGATCGTTTATTTGACACTATTCTTTGGACTTGTTTGAATTCTATTACTTCTTCAATTGGTTCTTCAACTATGGAGGGTAATTGTCTAATATTCGATTGATATGATATAGCATCTAATTTAATTTGTTGTAATTCCAACCGTTCCTTGTCTAATCTATCATTATTCAAACGTTCCTTGTCTAATCTATCATTATTCAAACGTTCTTGTTCTAATCTATTTTGTTCTAATTGTTCTTTTTCTAATTTATCTTTTAATTCTTTTTCTTCTTTGTCTGTTTTCATATTTTGAAAAATATCGTTTTGTTTCATTCTTTCAGTGAATAAACTATCAAAATCCGAATTAACATTCGTATCGTAAGTTGTATCATCGGCTGATTGTAATTTTATTTTATCATTAAATAAAACAATTGTTTCATTTACACAAATATTATTTATTTCCTCTAAGTTTGCAACATTATTTCCATCGAATATACGTTGTAGATTTTTATCATAAATTTGTCTGAACTCATTATCTAAAAATATATTTACCTTATTATTTTCAAATATAATATCTTTGATTAAATTATAAACGTGATCCTTATTTAAACCGGAAAAGAAACTATCATATAATGACATATATATATCAATTATGATAAAATAATCTTTGTATTGATACGCAATTATTAATTAATTCTCTAATTACCGTTTTTTTTTTTTCTATGGTAGTTTATAAAATATGAATCGTGAATTATGTTTGGTTATTTGCTTTTTTGTTGGAGTATTGGTGTTTTACTTATTGAAGCAGAGTTGTGGGTGTAAATCGACTGTTGTTGAAGGGGCGGAATTTTTCGACTACATAAAGGACAAGGCCACTGGTAATAAATGGGAATGGAAGTCGGGGGCTACAACGGCCGCAGGAATCGGGTGATGGACGTGAGGATGGCGACCGACGGTGTCACGTGGTGTTGCCCCAATTGGTTAGGGATAGAACCCGAGTGAAGATGCCACCGACCTTTCATGAATAAGCTCAAACGGCACGGATACCCACTAAATTGTAGTAACTATTGTCCCGACACACCTGCGCAAGTGCCTGCGCGGGCGTCAATACGGTCATTCAACATGTTGGACAGTAAAAGCGTGCCCGCCCAGTCCTGTACAAGTGCCTGCGCCCTCGTCAAGACGGTATAGATTTCCTTTTACTTTTACTTCTTTTTCTTTTACTTCTTTTTCTCTTACTTCTTTTACCTTTTCTTTTTGAACCTGTAGTTTGACGTTCTAATTCTTGACTATAATTAAAAATACTTTTATTTAAATAAGTTAATCTCTCTTGTAGATCATCCCTTTCTTCTATAATAGAAGTTAATTTATTTCTACATTTATTTAATTTATGTGTTGGGGATTTAGTCATTTATATATTATATTATAAAATTCTTTTATCTAATACTATTTTTCTTTTCTAATATATATAAATGAACAATAATAATGTTTGGGGACCAAGTGCGTGGACTTTCCTACACACAGTAACTTATAATTACCCAGAGAACCCTTCAGGTAATGATAAGAAAAACTATCACAATTTCTTTATGAACCTCCAACATGTTCTTCCTTGTAAGAAATGTCAAGCACACTATACAGAAAATATTCAAAAATATGATCTAAATAATAGTTTAGATAATAGAGATGACCTTGTCAAATGGTTAATTGATATTCATAATGAAGTAAATAAAGATATGGGTAAAAGAGTTTGGTCATATTCAGAAGTTTATAATAAATATGATAATCTTCATAATTCAAATTTGGTGAATAAAATTATCATATTTGTTATTTTATGTATTGTATTGGTCTTGATATTCTTCTTGTATGAAACTTATGGGAAGAAAGGATGTAAATAATCTATCGTTTTAATAATACTTTTTTTCTTTAATAATAATATATGACTGTTAAAAAACTAATTGTGTGTAAGATTCTTACAGATATAGAAATGAAAGATATGGAAGGAACGTGGATAGATGAATCACATATGAAACACCCTGTATTAAATGAAAATACAGATGTTTATTATTTAGATGATGATGGTATAGAGAAGTTATTATTAAAATTCAGAAAAGGAGTAATAACTGATAATGAATTACGTTTAGGATGGCAGTCGTATAAGGATTTAGCGAAACCGAGTAGAGGTCGTGGAGCATCAGCTGGACCAATAGATTTAAGCGGTCAATACTGGTCTAAGAGAACTATTGTTAATAATAAGAAATGGATGACAAATTATTTAACTTCTTTAGGAAAAGAATTAAAAGAAACATATGATACATTTAGTATAGAAGAACTAAAAGAAAAATGTTTAGAATTAGAGATAAACGATAAGGATTTTTTAATTAAAGATAAAGGTTTAACTATAAATGATTTAACTAAAGATGATCTACTATTAATTGTAATAAAGAAATTAGGTGGAGTATCAACAATGAAAGTTAATAATCAGGTTGCATCTATGCCAATTGGCTTCTTTGATGCGGATAATAAGATGTGTAAATTACCATGCCGTTTGACCCATTTTACAAGAACTAATTTTGAAAAATTTAATAGTGGTTTTCCATTCCTACAGAAGATTGATAAACTATATAGTGAATTAACTCCCGAAGCACATAAGAGACAATTAGATAGATCAAATATGAAACCACATCTTAAAATACCTGATACATCTTTTTCGACAGTCACTATTAATCGTAATTTTAGAACAGCTTTACATAGAGACGGGGGTGATTTTAAAGAAGGTTTTGGTAATCTGACAGTCATTGAACGAGGTAAGTATCAGGGAGGATATACAGTTTTTCCTCAGTTCGGAGTAGGCATCAATTTACGGAATAATGATTTTGTAGCTATGGATGTTCACCAGTGGCATTCGAATACACCGATGTATGAAACAGAAGAAGATAAATTATATAATGAATCTATTCCTAAAGTATACAAGGATAATCCTAATATTGGGACAGCTGGTTTATATGAATTATATACAAGGATCTCGTTTGTTTGTTATTTACGTGAGAAGTTAATCCAGTGTCCAAACGATATTGATCCACGGTTCCTGACTAAATCAGGACATAGTAAAATTAAAGATGAAATAGAAACCAAAATAGAAATAGAAATATAAACTTAAGTTTATTTAAAGATTTATAAATATTCATAAATAATAATGGAAAAGTTATCAGTTATTAGTTTGTTCAGTGATTATAAGAATTTCAGTAAATTATTGATTCATAATTTCAATAATATTGATTATCCTAAAGAATTAATAGAGTGGATCATTATAGATGATTCTAAGGAATATAATGGAGAATTATTTCCTATAGATGATAATATTATTTATATTCATTTCAAAGAAGATGAAATTAAGAAATATTTAGAAGATTGTTATAAAAAGTTTGATGTCTCTAAAAATGAAAAAACATTTGAGAATGATAAAGAAAAGTCTAATTACGAATATATGTTAAAAGTAATGAGATTACCTAGTGGTTTTAAACGTGATTACGGTGTTGGATTATCATCTAACCCATATATCCTCCATATGAATAGTGATTGTGTTTATTTACAGAATGATATCAAAAAGAAAATCAATATATTAAAGAAACAAAAAATAGATTGTCTTTACTCTAATTACCTTGTGACATACAATGTACGTAATAAGAAATTTGGTAAATTAGATGATTATAAATCCGAAGCATGTTTATTTCATACAAAAGATTTTTGGAAAACGAAGGGTTTTAAATGGAATGATATGTATAATGAAGCTAATGATTTTTACTATGGACATGGAGTTAGTCGAATACATTACAAAGACAGTATTGTTATGTTAGTAACAAATCATAATTTCAACACATATGGTATCGAATGTAATTCAGCCACCCATTCTAATTATAAACATTTAGAGTTACCTGAAATAGTACATGAAATTAATAATAAGAAATATGCTCTTCAAGTTGAAATGAATGATTTATTATTTAATAAGAGTATTAATATTACTTGTATTAATTGTGATAAAGTTATTGACAAGAATTTATCAAGAAATAATATTACACATTTAGATTATAATAAAAATATAACAAATGGTCCTAAAATTATGAATGATTTAGACAAAATCCAAAAAATCCAAAAAATAGATATGTTGATTATTAATCTAACAAAATCTTTTAGATATTTTATAGATAAATTACAACCAACATATTTTGCTTTAATTAATAGTAAAAATGAATTATTTGAAGGATATGAATTTTTTAATAATATTTATATTAAAGAATAATTTTTTTCTATACAATATTATAAATGCCTAAATCAGTTCAAAACCTAAACAGTTTATTTAATGACAAAGCTTTCCAAATTGCGTTAGTTGGTGCTATCCTTTTCTTACTAATCGCTCATCCGATATTAATCAATCTGGTTGACCGCTTATTTAGTGTAGTTGGGATTGAACTTAACGAAACACTATTAATAATTCTCCATTCTATTGTTTACGCCATAGCCCTATATTATTCCGTCTTGGTTATTCTTAAAATAGAAGCTTAAATTATTTAAAACTATTTTCTTTTAATATATAAAATGGATCTACTTGCTTTAGACAATCTTAATACTTTAACAAACATCGATGAAGACACCTTATTTATGTTTGATGATAAAACAATCATAATTAATGATGATGATAGTAATTATAAAATTAGATCAAGTGCTTCGCTGGCGTCATTAACTCTGTTAGAACTCAATTTTGAATACGGATTTTACTTTACATTCCACCAATCATTCACTATTTTAGAAAACAATATTAATAGAAATGAATTTATTACTGATTTAAATAATGCATTAAATAATTTATACAATAATAAGCAATTTACGAATATTATTGATAGTAATGACAATATTAAAGAAATGATGGAAGAAATTTCATCCAAGCTTGATATTTTAACTGAAAAATTTTTAAATAAAAATTTCTGTCAAATCGTTATGAATGACTTATTTAGAAAAAGTGTTTTACATTTTAGAAGTATTGTGAACCCTTATAGGACTGTTATTGAAGAAGACGAAGAAGAAGAAGAAGAAGAATCTTCTGATGATGATTTTGTTAAAGAAGATTGATATAGTTCCTAATAAGGAATATATCTAAAATCCGAATAAGGATATAATTCTACTTTATAAGTTATACTGTTTACAGTTATTTCTTCACCTGATGAAATTTCAGAACATCCACGTTCGTCCAAACAATTACTCTTTCTTATTATAGGTAATTTAACTTGAATATGATCGTTTAAAACAGTATAATAATTCCACATATTAGATCCTGTATAAACTCTTCTCCCATATAACGGTTTCACATCACTACCTGACCCGTTTTTTAATAAACCTATATTTTGATATTCATTGGGTTCACCTCTGGTTCGTATATTAACAGGTAATCCTCGTCCTCTACTATATTCTCTTTTTGGCCCTGATTCATACTGTTGTGGTTCTGAATCTATAGTTCTATCAACTACAACTAATCTATCTTTAGATTCTCTATTTATAGGGCAATCACATTCACTTTTTTTAATCATATCATCTTTATTCAAATATATAGATAATTTATCTATTATGAAATAACCTATAAATAATAAAATTAAACATCCTAAATAAAATACCGTTTTAGTTAAACATACTAATTTATCTGATTTTATAGTTGATTTCATATATTATAATTAGATTAAAAAATAATGTTATTATATATGAAAACAAATGAAATTATCATATGTGTAATATCTTTACTTTTAGGTATGTTATTTGCTAATTTAATTCAAGATACATCCGGATGTACCATTGTGGAGGGAGCACGTAATAGAGACATGCCTCAACCTAAAAAAATAGGAGTTTCGGGGAAGAATAAGAAGGCTGCGGAGGATGCAGCGGCGGAGGAGGAGGTGGCGGATGAGGAGGAGGCGGCGGATGAGGAGGTGATGGAGGTGAAGAAATTAAAGCGTCAATTAAAGCGTCAATTAAATACAGCAAAGGAAGATTTAAAAATTTGCCAGGAAAGGACTAATCCAACAATGATATGTAATATTGAAGACGGTAAGACAGCCGTGTGTCAACCATATGTTAATCCGCTTTCATAACATAGCAGAGACCCAGCATTATCATCCTCGCCTTGATAACATAAATAAGTTACACCTGTAATAACAGTGTCGTTAGGTGCAACTGGAGCTGGTGCATTAGCAGCAGTAGCAGCAGTAGCAGCAGTAGCAGTAGCAGCAGTAGTAGCAGCAGCAGTAGCAGCAGTAGTAGCAGCAGCAGTAGCAGCAGCAGTAGCAGCAGTAGTAGCAGCAGCAGTAGCAGCAGCAGTAGTAGAAGCAGCATGTGCTGAATGAGTAGGAGGAGGGATATCAGGTTCGACCTCTGGTTCTACTTGCAAACCTTGACTGGGAGAATATGTTAATGACCCTGATAAATCAGGATCTGTATTATTATCTTTTTTATTTTTTTTATTGGGTAATGGAACAGCCTTTACTTGTTCTTGAACTGGTAATGGTAATGGAGAATTGAACTTTATTGTTTTTGTAGTTGTAGTAAATTCGTATATTAAAATCAATATTACTAAACATGTTAACACTATTAATAATGTGTTTGAATTATCTTCCATATACATACTATAATAAATAAATTTGATAATATATATATAAAAATATATTTATTATAAATATAAATGAAACTTAATCTTATCTATTGCAAAAACAATCAAAATATTATCGGATATGATAATAATCTCTTATTCACAATCCCTGAAGATATTAAATATTTTAAAACAATCACATCACAAGAATATGTAAAGGATGAAAAGAATATTGTGATTATGGGATATAATACTTGGAAATCTATCCCTGAAAAATATAAACCATTAAAAAACCGTATTAATATTATTATCACAAAAAATCATTTTGATGAAATGAAATTTGAAGATGAAAATATTAAAGTATTTAATAATTTTGATTACTGTTATAAATATTTAGAGCAAGAAGAAAAGAATGGTAATCTATTAGGAGATAAATTTATTATAGGTGGCGGACAATTATACAATTATGTTTATAGTAATTATTTATCTGTAATTAATAAAGTGTATGAAACTATTGTTAATTATAATTTAGTTAAGAACGGTCATACACATTATACAAATATTCTAGATGATAGAGATATTTATCCTGAATTAGATTTTAGAATTGAATTATATAATAATTTCAAACTTATCAACAAGAGATATTGTGATGAACACACGGTTATTGTAAGATAT
>Ga0209279_10000485_pt1 | contig 25873 bp, 26 predicted proteins | sample CoawatmetaG00DNA_3_FD_187508 | JGI IMG/M metagenome (GOLD analysis project Ga0209279, IMG submission 187508) | Marine microbial communities from the West Antarctic Peninsula - Coastal water metaG006-DNA (SPAdes) (version 2) | ecosystem: Environmental > Aquatic > Marine > Coastal ... | reverse complement strand
CAACCTTTAGTAAGGGTAATGACAGAGGGACCTGTTAGAGCGGAGGTTTTAAAAGCTGCTAAATTTTTGACTAAAAAAATTGAAGAAATAATTTAGTCTTTAACCAAATTTACCGGTAATGTAATCTTCCGTTTCCTTTTTACTTGGGTTAGTAAACACCTTATCTGTTTCATCGTGCTCTACTAATTCTCCAAGATACATGTAGGCAGTATAGTCAGAAATTCTTGCTGCTTGTTGCATATTATGCGTCACAATCAAAATAGATAATTTTTCTTTTAAACCAGCCATTAGTTCTTCAATATTCATCGTTGCTATTGGATCAAGCGCTGAGGTGGGCTCATCAAACAGCATGATTTCAGGATCAGTTGCTAACGCTCTGGCGATACATAGTCTTTGTTGTTGGCCTCCTGAAAGGTTAAATGCTAAATCATGAAGCCTCTTTTTTACTTCATCCCATAAAGATGCTCCTTTTAAAGCTTCTTCAACTTTATCATCAAGCACTCTTTTATTTTTTTCACCACGCACTCTTAATCCATATGCAACGTTTTCATATATCGATTTGGGAAAGGGATTAGGCTTTTGAAAAACCATACTGATTCTCATCCTTACCTCAATTGGATCGACACGTTTATCTAATATATTTGTATTATCAGGGTGAAGAATAATTTCACCATCATATTTATTGCCTGGATATAAATCATGCATACGATTAAAACATCTTAAGAAAGTTGATTTACCGCAACCTGAAGGACCAATTAAGGCAGTTATTTTATTCTCATAAACCGGTAGACTTATTTTTTTTAGTGCCTGAGTTCCATCAGCATAAAAGAAATCAAGCGAATTAGCTTCTGCTTTAATAATTTCCTTGGGATGCTTTCTTTTTTTATCTACCATTTAATTTTCTTCCTGATGTTATACCGAATTTTAATTGCTAACCCATTCATTAACAATGTTAATAAAATTATAATTGCACCAGTTGCGGCTGCATTCATATGAAATGCCATTTGTGGTCTTGAGATCCAATTAAACATTTGAATTGGTAGAACGGTAAAACCTGCTTCTAACCATTCAAAATTTATAAAAGGAGGTTCTAGTCCTACAGGGCTTGGAGGTAAAAAAGCAATAAAGGTTAGCGCTCCAATAGTAATAATAGGAGCAGTTTCTCCAATCGCTCGAGCCATCCCAATAATAACTCCAGTAAGAATTCCACCATACGAATATTGAATAACATGATGGAGTGAGACTTGCCATTTTGTTGCACCAACAGCATAAGCCGCTTCTCTAATATGAATAGGAATCGCTCTTATTGCTTCTCGGGTCGCTACAATGACAATGGGTAACATTAATAATGCTAATGTTAACCCTGCTGTCAGAATAGTTTGGCCAAGCCCAAATCCATAGACAAATAATCCTAGCGCTAAAAGACCATAAATTATTGAAGGCACTCCTGCTAAATTTGTGACATTAATTTCAATTAAATCAGAAAACCAATTCTTTTTTGCATATTCTTCAAGATAAACACCGGCAGCTATTCCTAAAGGGACGGCTGCAAAAAAAGTGACAATCAAAACTAATGATGAGCCTACCCACGCTGACAAAATGCCTGCGGCCGTTGCTCGTCTGGAAGGAAAGTTTGTTAAAAAATCTAAATTAAATCTTGGGTAACCATCAAAAACAAGATCTAAAAATAAAACTAATAAGGTGATGGTTAAGGAGATAATTACAAACATTCCCACACCCGCAAAGATATGATCATGCCTTTTATGCTTGGCTATTAATGACCTAATCAGGGTTAAATTATTTTCTATATCAACTTTTTTATCATTAGCCATGATTAATATCTCTCAGCATATTTCTTTCGAACAGCATGTCCGACAATATTGAACATCAGTGTCATGATGAGTAAAGTGAGACCTGCTGCAAAAATACTTTGAAAACCAATCCCACCATGTTCTAAATCACCTAAAGCAACTGATACAATATAGGAGGTGATGGTCGCGGCACTTTCAACAGGGTTGAACGTAAAATTAGGTTGTTGTCCTGCTGCAATAGCAACAATCATCGTTTCACCAACAGCACGACTTATTGCTAAAATATAGGCTGCAATAATACCTGAGATAGCTGCGGGAGTTATGACTTTAACTGCCGTTTGGAATCTTGTTGCCCCCATAGCATAAGAGCCTTCTCTCATGGCCATTGGAACTGCTCTCATGGCATCTTCTGCAACAGATGCAATATAAGGAACGATCATAATTCCCATTACAATACCAGGCCCGAGCATATTAAATGTTGTCAGGTCAGGATAAATTTTTTGTAGTAGGGGCGTGACTAACATCAGCGCAAAGTAACCAAATACAACAGTAGGGACACCCACTAATAACTCTAAAACAGGCTTAATTGTTTCCCTGACTTTATGTGTTGCAAACTCTGATAAATAAATGGCAGTGATTGTACCTAATGGAACTGCGACTAGAAGAGCAATAAAGGTAGTTGTTAGGGTTCCTGAGACTAACGCCATAATTCCGTAATGCTTAATTGAGTAGTTTGGTGTCCAGACAGTATCAGTTAAAAAATCATAAAGGCTAACATGTTGAAAGAAAGGAATAGCCTCTGATACCAATATATAAATGATGGCGAGTGTGATAAAAATAGCAAACATACCTGAACATAGAAGGCCAAATTCAATACATCTTTCTAAAACATTACGACGTAAATTTTTTGCCAGACGAGGGCTGATTTCAGTATTTTCTAATTTTGCCATAAGAGGAAATTTAGTAGGGGCCTTTTTTTTTGTTATTCAAATGATACTCAATTTTATTAAACAAATGAAAATAATTTTGGTAAAAAACAATTTTTTTTAATAGTAAAAAAGGCAACGTGAAGCTGCCTTTTTTCTAAAATATTTTTAAATTAGTCGCTTGCTGCTGAAATTTCTAGTATCTGTTTTACAGACAAACCAATCTCAGGTTTTTTGTAAGCCGTTCCTGTTTGGAGCGTTTTATAGTGATTAGAAATAGCTGTATATTCTTGCTCATTAAAAGGAACATAACCTACTTCTTTTGAAAGTTCTGCTACATGCTTTAAATAAAACTCAACAAACTTTTTGACTTTTGGATCCGATTCAACCATCGATGCGTTTAAATAAATGAACAACGGCCTAGAAAGTGGGTTATATGATCCATCCATTATTGTTTTAAGATCTGGTAGTACAAAATTACCTTTTTCGTTCTTAATTGCCACTGCGCTGAGTAAGTTTTTATTTTCCTCATAATAAGCTAGGCCAAAGTAAGCGATTCCTCCCTTATCTCCAGATACCCCTTTCACTAGTACGTTATCATCTTCTGATGCAGTAAAATCTCCTCTGATAGCCTTAGACTCTTTGATAACTGCTTCTGTAAAATAATCAAAAGTTCCTGAGTCAGCACCAGGCCCATAAAGTCTCAAAGAGGTTTCAGGCCAACCATCTCTTATTTGACTCCATTTTGTTATTTTTCCTTGGGCTACAGGTTCCCACATTTTCTTTAATTCTTGTGTCGTCATATCTTTTGCCCAATCATTTTTTTTGTTGATAACAATACTTATTGCATCATATGCAATGGGAAGCTCAATAAAATTAATTCCAGCTTCTTTACATTTCTTAATTTCGTTTAACTTGATTGGCCTTGAAGCATTTGAGACTGCAGTCTCCCCTCGGCAAAACTTTTTAAAACCACCACCCGTTCCCGATACGCCTACAGTAACCTTGATACGTGTTGCAATTTGAAACTCTTCAGCAACTGCTTCTGTTATTGGGTATACAGTGCTTGATCCATCAACCTTCACAATATCAATGGCCGCCATTGATGACACAGAAATAATACCTGCGCTTAATAAGGCACCTGTACAAAGTTTTTTAAGACTCAGGGATTTCATTATATTTTAGCTCCTAATTTTAAATAATTAATTTATAAAGATTTTAAAACTTCGATAAGATTAAACCAATTAAGTGACACTTTTATGACAAATTTACTTTTGATAAAAAGAGTTATAATAATTGGTCTTATAGTACAGAATAGAAAGGCAATTATAAAATAATGGAACAAGACGAATTACAAATCCTAACCCAGAAAATTCAAGCCATAAATTTAAAATTTAAAACATTACGGGGGTATCTTTGACTTAGAAGATAAGTCCAAAAGAATTGCTGAGCTTGAGCTACTTCAACAAGACCCTAATACCTGGTCAGATCGTGCATTAAATGAAAAAATTGGAAAAGAAAAACGTGGACTTGAAAATATAGTCAATCAGGCTGAAGCACTGACGCATCAGATAAAAGACAATCAAGAATTATTTGATTTGGCGAAGGAGGAGGGTGATAAGGAGACACTTAAGACCATTCAAATTGATACAGAAAATATTTCAAAACTAGTTGATGATGCCGAATTCAAAAGAATGTTTTCAAATCCAATGGATCCAAACAATTGCTTCATTGATTTCCAGTCAGGTAGTGGGGGTACTGAGGCACAAGACTGGGCAAATATGCTCCTTAGAATGTATGTGAGATATGCAGAGCAAAAATCTTTTAAGGTTGAGGTCTTAGAGTTATCTGACGGTGAGGTTGCAGGAATTAAGGCCGCCTCAATAAAGGTTTCAGGTGATTTTGCTTATGGATACTTTAGGACAGAGTCAGGCATTCATCGCTTGGTCAGAAAGTCACCCTTTGATTCTGGAAGTAGAAGACATACTTCATTTGCCGGAGTTAATGTTTACCCTGAAATAGATGATTCAATTGATATCGACATTAATCCTGCGGACCTTCGCATAGATACATATCGTGCTTCTGGTGCGGGTGGTCAACATATTAACAAAACAGATTCTGCTGTTAGAATTACACATGTGCCAACTAACACTGTTGTACAGTGTCAAAATGATCGATCGCAACATAGGAATAAGGCTGAAGCAATGAATATGTTAAAAGCGCAGCTTTATGCTATTGAATTGAATAAAAGAAATGAAGAGAAACAGGCTGTTGAAGACGCAAAAAGTGATATCGGTTGGGGACATCAAATCCGAAGTTATGTGTTGGATCAATCTAGAATAAAAGATTTAAGAACGGGTGTAGAAGTTGGGAATACGCAGGGGGTATTAGATGGAGATTTAGACCCCTTTATTAGTGAAAGTTTAAAGCAAGGAGTATAAGTTGAGCAAAGATATTAACCAAAATAACGAGCCTGTAGTTGATGAAAACTCAATAATTTCTGAGAGAAGAAATAAGCTTTCAGAATTAAGAAAGTTGGGAGTAGCATTTCCGAATCAGTTCAAACCTACAAATTTATCATCTGATTTACATACAAATTATGATGAGGATGATAAAGAAACGCTTGAAAGCAAAAGTATAGAAGTATCAGTCTCTGGCCGAATGATGTTAAAGCGTGTTATGGGTAAGGCGAGTTTCGCAACTATTCAAGATAATAAAGGAAGAATACAGCTATACGTTGCAAGAGATTTTGTTAACTCGGAATCGAAACCAGAAATTTATGCTCAATTTAAAAAATGGGATTTAGGAGATATAGTTGGTGCAAAAGGGAAATTATTTAAAACAAGGACAAATGAATTAACTATTGAAGTCACTGAAATTATTTTACTTACAAAGTCAATTCGACCACTTCCCGAAAAATTTCATGGGTTATCTGACCAAGAAACAAAATATAGACAGAGATATGTGGACCTTATTGTTAATGAGGACACAAAAAAAACTTTCCTGAATCGCTCTAAAATTATCTCTAATATACGTACCTTTATGGAAGAACATAAATTCTTAGAGGTCGAAACTCCAATGCTGCATGCTATTCCAGGAGGGGCAACGGCTAGACCATTTGAAACACATCATAATGCACTCGATATGGATATGTATTTGAGAATTGCACCTGAGCTATATCTTAAAAGATTGGTCGTTGGTGGTTTTGATCGTGTTTTTGAAATTAACCGTAATTTTAGGAATGAGGGTTTGAGCGTAAGACATAATCCTGAATTTACGATGATGGAATTTTATGCAGCTTATACTGAATATAAGTGGTTAATGAGTTTTACTGAAGATTGTATTCGGAATGTGACGAAGACAATATTAGGAACGCTAGAGGTAAAATATCAAGACAAAATAATTGATTTTGAAAAACCATTCGAAAGACTTACTCTGGTTGAAGCAGTCATGAAATATTCAAAACAATTCACCAAAGATCAGTTAGGCGATACAGGCTTTATTAAGTCTTATCTTTCGAAAAAAGGGGAAAATTTACCCGATAACTTAGGGTTGGGAGCTTATCAATTAGCATTGTTTGAGTCAGAAGCTGAAGATAAGTTATGGGACCCAACTTATATCGTTGATTACCCAACGGAGGTATCTCCGCTAGCTAGAGCTTCTGATTCAGATGAGGCCATTACTGAACGTTTTGAATTATTTATTGCAGGCAGAGAAATTGCAAATGGCTTTTCTGAGTTAAATGATGCCGAAGATCAGGCTAAGCGCTTTCAAATGCAAGTGGCAGCAAAAGATGCTGGAGACGAGGAGGCTATGTACTATGATGCCGATTTTATTAGAGCGTTAGAATATGGACTTCCCCCAACAGGAGGTTGCGGAATTGGTATTGATCGTTTAGTCATGTTATTGACAGATAGTCCAAGTATTCGAGATGTCATCTTGTTCCCTCATATGAGAGCGGAGTAGGATGATTACACCAAAAAAAATAAACCGTGAAAATCTTTCCCCAAAAGAAGCTTTAGCAATCTTGGTAGACGGAAATGAACGTTTTATTAATAATGTGAAGCGTGATCAAAATTTATCATTAATTCGTGAGGAGTTAAAAGAAAAACAAGAGCCCTTTGCTGCTGTATTAGGCTGCAGCGATTCAAGAACTTCGCTTGAATTAATTTTTGACCAAAGCTTAGGTGATATTTTTAGTGTTCGTTTGGCAGGAAATGTAGCCTGTAAAAAAGCGATTGGAAGTTTAGAGTATTCATGTAAATACCTTGGCTCAAAAATTATTGTTGTAATGGGACACTCAAATTGTGGTGCGGTTAAAGCAGCTTGCGATAATTTTAAAGAAGGAAATATTGAGGAAATCACAAAGCTTTTACAACCAGCAGTCTCTAATGAAAAGACAATAATTGAGCCTCATCGGAACTCTGAAAATACTGAGTTTGTTTCAAAAGTTTGTTTTTTGAATGTGCAAAAACAAATGGAAACTATTATCAATCAGAGCGATATCGTCACAGATCTTCTTCAAAAAAAACAAATTGGTATCATCGGTGGTGTTTATAGTCTTACTTCAGGTCAGGTTGAGTTTGATCTTCAAAATGCCGTTCTTTAATATTATTTAAATTAACGTTTCCATCAAAATAAACTTTTAACTATTTAAACTGTTTTAGTTTTTGTCATAGAAATGTCATAAAAAACCTTAATAATTCTCTTGTCACAGATATTTGTATTATTTGTGAAATATTTAAAACAAGGATACGGAGAATTATTGAAATGAAACAAAATTTAATTAAAGGCTTAATGGTTTCAGCATTAGCTTTTTCAGCACCTGTATTTTCTGATACAACTCAAGACTTAGTTAATGCGCTTGTTACTAAGGGTATTTTAACTGAAGATGAAGCAGCCCTACTTACAAAGCAAAATGCAAGTGAAAGTAAAGCGCGTGATCAAAAAGTAAAAAGTAAGTTATCCATCAGCAAATACCTCGATGAAGGCAAACTATACGGTGATATAAGAGTAAGGCAAGAATGGAGAAAATCAGATGAATATAATGGATCCGGTTCTATTGATCTAAACAGACAACGTTACAAAATTACATTAGGATTTAAAACTAAAATTGCTGAAAACTGGTTTACAGATCTTGCCCTTTCAATGGGAGCAAGGGGTAGATCAGATAATGCAACACTAGGCGGAGGAGGATATGCTGATAATAAAGAAGAGCTCTTTGTAAAGCGTGCCATGCTTGGTTGGGCACCTACAGATTGGTTAACTCTTCAAGCAGGTCGAATTACAAATCCTTTGTACACAAAACCAATGATCTGGGATAAAGATTTGACTTGGGATGGAGCTTCATGGAAAACTAAACATAAAATGAATAATCAAACTACTATCTTAACGACAGGTGGAGTGAGTACATTGCAGGACGATGATAAGCTTGTAAGGGATAGTAATGCTGATAGCTCACAGTATTTAATCGCGGCACAAATCATTGGTAAACATAAATTTGACGTTAAATCTGGCCCATCAGCTAAAGTTGGATTAACGTATTCTATGTATACAAATGAAGACGATGGAGATAGAATTTTTAATCCAACAAACGAAGGTTTAGGCTCACAAACTTACATCAATGATCTTTCATTAATTGAAATCCCCGCCGATTATAAAATGATGGTCAAACCTGGTTTGGGGATGACTATGTTTGGTGACTATGCTTATAACTTAAAGGGTGATGATCGAAAAAAAGCATGGATTAATTCAGGTGCGGGAGGAAATAATGGCGGAGCAGATGATAATTCAGCATTCATGATAGGAATTGGATTTGGCTCTTATAAAGATTTTAAAGCTTTAGATAAAGGTGAGCAAAAAAAAGGTGATTGGAAAGGTAATATATGGTATCAAGAAGTAGGGACATATTCTGTTGATCCCAATCACGTTGATTCCGATATCTTTGATTCTAAAGTTAACTTAAAAGGAATTGCATTTAAAGGGCAATACATGATTGAGGATAATGTTAAATTCAATGTTGCTTATGCTCACGGTGAGATTAATGATAAATCTGTTGGTTGCACTCCTGGGCTCGGTGATTTGCCCATGTGTATGGACTCGATGGATCTGATTCAACTCGATATGACCTATAAATGGTAGATCGTTTGTATTTTCCGATATCTATTTTAACAAACCCACAAAAGTGGTTTTTTTATTCTGAAGCTAAATTAATTGTATATTTGGGTATTTCAACTGTAATGTCTTGATCTTTAACTTTTGCTTGGCAAGACAGTCTTGAAGTAGGCTCTAATCCCCAAGCTTTATCTAACATATCATCTTCTTCTTCTTCAGATTCATCAAGTGAAGAAAACCCTTCCTTAATCACAACATGGCAAGTAGTGCAGGCACAAACTTGGTCACAAGCATGCTCAATATCAATATGATTTTTTAATAAAACATTACATATTGATTCACCAGCTTCAGCCTCTAAAACATCCCCATCTGGACAGAGATCATGAGGAAGAACAATAATTTTAGGCATTTTAAAATTCCAGTTTGTTAATAGATTTTCCAGTTAAGGCTTTTTGAATAGATCGATCCATTCTTTTGGCCGCAAAGGGCTCACTTTTTGTGTTTAATTGTTTAGTTGCTTCTTTAATCTTATCGTTATTTGAAGAATTAAGTACATTTATTAAATCTTTTAAATCATTTTTAATTGAGGTTAATTCAGAATCTGAAAGAAGGTCCTTGTCAGCATCCAAAGCTTTTTGAGTTAATTCAATTAATTGATTAGCTTCCACTTTTGTTTCCGCAAGCGCTCTGGAAATTTTATCTTCTTCAGCTAAATCGTAAGATGATTGAAGCATGGTTTTAATATTATCTTCTGATAATCCATAACTGGGTTTTACTTCTATAGAAGCTTTCTCATTAGTCGTAGTTTCTTCTGCAGAAACTGATAATAACCCGTCTGTATCAACTTGAAATGTCACTTTAATTTTTGCTGCACCCGCGACCATAGGAGGAATTTTTTTTAAAGTAAATTTTGCTAAAGAACGACAATCATCTACTAAGTCTCTTTCTCCTTGAACTACATGGATGATCATAGCCGTTTGACCATCCTTATATGTCGTAAATTCTTGTGCCATTGCGACGGGGAGCGTCGTATTCCTTGGAATAATTCTCTCTACAATACTCCCCATTGTTTCAATACCTAATGAAAGTGGTGTGACATCAAGTAAAAGAAGATCTTCTTGTCCATTACCAGCTAAAATATTTGCCTGGATTGCTGCACCTAATGCAACAACTTCATCTGGGTTTAGGTCATTAAGAAGGTCTTGTTTAAATAAGTTTCCTACTGCCTCCTGAATACATGGCATTCTAGTTGATCCACCTACCATAATGACGCCATCAATTTGATCGGTACTGAGCTTGGCATCATTTAGGGCATTTTTGGTTGCTTTAAGCGTTTGCTCAGTTAAATCATTAACTAAAGCTTTAAATTGTTGTTGCGTAAATGTCTCTTTAATTTCCTTACCATTGATTTCCTTTAAAATTTCAACCTCTTTTTTATTAGATAGTAATTCTTTTATTTCTCTTGCTAAAATTGAAATCATGCTTTGAACTTCGATATCTTTAATGTTTAATTTATATTTATTATTGAAAAAATTAACGATTGCTTGATCAAAATCATCACCACCCAGATTTGCATCACCGTGAGTTGCTAAAACTTCAAATAAGCCTTTTGATAGATTTAATATGGAAACATCAAAAGTACCACCACCTAAATCAAAAACGACAAATTGCCCCATAGATTTTTTATCTAACCCATAGGCAACCGCTGCTGCTGTAGGCTCATTAATCAAACGTAAGATATTTAAACCTGCCAATTGACAGGCATCTTTTGTGGCTTGTCTTTGAGCGTCGTCAAAATAAGCAGGAACAGTAACAACAGCCCCAATAAGCTCGCCACCTAATTTATTTTCAGCAACAGTTCTAAGGATTTTTAAAATTTCAGCAGATACTTCGACGGGATTCTTCATCCCATTTGAAGTCTTAATATTTATAACGCCATCACCATCAGAAAGATTTAGTGGAAAATTATCTTGGTTAACATCATCAATTGTCTTACCAATGAGTCTTTTGACTGATGAGATTGTATTTTCGGCATCATTACTTTGATGATCTCTCGCGTCATTTCCAACTTGAACTGTTTTTTTAGAATAATAAACAACTGAAGGTAGAAGATTAGATTCATCATCTTGTATTAAAATAGCAGGACTCCCACTAATTACTGAAGCAACAAGTGAATTAGTCGTTCCAAGATCAATGCCAATAACCCTTCTATGCTCATGAGGCATTGTACTTTTTCCAGGTTCAGATATTTGTAGAAGTGCCATGTTAATTTAGAGCGCTGTTAATTTTATGAAGTAATTTTTCGACAAAATAAAGTTTATCGACTGTGATGGCAGCATCACTCCAATTTTGATCATCATCAATTTGCGCTGAAATCAATAAAGAATATTCTTTATATTTTTTATTGATAGTCAATTTAAATTGGGCTAGTTCTCTGTTATTTTTTTCAATAGCTTCAAGATGCTCCTCCCATTCCATTTGTTGCATTAAAAAATCAGGAGGAAGAGTAATCTTTTCAACAGGTTTATGAAGTGACAAAATATATTTTGCTCTTTTGATTGGAGACTTTAAAGTTTGATAAGCATCGTTAGCCTGTGTGGACTTAATCATAGACTGAACTTTCTCATTCTCCGGTGAAGTAACAAACTTATCTGGATGAATTTCTTTTTGTATTGAGCGATAATTTTCTTGTAACTTCACTGAATCTATTTGAAATTTCTCAGGAAGATTAAATAATTCAAAGTAATTCTGGGTCAAACTGTAAAACTTTCTCCACAACCGCAACTATCTTTAACGTTTGGATTGTTAAATTGAAACCCTTCATTCAATCCTTCCCTCACAAAATCCAATTCAGTTCCATCGATATAGATGAGACTTTTTGGATCAACAAGAATTTTGATTCCATGGCTTTCAAAAATCTGGTCATCAGGACTAGCTTCATCAACAAACTCTAATACATAAGCCATACCTGAGCAGCCTGTTGTTTTTATACCAAGCTTCAGGCCCATGCCTTTACCTCTTGATTCTAAGTAATTCTTTGCTCTATTAGCAGCTTTTTCTGTCATTGAGATTGGCATATTATTTTTGTTTAGATTTTAAATCTTCAACAGCTGCCTTAATAGCATCCTCAGCTAACACAGAACAATGAATTTTAACCGGTGGAAGAGCTAACTCTTCAACTATCGAAGTATTTTTGATAGCTTGAGCCTCATCCAGAGTTCGACCTTTAAGCATTTCTGTAACAAGTGAACTTGATGCTATAGCTGAACCACATCCATAGGTTTTAAACTTTGCATCTTCAATAATACCATTTTCACCCATTTTAATTTGTAGCTTCATTACATCACCACACGCAGGTGCTCCTACCATACCAGTTCCAACATTGGTATCACTTTTATCAAAAGACCCAACATTTCTAGGGTTTTCGTAATGATCTAAAACTTTGTCGCTGTAAGCCATTTTAGTTCTCCAAAAAAATAATTAATGTTCTGCCCATTCCACTTTTTCTAAATCTACTCCATCTTGAAACATTTCCCACAAAGGTGACAAATCTCTTAATTTATCAATTTTTTCTTTTAATAACGCTATTGTAAACTCAACATCGGATTCAGTGGTAAATCTTCCAATAGAAAAACGTATCGAGCTATGCGCAAGCTCATCTGAACGCCCTAACGCTCTAAGAACATAACTCGGCTCTAAGCTTGCTGAAGTACATGCTGAACCACTGGATACAGCAATGCCTTTGATTGCCATGATCAAAGATTCGCCTTCGACATAATTGAAACTTATATTTAGATTATGTGGCACTCTTTTATCAATATCACCGTTGACATAAGTTTCGTCAATTTCCGTGAGCCCTTTAAGAAGTTTTGCTTGTAAATTTTTGATACGATTATTTTCCTCGTCCATTTCTTCTCTGGCGATTTTAAAAGCTTCCCCCATACCCACAATTTGGTGTGTCGCAAGCGTTCCTGAACGCATACCTCTTTCATGTCCACCCCCATGCATTTGTGGTTCGATTCTAATTCTTGGTTTACGTCTAACATATAACGCTCCCACGCCTTTTGGGCCATAAGTTTTATGTGCTGAAAAACTCATAAGGTCAACGGGTAATAATGCTAAATCAATTTTAACTTTACCGGTTGCTTGTGCTGCATCCACATGAAATATGATGTTATTTTTACGACAAATATTTCCGATAGTTGTGATGTCTTGGATTACGCCAATCTCATTATTAACTAGCATCACTGATACTAAAACAGTATCCGGACGTATTGTCGATTTGAATTTTTCAATATCTAGTAAACCATTTGGCTCTGGTTCCATGTAGGTTGCCTCATAGCCAATCCGCTCGCATTCTCTTACTGCATCAATCACTGCCTTGTGTTCAGTGGCAAGCGTAATAATATGCTTTCCTTTTTTTGAATAAAAATTACTAGCTCCTTTAATAGCCAAATTATTTGATTCTGTTGCACCGGAAGTCCAAATAATCTCTCTAGGGTCTGCGTTAACTAATAGAGCAACCTCTTTCCTAGCATCTTCAACGGCTTTTTCAGCAGTCCATCCATAAGGATGGCTTCGTGAAGCTGGATTTCCAAAATCTTCCGTAATATAAGGAATCATTTTTTCAGCAACACGCGGATCTACCGGTGTAGTTGCAGAATAATCCATATAAATTGGCATATCATATGACTTGTTTTTCATAATGTCCTTATCTTTTAGTTAAGCTGCCACAGCAGTCAATTGTTTTAATCTGTTAACTTCATCTTTAAGTGTATCTATGAAGTCATTAATCTCATTCTTGGTACTTTCCACACCCAAACTAACTCTGAGAGCTCCTTGAGCTAAATCTAAATCAATACCCATAGACAATAGAACATGGCTGGGTTCAGTGCTATTGCTTGAACAAGCCGAGCCACTAGCAATGGCAAATCCTTTTCTATCGAGGGCCGTCAATAATGTCGAGCCATCAACATTCTTAAAAGAAAAAAATGTCGTGTTACTCAACCTATGACTCTTTTCACAAAAAATAACTGCACCTAAATTTACCAAAGACTTCTCAAGGGTTGATCTAAGGAAGTTGATATTTTCTTTAAATACGACTCTATTTTGATTTGAACGTTCACAAGCTTTTCCAAATCCAATAATAGCAGCAATATTTTCTGTTCCACTTCGCAAACCCTTCTCTTGTCCGCCTCCTTGCATATAAGGAAAGAGATCAATTTTTTTATTTAAAATGAGTGCTGCAATACCTTGAGGGCCATAAATTTTATGGCTAGAGATAGTCATTGCATCAATATCGAGTGCTTCAAAATCAACTTTAATTTTACCTAAGGCTTGAACCGCATCGGTATGAAACTGAATCTTATTTTCTCGAGCCCAATCTGCAATTTCTTGAATATTTTGAATAACTCCCGTTTCATTATTGGCCATCATAACCGAAAGGAAAGTTAAAGATTGTTTCATTTTATCAGAGATGTCCGATACATTAAAAATGCCATTCGAATCAACTGGGATTTCTGAGACCTTAAAGCCCTGGCTGGCTAATGATTTAATTGGTTCTGATACACAGGGATGTTCGATAGCGCTAAATCCAAAATGAGAGTCAGGATAAGCCTTTGCAATCCCGTTAATAATAGTGTTGTTTGATTCTGTTCCACTTGAGGTAAAGATAACTTGAGATGCGTGTGCATTCACTGAGACTGCAACTTTCTCTCTCGCTTCCTCTATTGCTGTATGGGCTTTTCTACCAAACGTATGATTGGATGCAGGGTTACCTTGTTGAGAAGTTAGAAACGGCAACATCGCTTTTAAAACATCAGGATGAAGGGCCGTAGTTGCATTGTTATCGAAATAAATCATTTAAAAATTAAAATGCCTCTACTCTACTTGAGTCAATATTATTTTTACTGGTTGGAAAAGAAATAGACTGTTTCTCAGGCTTATTTTTTTGTGTTTTAACCAATCCATGAAGTGTTGTCGAATCTAGATAGTCAAGAATCTTGCTGTTCAAGGTGGTCCATAAATTATGGGTAATACACTGATATCCTTCGTTACAATTTTCTTTACCCCCACATTGGGTCGCATCAATTTTCTCATCAACTGATGAAATAATATTTTTAACGCTAATATACTTATGATCTTTGGCAATACAATAACCGCCACCCGGTCCGCGAACGCTTTTAACTAAACCATTTTTTCTTAATTTACCAAAGAGCTGTTCAAGGTATGATAAAGAAATAGATTGCCTTTTACTTATCTCAGACAATTTAACAGGCATATTTTTCTCATTTAATGCTAAATCAAGCATTGCCGTGACTGCGAAACGTCCTTTAGTAGTTAACTTCATGCGTTTGCTCAAGTGTTATTTTAGAAATATTATATTATAATACTTGACTAATTTAATCAAGATTAAATCTTAATGAAAAATTTAGGTTTGTGAGGGCTTGGATTGAGTTTTTTTAGGCTTATCTTTTTCGGTAGTGAGTGCTTCGATCGCTCTTTCTTGTTTTGCGACTTTATTAATCAGTGATTGGATTGATTTAACCATCGGATCATCCTCATCTTTTCCGACAGCATAAGGTCTAAAGGTTGCTCCTTTTTTAGTTTCCTTAACGGCTCGAGCAGGAATCCCAACCACCGTCGAATCATTTGATACGTCATTCACAACCACGGCATTAGAGCCTATTCGGGCACCTGCTTTAATGGTTATAGGACCTAAAACTTTTGCACCTGCACCAATAACAACTTTATTTTCTAGTGTGGGATGTCTTTTGCCTTGCTTCCATGATGTCCCTCCTAAAGTGACACCATGATAGAGCGTGCAATCATCACCAATAACTGAGGTTTCACCAATCACCACGCCCATACCATGATCAATAAAACACCTTCGCCCAATTTGTGCGCCTGGATGAATTTCAATCCCTGTTAGAAATCTGCTGATATGCGATAAAAATCTACCCAACCAAAAAAGCTTAATCGACCAAAGTTTATGTGAGAGCCTATGAATTAATATGGCATGCACACCAGGATATGTGGTCAGTATTTCAAGATAAGATCGAGCTGCGGGATCTCTTTCAAACACAATAGAAAGGTCTTCTTTAAATCTTTTAAACATAATGTTTTTTTTGATGTTTAATTAAAAAATGTAGTAAATATTGTCTCATAAAAATTTATGTTTTATCTTTAATTTTTTTTTGGATATCGGTCAGTATGCCTCTTAATATATTTACTTCATCTTTTTCCATGTTGGTTCGATTGAACAACAATCGAAGTCTCTGCATCAGCCGTTCGCCCTGTATTTTTTTTAAAAAACCTATTTCTGTTAGCAGTTTCTCTAGATGAAGATAGAAGCCATTTTGAATTTCATGCGTGACTAATTCGATTTCCTTATAAGGCTTAATTATTTCATCAGCTTCACTTAAGTACATACGAATTTCATAACAAATAATTTGAACAGCTTGGGCAAGATTAAGGGATGAATAATTCGGATTTGAGTTGATGTAACCGAGTGTATGACAATGCTTTATCTCATCATTCGATAACCCATTGGTTTCATTGCCAAAAAGGAGAGTTATTTTTTTTTGGCTAGATTCATTTTTAAGCCCTATCGTAATCTCTTTAATATTTTTATGCTCTTGAGAGAGTTCTCTTTGCCTAGCAGTAAATCCAATGATTATGTGACTATCTCTAAGGGCTTCTTCTATCGTATTAACAACGGTTGCATTTGTTAGTATGTCTTCAGCTCCCGCTGCTAATGCATTGGCATCAGGATGGGGAAATTGCTTAGGGTTTACGAGCGTTAACTTTGAAAATCCCATGGTTTTAATTGCGCGTGCTGTTGACCCAATATTACCAGGATGGCTGGTTCGACAAAGCACAATTTCAAATAGATCATAATTTATTTTGGTTGACATCAAATTTCTCTGTAAAATAATATTCTGAAGTTATAACTATAATTTTACCATTTTAAATTTAAGGCCCTTATGCACCCGTTACTCAATATCGCAATTAAAGCTGCCAGAAGAGCTGGCTCCATTATCACACGTGCTTCAGAGGATATCAGCTCATTAACCATTACCAGTAAAAATATGAATGATTTTGTGAGTGAGGTGGATATAGCATCCGAGAAGGAAATTATTCGTGTACTGAAACAAGCTTATCCTGATTATGGTTTTATCGCTGAGGAAAGTGGTTTATCAGAAAAAAAAGAGAATATGTGGATCATTGATCCACTCGATGGTACAACGAATTTCTTGCATAAAATCCCACAATATTGTGTATCCATTGCCCTTAAGCAAAAAGACGAAATTACTCATGCAGTTGTTTACGATCCCAACAGAAATGATCTTTTTACAGCCTCCAAAGGGCAGGGCGCTTACTTAAACGATAGAAGAATGCGTGTGTCTAAAACTCCTAAGCTTCAAGATTCAATTATTGGAACAGGTATTCCTTTTAGAGACTTTACTTATCTATCACAATATCTTGTCATTCTTGAAGAGATCGTTAAGAAAACCTCAGGTATTAGACGGCCTGGGTCTGCTGCGCTTGACTTGGCTTATGTCGCTGCTGGGTGGTTCGATGGATTTTGGGAAATTGACTTATCAACATGGGATGTTGCTGCAGGCGGCCTTCTCGTATCGGAGGCAGGTGGTATTGTGAGTGATTTCGATGAAAAAAATAATTGGCTGTTAACGGGCAATATTGTTGCAACCAATCCAAAAATCTATGATCCATTAATTAAAATAATTCAACAGCATATTCCAGAAGAGCTACGAAGAAAAAATTCATAATATATATAATATTCATCTTTTAACTATAAATAAGGATTGACATGGGAAACAGAGATAAAAAGAAAGAATCAAAAGGTAAACCAAAGAAAGAAAAAGCCCCTAAAGTATGATATTACCTGCTAGCTAATACTTCAAGTTCTTAAAAATACAATATAAAATATTTTTTTGAGGGCTCTCATATTTTGGAAGAACTGAGAACTGAGGGCTCATTACATAAAGTATTTCAATTTTTAGCTTCGGGGTCTCTTGTATAAAAATAATAATAAAAGCCCGAATAATATTAAACCAAACCCTATTGTTTCAAATTTGTTTGGTATTTCGTTCAACAAAAACCAAGCAGATATTGCAGCAGCAATTGGGGTTAAAAAGGTTAGCATAGACACAAGCGTTGCCTTTAAATATTTCAATGCATAAAACCACAATAAATACGCAATAGCATTAACAAAAACAATATTAAATATCACAATCCACAGGAAATATGGTGTCCATGTAGTCTGTTGCGACGGTAAAAGTAAAGCGACCCCCAATAATGGAATAGACCCCCATAGCATTTGCCATGCAGTCATTGTGATAAGGTCCATATTTGGATGTTGATGATGGATACGTTTGGATAAAATAGCTCCAATAGCCCACGAGAGACCTGATGCTAATGCAAGACAAGTACTGCGAACATTGTTGTCCATATTAAAAGGATCAAAAATAAAACCAATACCTAGAAAACATACAAGTACAGAAATCCATTGGTAGATTGTGAGTTTTTCTTGTAACAAAGGCCATGCCATGATGGCTACCCACATAGGCATGGTGAAGGTTAAAATTGCTGTTTTACCGACACCTCCTTCAACTAGCGCCCAAATTAAAAAACCTGTAAAGCCAGCTGTTTGGAACAAACCTAGAATAAATAATTTTGTCATTTCTTTTGTTGCGATGGGTTTACGTAAAAGTATGAGGATAATAAATAAAACAATTGCACCAAAAAAATTGCGTAGAGTTGCAAATGTTGCTGGACTTGAAAATAATAATGCTTCTTTCATAAACGGATAATTAACACCCCATATAAGAGAGAGCAATATAACCCCTCCGATAGCTATTAATTTTTTATTTTCCATAGAGGCAAGATTTATTTAGTGTTGAGTTGACTAGATCTAGGAGTTACAACGATATGATTATTGATGGATTTAGTGATGATGACCGCCAGACCCATGAACATGTTTATGGGAAATTTCTTCATCTTTAGCTTTCCGCACATCCTCAATTGTGGCAAGAAAACTAATTTTTTGACCCGCCCATGGATGATTTCCATCTACCTCTACTTTGCCATCAGCAATATTTTTAACATAATAAATAATAACCTCACCTTTTTCATCTTCACCTTCAAAAGTCATTCCTTCTTTGAGTTTTGATTCAGGGAATGCACTAGTAGGTTCTAATTGAACTAATCCAGGATCGTATTCTCCGAATGCTTCAGCAGGTTCAAGTGCAATTTCAATTTTATCCCCTTTGTTTTTATTGTGTATTGCCTCTTCTACCTTTGGAAAAATTTGATCATATCCACCATGAAGATAGGTTACAGGCTCTTTACTTGATTCAAGTAAGTTATTATCAGCATCACGAATTTCGTAACTCATCGTAACAACTGTATTCATAGAAATTTTCATTATTTTTACCTTTACATATTGTATTTATTGAATATCGAGATGGCACTTAAATTGTTCTCTTGGGTTAAGGATAAGTCTCTATTGATTTTTATAATTTTGCGGTTCTAGAATGGTATTTTTCGCTATTTTAGCAGGTTTAGGAAAATCTTTACTATAGTGTAAGCCTCGACTTTCTTTTCTTTCTATGGATGAAAGAACAATTAATTCAGCAACTTGCAATAAATTTCTTAACTCAATGAGGTTGGAGGAAATCTTAAAATTCTTATAAAATTCACCAACCTCATCCCTCAGCATATTAATGCGATGCAACGCTCTAGATAATCGTTTGTTGGTCCTAACAATCCCGACATAATTCCACATAAACCTTCTCAATTCATTCCAGGTGTGTGTAATCAAAACTTCCTCATCAGCGTCTGTCACTCGACTTTCATCCCATTTTGGTAGTTGGTGATCATGTGTGAAATCATTGTTTAGAATAGATGATGATGCAGTCGAAGAAAAAACTAAACATTCTAATAACGAGTTACTTGCCAGGCGGTTTGCCCCGTGAAGACCGGTATAAGATACTTCACCAACGGCATAAAGCTGTTTAATATTCGTTTTGCCCGCTCGGTCAGTCATTATTCCGCCACAAGTATAATGAGCGGCTGGAACCACAGGGATTGGCTCTTTGGTGATATTAATGCCTCGATCTAAACAACGTTCGTAAATCATCGGAAACCTTTTTTGGATAAAGCCCGCAGGTTTGTCACTAATATCTAAATAAACACACTCCAAGCCCTTTTGTTTCATTTCATAATCAATCGCTCGTGCGACGATATCACGAGGTGCTAAATCACCCCTGTCATCATATTTTTCCATGAATGTTTCTCCACTTGGAAGTACTAACTTTGCTCCTTCCCCCCTCAAGGTTTCAGAGATAAGGAAGGATCTGTCTTTTTCATCAAACAGGCAGGTAGGGTGAAATTGAACAAATTCCATATTAGCTACTTTACATCCTGCGCGCCAACCCATTGCTATACCATCGCCTGTGCTAACATCAGGGTTAGTGGTATAGAGATAAACTTTGCTTGCACCACCTGTTGCCAAAACAATATTGTTAGATGTGAATGTTTCAACGTGATTATTATTATTTAAGACGTAAGCCCCAAGGCAGGTATTTCCGCCCATATCAATTTTCATTTTGTCTGATGTGATTATATCTACGGCAATATGGTGCTCCAAGACTGTGATATTTGGGTGAGATAAAATTCTCTTAATTAAGTGCTCTTGGATCGCTTTACCTGTGGTGTCAGCAACATGAGCAATTCTCATTTGCGAGTGTCCACCTTCTCGAGTGAGATGTAAATCATCACTTTGTTTATTCTTTGTAAAATTAACCCCAAGGTTCATGAGCCAGTCCAGGGCTTTTTCACTATTAATGGCAACGAACTCTGTGATGGCTTCATCACACAGCCCAGCACCAGCATTCTTAGTATCATTGATATGTGATGAAATAGGATCTTCAGGTGATATAGCTGCAGCAACTCCACCTTGCGCCCAATGACTAGAACTTTCAGCCAATTGTGTTTTGCAGACAACGCCAATGCTTTTGTCATCAGCTAACTTTAAAGCTGTTGCTAAGCCTGCTAGACCACTACCAATAATCAATACATCAAAATTATTTTTATTCATTTTTTATTAAATTATTTAGGAACTTTTAATAATTTCAGCAGTCTTTTACTAGTCTCTTACAAAAAAGAAAGAAGTATTATATGCAACCACTAAAAGTCGTTTCTGATAATTCTACAGTGTACAATAGCTCGGATAATAAACTAGATAAATCGAAGATGGAAATCAAACCTGTAAATCCTGATAGAGCATTAGATCAAAAATTAGTTGAGAAAGCTCAAAAAGGTGACAAACAAGCTTTTAGTATTTTGGTAGAAAAATATCAGCTAAAGCTATATCGTTTGATATCAAGAATGGTTCGTGATCAATCCGAAATAGAAGACATTGTTCAAGATTCCTTCATCAAAGCCTACAGAGCAATTGGTAATTTTCGGGGTGATAGTGCTTTTTATACCTGGCTTTATAGAATCGGAATTAATACGGCAAAGAATCATTTAGTATCCCTAGGTAAAAGACCAAAGGCTATGGACGCCAACGAAATTGAAGAGATGGAAAATTATGAATCAATGTCTGAATTAAGAGTTTCAGAAACACCAGAAACGACTATGATGTCTAATCAGATTGCTGAAACAGTCAATAGCGCGATTCAGAATCTCCCTGATGAATTAAGAGAGGCAATATCTTTAAGAGAAATAGACGGTTTATGTTACGAAGAAATTTCTGAAATAATGGATTGCCCAATTGGTACAGTTCGTTCAAGAATATTTAGAGCACGTGAGACAATTGCAGAAAAACTAAAACCATTAATCGAAACAACAAATAAACGTTGGTAAACTAAGGAAATATAAGAAATGAATGAAAAAATATCATCACTTTTTGACAGTGAAATTAATAATAAGGAAGTAGATACGCTACTGTCCAAAAAAAATAAAATGTCTGGAGTGAGGTCCTCATTGTCAGAATACCAAATGATCAGCGATGCATTAAAGAAAAAAACAGTTTTACCAAAAAACAATCTAACTGACAAAATTATGTCAGTGATTGATAAAGAACCTACTCAAATGGGTGGAATTGTCAAAGCTAATTCATCCAACACTGCAGTAGTTTCTTTTGAAATATGGCCTGTTTTGGGATCACTTGCTGTACTCGTTGTGATTGCTTCGACTGCATTTAATATTGAAGTGAATAGCGCTTCAACAAGCCAGTTCCTCGCTAAAGAAGATATACCTCAAGAGATTATTAATGCTCATCATGCGGCAACAGCTAACAACATGAATTATTTTATTCAAGTTAGTGACCCTGCTAAATAGATGACGTTATTTAAAAAACTACTAACCTTGCTCCTTATTGTTCTTCCTCTTGCTTCAATAGCGATGGATGACCCATGGGTTATTCTTGAAGATTCAGCTAAAGCCTCACATGAGCTTAATTATGAGGGAGTTTTTCATAGTCAGTCATCAGCAGATACAAATTCAACACATGTAATTCATGCAAATATTAATAATAAAGAATATTGCTTACTTAAAATGTTAGATGGTGCGCCTAATGAAGTTTTTTGTGCTGGAGATATGGTCTATGTAACTAGCCAAGATGGCTTGTTGATTAAGAAGAGAAAAAATCAATTTCTTTTCCCTTCTGTATTACCTTCAGATATTAATAACCTTAAAAAAAATTATCAGTTATCTTTTGGAGAAAAGAAAAGAATTGCAGACCGAATGGCTCAACTTGTTATGCTCACAGCTAAAGATAATTTTAGATTCAATTACCATATTTGGATTGATGATAAAAACTTTTTGCCGCTGAAGCTCGTCGTGACTGACAATAAAAATAAAACGATTGAGCAATCAACTTTCACAACCATTGCATTCAACAAAGAATTTAAAAAAGATATTTTTGAAAAAAATATCAACCTATCCACAATTTATGCAAATAAGAATAAATTTGTCGAGAATTATGTTTCTAATAAATTTTGGAATTTAAAAGATTTGCCATCGGGTTTTAGGGAGGTTGACTTGATATCTCGAAGAGTAGGTGGCTTAAATCTACTTGACTACCAATTGATATTTTCTGATGGACTTGCTTACGTTTCCTTATTTATTAGGCCTATTTCAATGGGCACAGAACCTAAAGAAGGCACAGTAACAATTGGGGCAACTAACATCAGTGCTAGGTACCAGGATGGTTATCAAATTATGTCGGTCGGCGTGGTACCTACTGAAACAGTCAACACCTTTAGTGGAGCAATTGAATTCTAAGGGTGATTACTAAAAAAGCTACACCCAGTAATTTTTAATTAAACTATTAAAAGGATTTTAATTTTGAAAATAAATTATATTATCAAACTGATCACTACTTTCTTATTTTTCATGAGTTTTTCTTATGCTGTATCTCTACCTGATTTTACAGTGCTTGCAGAGCAAGAAGGTAATACAGTGGTCAATATCAGTTCTATTAAAAATGCGACAAACAAAGGCAATCAGCAGTTATCACCTCAAGAAGAGCATATGCAAGAGTTTTTCAACCGATTTGGTATCCCAATGCCTCCCGGCATGGGCCCCAATGATCAGCAACAAAAGCAAATGAGCGCAACGGGTTCCGGGTTTATTTTGGAATCGGACGGATATATTATTACTAACGCTCATGTCGTGGGAGAAGCTGATTCTATTATTGTTAAACTAGCAGATAAGCGAGAGTTTCAAGCTAAATTATTAGGTATTGATAAAAGAACCGATGTTGCATTACTTAAGATTGATGCAAAAGATTTAAAAGCTGTAAAACTAGGTAACCCAAAAAATATAAAAGTAGGTGAGTGGGTCGCTGCTATTGGTTCTCCTTTTGGGCTAGAGAATACGATGACAGTAGGTGTTATTAGCGCAAAAGGACGAGCGCTACCTCAACAAGAAAATTATGTGCCATTCATACAAACTGATGTTGCTATAAATCCTGGAAATTCCGGTGGCCCTTTATTTAATACAAAGGGTGAGGTTATTGGTATTAACTCGCAAATTTATAGTCGAACTGGTGGCTATATGGGCTTATCATTCGCTATTCCAATAGATGTGGCGATGGATGTCGCAGATCAATTGAAAAAAAATGGTCGTGTTGTTCGGGGTTGGTTAGGTATTGCTATTCAAGAAGTAACGGATGAGCTGACAGAAGCATTAGGCTTAAAGGGTAAAAGTGGGGCCCTTGTCGCAGCCGTTAATAAAGGTACTCCCGCAGGGAAGGCAGGTATAGAGGCCGGTGATGTGATACTTAAATTTAATAACAAAGTAATAGAGACATCATCTGATCTTCCAAAATATGTAAGACTTACTAAACCTAATAATATTGTGCCAGTTCAGATTTGGAGAAACGGTAAGACCAAAGTTTTAAAGGTCAAGATTGGTGAGATGCCGAGTGATAGAATGCAGGCGTCAATTAAAAAGCCAATCAAAGAGAGTGTTAATAGAATAGGGTTAGTCTTAAAAGAAGCAAGTGCTGAAGATAAAAAAATGCTTGATGGAAGAAATGGTTTGGTGGTCATGAAAGCTTCTGGTCCTGCTGTTGCATCTCAGATAAGGGACGAAGATATCATTTTGGCACTGAATAATACACCAGTGACTTCAGCTAGAGCATTCAATAGGGAAATTAATAAAACTCCCAAAGGTAAGACGATTGCACTCCTTATTTATCGAAATGGAGATACATTGTTTATTCCGGTAAAAGTTTTAAATTAAATAATATATTTATTATTCGTTTTACATTCGGGTAAAATTGTCTAAATTAAAGGCGCCTTTAGCGCCTTTAATTTTTTAAGTTTTAAGTAAAAATTATGGAAAATATTAGAAACTTTTCAATCATTGCTCATATTGATCATGGGAAATCTACATTAGCAGATAGGATTATCCAGCATTGTGGAGGTCTTGCTGATAGAGAGATGGAAGCCCAAGTCCTTGATTCTATGGATTTGGAAAGAGAGCGAGGAATAACTATTAAAGCTCAAACGGTGACCCTCACATATAAAGCTAAAGATGGCCAGTTGTATGTTTTTAATTTAATTGATACGCCAGGCCATGTTGATTTTACCTATGAAGTTAGTCGCTCGCTTTCAGCATGTGAAGGGGGTGTATTGGTCGTTGATGCTTCCCAAGGTGTTGAGGCTCAGACCGTAGCTAATTGTTATACGGCGTTAGATCAAAATGTTGAAGTTTTTCCTGTGTTAAATAAGATAGATTTGGCCTCTGCTGACCCTGATCGTGTAAAAAAGGAAATAGAGGATGTCGTTGGTATAGAAGCAGATGATGCTATTTTATGTTCCGCTAAAACGGGACAAGGTATCGAGGATGTTCTTGAGACTATTGTTCATAAAGTCCCTGCTCCAATCGGTGATATTAAGAAGCCACTGAAAGCGCTAATTATTGATGCATGGTTTGATAATTATGTGGGTGTGGTGATGCTGGTTCGTATCATTGATGGGGAAATAAAAGCAAAAGATAAAATACATTTGATGGCCACTAAGGATGAATACGCATGTGAAAGTGTGGGTGTTTTTACGCCTAAGTCGATTGTACGAGACTCACTAAGTGCAGGCGAGGTTGGTTATGTTATCGCTGGTATTAAAGATTTGGAAAGTACAAAAGTCGGCGATACTATTACTTTGGCAAAAAATAAAGCAGATGAAGCATTACCTGGATTTAAAGAAATTCAACCTCAAGTTTTTGCTGGTTTATATCCCATAGAATCAAATCAATTTGATGCTTTAAGAACGGCATTAGAAAAATTAAAACTTAATGATGCCTCTTTAAATTTTGAGCCTGAAAATTCAACTGCACTTGGTTTTGGCTTTAGGTGTGGATTTCTTGGCTTATTACATATGGATATAATCCAAGAGAGATTAGAGCGAGAATACGAAATGGAGTTAATCACCACAGCGCCAACTGTAGTGTATGAGCTTTTGCTAAAAAATGATGAGATTATTT
>Ga0209279_10000484_pt1 | contig 25965 bp, 22 predicted proteins | sample CoawatmetaG00DNA_3_FD_187508 | JGI IMG/M metagenome (GOLD analysis project Ga0209279, IMG submission 187508) | Marine microbial communities from the West Antarctic Peninsula - Coastal water metaG006-DNA (SPAdes) (version 2) | ecosystem: Environmental > Aquatic > Marine > Coastal ... | reverse complement strand
AAATACAGCTCATTGGCTAATGCAGTTAACATTAGACATTTTGCAGTGGCTTTGGCAGTACTTACTTTTTTTAACAGATCGGTCTCATTCGTTGTTGTCGTTATCTTTAGTACAGAGCCAAATTATTGCGATTGTTGTTCTTATCATTGCCTTTAGGTGCTTTGTTTCATCATCTTTTTTTAATCTATCGAGAGTCGATAATGATATTTATCTTTGGCTAAAAAATAGCCGCGCATTATTGACTGTTATTTTTGTTTCATCTTTATTAACCTACTCCAATAGCACTAGCACTCATGAAAGTAAGCCGGCTTTAAAAAACAATAACCAACTGATTGATTGGCAGGTGAATGTGTTAGATGTTGGTCAAGGTTTAGCTATCGTTATTCAGCAAGGAGAACATGCTATTTTATATGACACGGGTGGGGCATATCCCAGTGGATTTAACTTGACTGAAACGGTTATTTTACCTTACTTACAATACCATTCAATTAATGAGCTTGATAAAGTTATTATTAGTCACAGCGATAATGATCATGCGGGTGGCTTAACTCTTTTAAGAAATAACATTGCCATTGGTGAAGTGATAGTCAATGATGAAGCGATTCGAAAAAGTGGTGATGGCTTATGTTTATTAGGTCAAAGCTTTAATTGGCAAGGACTCAATTTTCATCAGCTTTGGCCAGAAAAAAAACAAGGTAGGGATAATGACGACTCTTGTGTCATTCTGATAAGTGATGGCACTTTTAGTGTATTACTAACGGGTGATATTTCAAAAAAAATTGAACGCCTTTTAGTTTCTAAAGCCAAAGATAATTTGTTAACTCTTAATGCGGATGTATTAATTGCTGCACATCATGGTTCAAAAACTTCTTCAAGTATTGAGTTTATTAATCAAGTAAAACCAAGTGCTGTGGTCTTTAGTGCCGGGTTTTTAAATCGTTGGAACATGCCTGCCAAATTAGTTAAACAAAGATTTATTGATGAAAAAATCGTGATTCATTCAACTAATGAAAATGGCATGGTAAGGATTAACATTAATGATAAGCAGCTAAATATATTACAATATCGTCGTGATTTGTCTCCCTATTGGTTTGCTAATTCAAAAAGAAAATTTAATTAGTTGGTTGATTGAAAAAATAACGTTAAAATAACCAAGTTACTAATTTTTCAGTCATTGAGAGACTTCATGTCCGACGATTTACCCAATAATAATTTACCATCAACTTCAGCTATCTTATCTAAAGATAGCGGCCAAAAAAGTTCTCAAGGTAATTCTTCTCAAGCAAATACTGAAACAACCACAACGTGGCAAACATTCATCAGATTAATGATCTTTGCTAAGCCTTATAAATTAGCTTTTATCGCTGCAATTATTGGTATGCTAGCCTATGCCGGCATCGATTCTTACGTTATATCTATGCTCAAACCCCTCATTGATGAAGGGCTGACAGGGGTTAATCCTAACTTTATGAAATGGGCGCCTCTTTTCATTATCATCATGTTTATTTTACGTGGCGCCGCCCATTTTATTGGTAATTACTGTTTGGCATGGGTCGGTAATAATGTAGTTGCGGACCTAAGACAAAAATTGTTTGAACATATCATGAGTATGTCAGTCTCATTTCATGATAAAGAATCAACCGGCAGTTTAATCGCCAAACTAACCTATGATAGTGAACAAGTCTTACAAGCAACCAGTAGAGCCTTGATTACCTTAGTGCAACAGGGGGCTTTTGTTATTGGCTTGTTGATTATTATGTTTTATAACAGTTGGCAATTATCATTGATATTTTTAGTTGTAACACCTGTCATTGCTGTTGTGGTTGTCTTTGTTTCAGGACGTTTTAGACAAATAAGTAAAAATATTCAAGGAGCTATGGGGCAAGTCAACAGTGCGGCAGAGCAAGTATTTAACGCCCATAAAGTAGTATTAACCTTTGGTGGCCAACAAAATGAATTTGACCGATTTAAAAAAATAAACAAACATAACCGTCAACAACGCATGAAAATGGTGGGTACTAAGGCTATCAGTGTGCCACTTATCCAAGTAATCGCCTCATTCGCTTTAGCGGTTGTTTTATACGTCGCTAATTTAGAGAGTATGCGAGAAACCCTAACACCCGGAAGTTTTACCACTGTACTGACCATGATGGCTTTATTACTCAGACCCTTAAAACTGTTAACCACAGTAAATGGCGAATTTCAAACGGGTATGGCTGCAGCTATTAGTATTTTTGCAGTATTAGATCAGAAAGTAGAAAAAGATCAAGGTGAAATTGTTCTTGAAAAACCCAAAGGGCAATTAGCTTTTAAAGGTGTTACTTTTACTTATGCCGGTAAAGATAATCCTGCCATTAACAATGTTTCTTTTAGTGTTGATCCAGGAAAAACCCTAGCACTGGTTGGGAGATCTGGCAGTGGTAAGTCAACCGCAAGCACTTTGTTTCTTAGATTCTATGATGCTCAAGCGGGAGAAGTTCAAATTGATGGCGTTGATGTTGAACAATATCAATTAAAGAGTTTACGTCAACAATTTGCTTATGTATCACAGCAGGTTGTATTGTTTAATGACACGCTGGCTAATAATATCGCTTATGGAAAACCCAAAGCGAGTCGAGAAGACATTATTGCTGCTGCTAAAAGTGCTCATGTTATGGAGTTTGTTGATAACCTACCTGAAGGACTTGATACCATTCTTGGTGAAAATGGCGCTATGCTCTCCGGTGGACAACGTCAACGTGTTGCCATTGCTCGTGCACTTCTTTGCGATGCACCTTTCTTGATTTTAGATGAGGCAACCAGTGCACTTGATACCGAATCAGAGCGGCATATTCAAGAGGCATTAAAACTGCTACAAAAAAACAGAACTTGTATCGTTATTGCCCATCGTTTATCGACCATTGAAAATGCCGATCAAATTATTGTTATGGAGAAAGGTGAAATAATAGAGCAGGGTGATCATCGGTCTTTATTAGCTAAAAACGGCGCCTATGCTCAGCTCAATAATTTGCAGTTTAGCTAATGTCACTTATTTTAAACTTTTATTTTCTAACCTTACGACTGAAAGTTACTCACTTATGCGATTAATTGAAAAGGTTTGGTTTAAATCACATTTTATACAATGGCTCCTTGTGCCTTTACTTTTACCTTTAACATTAATATTTACGTTGCTCTCGGCTTTAAGACGACTATTTTATTCGTTGAATATCTTTAAATCTTATGCGGCTGATCAACCTGTAATTGTTATTGGTAATATCAGTGTTGGTGGCAATGGTAAAACGCCTACGGTTATTTTATTAATTGAAGTTTGCCGTGAATTAGGGCTGTTACCTGGAGTTATTAGCAGAGGTTATGGTGGAAAAGCACCTCATTATCCTTATTTACTCAATGACAGTAGCAGCGCGGCTGAGGCCGGAGATGAACCGATATTAATATATCAACGTTGCGCTCTGCCTATTGTTGTTGGCAGTGATAGAGTCGCTAGTGTGGCATTATTAATTCAACAAGGTTGCGATATTATTTTAGCGGATGATGGCTTACAGCATTACCGTTTGCAAAGACAGTTAGAGCTTATCGTTGTTGATGGGAAAAGACGCTTTGGTAATGGATTCTTATTACCGGCAGGCCCACTCAGAGAGGGGTTGTGGCGATTAAAACACAGTGATTTTGTTATTGTTAATGGTGGACCTCAGGTTAAGAACCTTGTCGATAATGAAATTAAAATGCAGTTAGAGGCAACGCATGTTTGTCACTTGTTGACTGGTGAGAAACGGTTGATTAGTGATTTTTTAAAGCAACATGAACTTATTAACGCTATGGCAGGAATTGGTTCACCTGAGCGATTTTTCTCCACGCTAACTGAACATAACTTTAGTTTGAAAGATACCAAGGCTTTTGTTGATCATCATGACTTTAAGCAAGCGGACTTTGATTATTTTGACAATATCGATGATACACTGCCATTATTAATGACGGAGAAAGATGCGGTTAAGTGTCGCCGTTTTGCAAAGAAACATTGGTGGTATTTACCGGTGGATGCCCTAATTTCTTCTGAACAACGTGAGCAATTGAAAACTAAAATTAAACAATTAAAAACATAGAAAACAAAGCAGATTGTCTACATTATGTACCTTACATAAATTTAAGCAATTTAATGGAAACTTAGATAAAGAGAAGAGCACAATGGCATTTGATATCAAATTAATGGAAATTCTGGCTTGCCCAGTGTGTAAAGGTAAACTTGATTACCATAAAGAACAACAAGAGTTAACCTGTAACTTTGACCGTTTAGCTTACCCAATTGAAAAAGACATTCCAGTATTACTAGAAAGTGAAGCCCGTAGGCTTTCTTTAGATGAATATAAAGCCTAAGGAAGTCTGTTATGTCATTTGTTGTGGTTATTCCTGCCCGATTTGAGTCTTCTCGTTTACCGGGTAAAGTGTTGGCGGATATTCATGGTAAACCAATGATCCAATGGGTTGTTGAAAAAGCAAAACTCAGTGGTGCTAAGCAAGTTATTGTCGCTACTGACAACGATCAGGTAGCAGCTGTTGTTGCTGGTTTTGGTGGTGAGGTATGTAAAACAAGAGCGAATCATCAATCAGGCACAGAACGTTTAGCCGAAGTGATGGACTTATATAATTTTGCTGATGATGAAGTCATTGTTAATGTGCAAGGCGATGAGCCATTCATTCCACCTGAAAATATTGCCCAAGTGGCTAATAACTTATCAAATCAAAATCATCAATTAACTCAAGCTCGAATGGCGACCTTATCAATTAAAATATCTTCAGTGGAAGATGTCTTTAACCCTAATGCGGTGAAAGTATTATGTGATAAAAATGGCTACGCTCTGTATTTTAGTCGAGCAACAATTCCCTATGACCGTAATCGTTTTTTAAATAAAGAAAATATCACTGATATTGGTAACTTTTATCTTCGTCATGTCGGCATTTATGCTTATCGCGCCAGTTTTATTAAAGATTACGTCAATTGGCCAGCCAGTGAGTTAGAACACATTGAAGCCTTGGAGCAATTAAGGGTCTTGTGGCATGGGGAAAAAATTCATGTCGATGTTGCTAATACACATGTACCTGTTGAAGGCGTTGATACGCCAGAAGACCTTGAAAAAGCCAGAGCTTACGCAAGTACTTTATAACTTTAGACCTTGTTATTGAGGCGAAGGTGCTTGCTTAATATGGAATCAAGATGATTGGCAAAAGCTTGCCTATCACCTTGGTTTAATGGTGGCGGCCCACCCGTTTGAACGCCACTGGCGCGCATCGTATCCATAAAATCCCGAATGTTAAGACGAGATTTTATATTACTGGCGGTGTATAACTCACCTCGGGGACTCAATGCATAACCTTTTTTGGTAATCACTTCATCGGCTAAGGGGATATCACTTGTAATAACTAAGTCTCCCTCGTTTACTCTTTTCACTATTTCATCATCGGCAATATCAAAACCCGCACTGACCTGCATAAAACTAATAAAACGAGATGGTGGGGTATTAATATAATGATTAGCCACTAAAGTGGTTGTTATTTTGGTTCTGTCTGCCGCTTTAAAAAGTATTTCTTTAATAACAACAGGGCATGCGTCAGCATCTACCCAAATTTTCATATAGTCTCTTTTTTCTCAATAATGGTAAATTTTAACGTTAGCATTTAGTCTAACTATTTCAGGCTTGTGATTATCTCTATAGCCAACGATAAAATCAAATAGATAAAATATTTATACAGACCAATTAATCGCAAATAATAGCTTAATAGGTAAAAATACCTTTAATGACTATGTAAATGCTGTCTATATTTATAGCTAATAAAAATGTAATCTACGAATAATGTAAATTTAATAGCTTAGTACGGATATGCGTTGGCTTTATTAATGAAGTGATAATAAAAAGGATTCTAAATTGAATGATTTGAAAAACGTAAAGTCAGTATTATTTGTCTGTATGGGCAATATATGCCGTTCTCCGAGTGCAGAGGCCGTTTTTAGACATAAGACTTTAGGACAGGGATTATCACTCAAAATTGACTCAGCAGGAACCACTGGTGCTCATGCGCGTGAAAAGCCCGACCATCGTGCTCAAAAAATGGCAATAGCACGTGGTTACTCATTTGATGGTATTAAAGCACGTAAAGTCAAAGTTAAAGACTTTGATGACTTTGATATGATCTTAGCGATGGACCAGCATAATATCGATGAACTAATGAAGATAGCGCCGCTAGGTTTACAGTATAAAATACTATTATTTCTAGATTTTTCCAAAAACTATCCAGAAACAGAAGTGCCAGACCCTTATTATGGCGGGGCTAATGGTTTTAGGTTTGTTCTTGATTTAGTTGAAGATGCAAGCGATGGTTTAATTGATCAGTTGACCTAGTTTTCCTATTTATTGAATTGATTAAACGCAGTTAAAAAAATAGCAACACAATTAAGTCTTGCTGTTTTTTTGTACCAACTGATGTCCGTTATTAACTAATTACGTGACTTAACCGCATCAGCTAACAGAGATAAAATATCTTCACTAACGCTCAAGTCGATGCAAGCATCAGTAATGCTTTGTCCATAGACAAGGGGAGTATCAACTTTTACCGCCTGATTACCTGCTTCAATAAAGCTTTCAATCATTACGCCAAAAACACTTTCTTCGCCTTGACTGATTTGCTCAGCAAGGGAGCGTGCTACATCAATTTGTTTATTATGATCCTTAAAGCTATTGCCATGACTGCAATCGACCATGATCGTTTGTTTAAGCTCGGCTTTCGCTAATTTCTCACAGGTCTCTTGAATATCTGTTTGGTAAAAGTTTGGTACTTTACCACCACGTAAAATAACATGAGCAAATGGATTTCCATGAGTACGATAAATACACATTTGGCCACTTTTATCTGGGGAATAAAGGACATGAGGAACGCTTGCCGCTTTAATAGCGTCTAAGGCTATTTTTACATTGCCATCAGTACCATTTTTAAAACCAACAGGGCAAGAAAGTGCTGAGGCTAATTCTCTATGTACTTGGCTTTCTGTGGTTCGTGCGCCAATAGCGCCCCAGCTGATCAAATCAGAGATATATTGACCGGTAACCATATCTAAAAACTCAGTGCCTGCTGGTAAGCCTATTTCATTAATATCAACGAGTAACTGTCGTGCAAGGTTTAATCCTTTGGCTACGTGAAATGACTTATCTAAATCAGGATCGCTAATTAGGCCTTTCCAACCGACAGTAGTCCTTGGTTTTTCAAAATAAACACGCATAACAATTAACAGTTCATTACTGTATTTATCACGTAAATGCTTAAGGCGTTTGGCATAATCAATTGCCGCATGTGTGTCGTGAATTGAACAAGGACCAATGATGACTAATAAACGCTTATCTTCGCCACTGATGATGGCTTCAATTTCTCTTCGACTTTGTATAATAAAATCAGCAGTGGTTTTACTCAGTGGTATTTGCTCGGCTAGTTGTGCAGGAGACACTAAGTTTTCAATTAAACTTGTGCGGAGTTCATCTGTTTTTATAGTCATGGGATTCGTTTATTTTGTTACTTTATACGACGTGCTTATCAAAATAAGCGGCTTTAACGGATAATCTAAATTATCGCCGCTAACATAGCTAAATTAAGAGCTAATGTGAACTATTTTAACGATATAAATAGTGAAAAATTGATATCCGTTATTAATACTTAGGGTTAGTTAGTATTTATATCTTTGCAGTCCTGTTTCACTCAGTATTTTTGCGGTAATTTCTTCCACTGAAAGTTTAGTGGTATTGAGGTAGGGGATTTTCTCTTTTTTGTACAGTTTTTCTACCTCTCTAACTTCCATTCGACATTGCCTTGCTGATGCATATTTACTGTTCGCCATTCTGTTGTCGCGAATATCCTTTAGTCTTTGAGCATCGATGGTTAAGCCGAATATCTTTTTTTTATGCTTGGTTAAAAAATCGGGCAATTTAAGCTCATCCATATCATCGTCAGTAAAAGGATAATTAGCGGCTTTAATACTGTATTGCAGTGCAAGATATAACGCACTGGGGGTTTTTCCAGAGCGTGATACGCCAACAAGAATTACGTCAGCATGTTCGTAATTATCTACATTAGAGCCGTCATCATTAGCCAGCGCATAATTTACTGCATCAATACGATAATCATAACTGTCTTCATGAATACTATGGGTACGATGAGCTTTAGGTTTGGCTGCCATGCCTAATTGTTTTTCCAAAGGCGAGACGAAATGCTCTAAAAAGTTATAGATGATGCCATCACAGCTATCAATAATCTCTCGTATTTCGGGGTTAACAAACGTATGAAAAACTAAGGCAGGCTCGCCTGAACGTTTTGATTCGCGATCAATTTGTCTTTTGACTTCATGAGCCTTTTCTACGCTTTCAATAAAGGGGATAGTGAAATGTTCAAATTCCGTCGGAAATAAAGAAAGTAGCGCATGGCCAAAAACTTCAGAAGTAATGGCTGTCCCGTCAGAGATATAAAAAGCAGCGCGCATTTGTCGTCCTGTGTGTAAACTTTCATATACTAAAACAACATTAGTCAAATTATAAGCCAACTAATGACTCAATCTGAACTAATAACTGTTTATTTATCACTATTTGGCAGTGTAGAATATGCAGTAACAGTTATAATTTATTAGTATTACCTTACTCTATTTTTATGAAGTAAAAAGGGTAAGTTTATATTTTTTATTTTTTTGGAGGTTTTGTTGTGCAAGATTATGTACTTTGGTATGAAAACTTAGGAATGGGTGATGTTGACCGGGTAGGCGGTAAAAATGCCTCTCTTGGTGAAATGATATCTAATTTAGCCAATGTTGGCGTTCAAGTCCCTGGTGGTTTTGCGACCACTTCTTTTGCTTTTAATGAGTTTCTTGATCAAAGTGGTCTTAACGATAAAATATATAAACTCCTTGATGAATTAGATGTTGACGATCTCACCGCACTTAGTTTGGCGGGTGACTCAATTCGTCAATGGATTATAGAGACCCCCTTTTTACCTGATATGCAGCAAGCGATAGAAAAAGCCTATGGCACATTAGCGGCTGGTTTTATTGATGATGCGTCATTTGCCGTGCGATCATCGGCAACCGCTGAAGATATGCCTGATGCCTCGTTTGCTGGTCAACAAGAAACTTTTTTAAATGTGCGTGGAATGGAAGCGGTTTTTCTTGCCATTAAACATGTATTTGCTTCACTATTTAATGATCGAGCAATTTCGTATCGAGTGCACCAAGGTTACGATCATCGGGGTGTTGCTTTATCGGCCGGTATTCAACGCATGGTCCGGAGTGATATTGCCTCCTCTGGTGTGATGTTTTCTATTGATACTGAGTCTGGCTTTGAAGATGTTGTTTTTATCACATCATCGTTTGGTTTAGGTGAAATGGTGGTTCAGGGGGCCGTTAATCCCGATGAGTTTTATGTCCATAAACCAACACTTGCCAAGGGTAAACCTGCCGTTGTGCGCCGTAATATTGGTAGTAAAGCCATTAAAATGACCTACTCAGACAGTGCTGAACATGGCAAACAAGTTGAAATTGTCAATGTTGAAGACTGTGATGCTAACCGTTTTTCATTATCAGATGACGAAGTTCAAGAACTTGCTAAACAAGCGGTTATTATTGAGAAACATTATCAATGCCCTATGGATATTGAATGGGCAAAAGATGGCTTAGATAATAAATTATATATTGTACAAGCTCGCCCTGAAACAGTCAGAAGTCGTGAAAGTGCTAATGTAATGGAACAATATCAATTACAAAAAACAGCAAATATTGTTTGTGAAGGACGTTCTATTGGCCAAAAAATCGGTTCAGGTGAAGCAAAAGTGTTGGACTCACTTGCTGAAATGGACAAGATTAAACCGGGTGATGTCCTTGTGACAGATATGACCGACCCTGATTGGGAACCTATCATGAAGAGGGCCTCAGCGATTGTCACTAACCGCGGAGGGAGAACTTGTCATGCTGCGATTATCGCTCGTGAAATGGGTATTCCTGCCGTTGTAGGTTGTGGTGATGCGACCCGTAAAATTAAAACGGGTGATAAAATTACTGTCTCATGTGCAGAAGGTGATACCGGCTTTATCTATGAGGGTGAACTTGATTTTACCGTCACTAAGTCTGAAATTGACAAGATGCCTGAATTACCGTTGAAAATAATGATGAACGTCGGTAATCCTGACAGGGCGTTTTCATTTGCTCGCCTACCTCACTCTGGCATTGGCTTAGCTCGTCTTGAGTTCATCATTAATAAAATGATTGGAATCCACCCTAAAGCTTTGCTTAACTTTGATGAACAATCAGCAGATTTACAAGAAGAAATTACTGATATTATCGCGGGTTATGACAGTCCAGTCGAATTCTATATTGCTAAACTTACCGAAGGTATTTCGACACTTGCTGGCGCATTTTATCCGGAGAAAGTCATTGTTCGTATGTCAGATTTTAAATCCAACGAATACGCTAATTTAGTTGGTGGTGAAAAGTTTGAACCTGATGAGGAAAACCCCATGATAGGTTATCGTGGCGCCGCTCGTTATATCTCTAAAGACTTTAGAGATTGTTTTGCTCTTGAATGTGAAGCATTAAAACGTGTGCGCAACACTATGGACTTAACCAATGTTGAAGTGATGATCCCCTTTGTCCGCACTTTGGGTGAGGCTGAAGCAGTTATTGAAATTTTAGCGGAGCATGGCTTAAAACGTGGCGAAAATGGCCTACGAATTATTATGATGTGTGAATTACCTTCAAATGCTCTATTGGCGGATCAGTTTCTTGACCACTTTGATGGATTTTCAATTGGGTCAAACGATTTAACTCAGTTAACACTGGGTTTAGATAGAGACTCTGGTTTAATCTCTCATTTATTTGATGAGCGTGACCCGGCTATTAAATTGTTATTAGAAATGGCCATTAAAGCCTGTAAAGCTCGGGGTAAATATGTTGGTATTTGTGGACAAGGACCTTCCGATTATCCTGATTTTGCCGCATGGCTGGTTGAGAAGGGGATCGATAGCGTGTCACTAAACCCTGATACAGTATTACCTACTTGGTTATACTTAGCTGAACAACACCGTTAAGATTTAAGCCAATATTAGCTTTGCTGTTCAGCGAGTAATGCATCGCGGTTAATGGTTGTCAAATTTGAGTAGCCATGAATATTAAGTATTAATACAAAGCCTAAGAGCACTGCATTAAGATGATGTAAATGTTCTTAGGTATGTTTATTTGTACTACTTTATTTAATCACTTTTAGTCAAGATCTGATATAATGCTTCTATCTAAAAGCTGTTAAAAGATTATTTACTATGCTGCCTCGGTTAGACCCTCAAGCTCTAGTTTCTGAGTTATACCAAGAGTTTTCGCAATCGTTATCGTCTCAACATTTTACTGGTGATATTAATACCAGTTATGGTGCGAGGTTAAGTGCCGCCACTGATAACAGTATTTACCAGCAATTACCTCAATTGGTTTTAAATCCTAAAACCAAAAAAGATATTCAACTGATTTGTTTACTCTCTTCAGAAGCTAAGTTTAATGACATTAAATTTAGCGCTAGAGGCGGCGGTACAGGCACAAATGGCCAGAGCTTAACACCAGGTATTATTGTTGATTTATCAAAATACATGAATGGTATTTTAGAAATTAATGTGGAGGAAAACTGGGTCAGAGTTGAAGCGGGTGTGGTTAAAGATCAGCTTAACGATTATTTACGTCCCTATGGTTTTTTCTTTGCACCTGATTTATCAACCAGTAGTCGTGCCACTATCGGCGGTATGATTAATACCGATGCTTCAGGCCAAGGTTCCTTAGTTTATGGCAAAACATCTGATCATGTCTTAGGCCTTGAATCAGTATTAGCTAATGGTGACATGTTATCAACATCGCCATTATCGATTAATGATGCTCAATCTTTGGCTCAAAGCGATACAAGCCACGGAAAAATTGTTAAACAAGTTCTTAATGCCTGTCGTGACAATCGAGCACTCATCTTAGATAAATTCCCTCGTCTAAACCGTTTTTTAACGGGGTATGACTTAGAGCATGTTTTTAATGATGATTTAACTGAGTTTGATTTAAGCCGAATAATCACAGGCTCTGAAGGCTCTTTAGCATTTGTCTGTGAAGCAAAGCTTAACTTAACCAAAATTGCTAAAGCTAAAACCTTAATCAACATTAAATATAACAGTTTTGACTCAGCACTGCGCCATTCTCCCGCTTTAGTTCAAGCAAAAGCGACATCGGTTGAAACTATTGACTCAAAAGTATTAAATTTAGCTAAAGAAGATATTATTTGGCATTCGGTAAGCGATTTAATTACCGATGTACCGAACAAAGTGATGGACGGTATTAACATTGTTGAATACAACGGTGAAAGTATTGACGCGCTTGCCGCGCAAGTTGCTCAGTTAGCCAAACAACTCGATCAAGATATTATAGACAGTGAAACAAGTGATAAAGGGGTGATCGGTTATCAAATTACTTCTGATCTTGCCAGCATTGGTAAACTTTATGCCATGCGTAAAAAAGCGGTCGGTCTATTAGGAAATACCAAAGGCAGTCAAAAACCGTTGGCTTTTGCTGAGGATACTGCGGTACCACCAGAAAAATTAGCTGACTTTATTGTTGAGTTTCGTCAGTTACTCGACAGCCATGATCTACATTATGGCATGTTTGGTCATGTCGATGCTGGGGTTTTGCATGTAAGACCGGCACTTGATATGTGTGATGAAGATCAAGAAAAATTACTGAGAGTTTTATCCGATGAAGTAGTTGCCCTGACGGCTAAGTATGGCGGTTTAATGTGGGGTGAGCATGGTAGGGGCTATCGAGCAGAATATGGACCAAAATTCTTTGGACCACAATTATTCACTGAATTAAGAAAAATCAAAACTGTTTTTGATCCGCTTAACAAAATGAACCCAGGTAAAATTTGTACACCCATAGACTCAAATGAAATTTTAGTGTCTGTTGATGGTCAAAAACGTGGTCATTTTGATCGGCAAATTCCGGTAGTAGTCAAAGACTCATTTAATTCAGTCCTTGATTGTAACGGTAACGGTTTATGCTTTAACTATGATGTTGACAGCCCGATGTGCCCGTCAAGTAAAGTGACTCGTGACCGCAGGCATTCGCCAAAAGGCCGAGCAGGGCTGATGAGAGAATGGCTACGTTTACTCGAAAAGCAAGGTGTTGATGTTTTAGCGTTAGAAGATGATATCAATGGCTGGTCAGTAAAAGCTCTGCTTGAACGTAGCATTAATAAAATTAAGCATAAATTTGATAAAACCAATAAAGACGACTTTTCACACGAAGTGATGGATGCTATGTCTGGCTGTTTAGCCTGCAAAGCTTGTGCGAGTCAGTGCCCAATAAAGGTTGATGTACCAGACTTTAGAGCACGTTTTATTAACTTGTATCATTCTAGGTACATGAGGCCTTTAAAAGATCATTTAGTTGCTAATGTCGAAATTTTAGCACCATTAATGGCCAAAGCACCTAAAGTGGTTAATAGTGTCTTAAGCACTCAATTATATGATAAGTTTTCTGCGGCAACTATCGGTTATGTTGATACACCTTTATTGTCTGTGCCCACGCTAAAACAACGGGTAAAAGCAGCAGGTTTTTGCTCATTCGACCTAGCTAAATTACAGGCGTTAACCGATAAGCAACGTCAGCAATATATCCTGATAGTTCAGGACCCTTTTACCTCATTTTATGATGCTAAAACGGTACAAGCGATGATGGTATTAATTGATAAATTAGGATTAATTCCCATTTTATTACCTTTTAAGCCTAATGGCAAAGCGCAACACGTGAAAGGATTTTTATCTCGCTTTGCAAAATCAGCAAAATCTACCGCGCAGTTTTTAAATCAGCTGCAGCAGTTAAATATTCCAATGATAGGCTTAGATGCGTCGCTAGTCTTATGTTATCGCGATGAATATAATCAAGTGCTTGGTGATGATAGGGGTGATTTTGAGGTTATTCTCGCGCATGAGTGGTTAATTAAAGAAATCGACAGTAATGAATTATTATTGAAAAATAACTTCAAAGCTAACACGGTTCAATATAAATTATTTGCCCATTGTACTGAAAAAACAGCACTGGTACATAGTGAGAATCAATGGCTTACAATTTTCGAACGCTTTGGTTTATCACTAACTAAGGTACCACTAGGTTGCTGTGGTATGGCAGGAACTTATGGCCATGAAAAGTCTAATTACGAAAACTCTAAAAGTTTATTTGAGATGAGCTGGCAGGGTAAGTTAACAGATTTAGACAATGAACAAATACTAGTCACGGGATTTTCATGTCGTAGTCAAGTAAAGCGTTTAGCAGGGGTAAAATCACGGCACCCAGTAGAGGCACTACTTGAGGTATTAACAACTCAGTAAATGGGGTTGTTATGCTCGTCTATAGGACAAGATATAAATTAATAATATGTTAACGTTAACTCTATTTATTTCTATCGGAATTGGTTACAAAAAAAGGCTTGTTAATTAAATTAACAAGCCTTTTTTATTGTACACCGTCTCTTTAACTACTTATTTTGAGACAGACTGTAGACATAAGCACTGACTACATGTATTTTTTGTTCACCTAGAATTTCGTTCCAAGCCGGCATAACACCCGCACGGCCATTACGAATAGTTGCTTCTATCGCTTTTTGTGAACCACCATACAACCAAATATTGTCTGTTAGGTTAGGTGCCCCCATGGCTAAGTTACCTTTTCCTTCTTGGCCATGACAACCCGCACAGATAGCAAATTTAGCCTTACCTGCCTCGGCAAGATCAGGGTTAACGGAGCGGCCACTTAGGCTAATAACATAAGCAGCAACTTCTTTAACACCTTGTTCACCACCGAGTACTGGTGCCCAAGCCATCATACCAACGGCTTTACGGCCTTTTATCAGTGTTTGTGTAATTGCTTCAGGAGAGCCACCGTATAACCAGTCGTCATCCGTTAGGTTAGGAAAACCTGTCATGCCACGGGCATCTGAACCATGACATTGTGAACAATTATGTAAAAACAGACGTTGTCCCACTTTCAGTGCTTTTTCATCTGTGGCCAAGTCTTCAATAGTACGTGCGAAATAGGCATTAAAGATTGGCGCATATTTTGCGTCAGCGTCTCTAACTTCTCTATCGTACTGAACTAAATATTTTGAGCCTTCTTTAAAATGCTCTTGGGATTTAGCTTTTGATTCAGCGAGGTTTAAAATACCTTGATTAGAACTTTTCCATCCTAAAAAACCATCCCAGTTTCCTAAACCGTAAAGTGCTAAGTAACCAAATGCCCAGATGATAGTGAGTAAGAAAAATGTACTCCACCACTTAGGTATAGGGTTGTTCAACTCTTCAATGCCGTCAAAGCTGTGGCCCATAGACTCACCTACTTCAACTCCAGCGAAATTCTTTAAACACATTCGTAGTAATAAAAAGCAACCGATTAAGGTACCCAAGGTGAGAACCCAAATCCAAATGTTCCAGAAGCTAGACATTATTATTAGTCTCCTGTTTGTTAATTTTCTCTTTATTTTCTTTATTGTCTTTTACATCACTTTCGTCAAAAATAGAATTCGCAACATCATCAAAATCAGATTTGCGTTTCTTATTATAACACCAAGCAACAATAATAATAAAAAGTGCTAATATTAGTAGGGCAAAAACACCTCGAAGCGTACCGTAGTCCATAGCCATTATTTAAGTGCATGTCCAAGAGATTGTAAATAAGCGATAAGGGCATCCATTTCTGACTTACCGGCAACCGCTTCTTTTGCACCTGCTAAATCCTGTTTTGAATATAGAGGGATCGCCTTACCGTTTTCATCTTTATGGCTACGATTTCTGGTCAAGAAATTAAAGGTCTCTAATTTCTTTTCAGTTAACTCACCATCGAGACTATTTTCTTGAAGCCATTTAAACGAAGGCATGTTGGACTCAGGGACAACGGCACGAGGGTCAATTAAATGTACACGATGCCAATCATCACTGTATCGACCGCCAACACGAGCTAAGTCTGGACCTGTTCGCTTTGAACCCCATAGAAAAGGATGTTCCCACACATGCTCACCGGCAACACTGTAATGGCCGTAACGTTCAGTTTCAGCTCTAAATGGACGGATCATTTGGCTGTGACATACGTGACAGCCTTCACGAATATAAACATCACGACCTTCCATCTGCAATGCCGTATAGGGCTTTAAATTATCAACAGGCGTTTGTGTCTCTTTTTGGAAAAACAAAGGTGTTATTTCTACTAGGCCACCAATGCTGATCGCCATAATGGTAAAAATCACAAACAAACCAATGTTTTTTTCTATTTTTTCATGTCTGTTTTTCATCGTTTGTTCCTTATGTTGCTTCGATAGGTTCAAGACTGCCATCTTTCGCGTAAATAGTTTTTATCATGTTGTAAAGCATAAGACTAAAACCAATAACCACTAGCACACCACCTAAGAAACGCATGATGTAAAAGGGGTATGAAGCCGTTAAACTTTCAACAAAACTATAGGTTAATGTACCGTCAGTATTTACAGCACGCCACATTAACCCTTGCATTACACCTGAAATCCACATAGCGACAATATAAAGTACGATACCGGCGGTGTGCAGCCAGAAATGAATATTAATTAGACGGGTGCTGTACATGCGACCCTGATTAAATAAAATAGGAATTAAATGGTACAAGGCACCAATTGAAACCATAGCAACCCAACCTAGTGCACCCGAATGAACATGGCCGATAGTCCAGTCTGTATAATGAGACAAGGCGTTTACCGATTTAATTGCCATCATTGGACCTTCAAACGTAGACATCCCATAAAAAGACAATGAAACAATGAGGAAACGAAGAATTGGATCATGACGCAGTTTGTGCCATGCGCCTGATAACGTCATAATACCATTGATCATACCGCCCCATGATGGCAAAAATAATACAATAGACATTACCATTCCTACCGTTTGCGCCCAATCTGGAAGTGCAGTGTAGTGCAGGTGATGAGGACCCGCCCAAATGTATAATGAAACGAGTGCCCAAAAATGGACAATAGATAAACGGTAAGAATAAACAGGTCGTTCTGCTTGCTTAGGAACGAAGTAGTACATAATACCTAAGAAACCAGCGGTCAATAAAAACCCAACGGCATTATGTCCATACCACCATTGCATCATGGCATCTACTGCGCCAGAATAAATTGAGTAGGACTTCATCATAGATACTGGAATAGCCATACTGTTACCGATATGCAATACCGCAACGGTAAGAATGAAACCACCGAAGAACCAATTAGCTACGTAAATATGAGACGTTTTACGATTGACCAAGGTGCCAAAAAAGACAATGGCATAAGAAATCCATACCACAGCGATCATGATATCAATGGGCCATTCTAATTCTGCGTATTCTTTACTGGTCGTAAAACCAAGAGGTAAAGAGACAATAGCAGCAAGAATAATTGTTTGCCAACCCCAAAAGGTAAAGGCTACTAGCTTGCCACCAAAGAGTGCAGTTTTACAGGTTCTTTGCACTACATAATAAGAGGATGCAAATAAGGCACAAGTGCCAAATGCAAATATTACTATATTGGTGTGAAGAGGTCGAAGACGGGAATAAGTTAACCAAGGGGTTTCAAAATTTAGCGCCGGCCAGACTAATTGCGCAGCGATAAGTACACCGACAAGTGTACCGAAGAGTCCCCAGATTACCGTCATTACAGTAAATTGACGTACAACATTATAGTTGTAATCTACCGCTGACGTATTGCTTTGAGTCATGTTATGGTTTCCGCAGTTATAATTATTAACGTTAATGATTTACTTTGAGCGAAACTTTAATAAAAACGATAAAAGATTAGATGAATTAATAGCCCAAGATTTACTAGATACTTAGCTACGGATTAATGTACGTATGATAAGTATTAATGGTTTACTTTAAGCGACACTTTAATGAAAATTAGCGGTATTTATAAACATAATGTATAAATTACCTAGCTATCGATAAAACCATGCGTATGATAAGTATTTAAAGGGATAATGTCATTACTCTTTTAGTGAAAATTGGCACAAAATCACAAATATATCGGTTAAATTTATTCTATATAACCGATTCGTTTTTTTATCTTATTTACATTATTAATTATGCTTAAAATTTATACATTATTTACGATTACTCTCTTTATTTGTATGGCTTGCATGCCAGCAAAGAAAAATAAACTCGTCTCTGTTGAACCTCAGTGTCTAAAAAGTCAGAGTCAATGTATAGTTGAAACCAAGTTTGGTAAGGTCAGCGTTTTATTTAATAAAGATAAAGTGTTTACAGAAGAGCCATTTAATATTTATCTCATGCTAGAAGACATCAATCTAAGAGAACAAAACTTGGTGCATAATAAAAAAGCGAAGTTAACGTATAAAATTTCTAAAATAAATAGCTATATGGAAGGTAAAGAAATGTTTATGGGAAAAATCCCAGTAATGTTTTCACCATCAGGGCAAGATAATATGATGGTTACTGAAGCTTTATTAGGCAGTTGCTCACAAAAGCAAATGGTCTGGCGCTTATGGCTAACCGTTTTATTTGAAATAAATAATCAAAGTACGACCGATAATGCCGTCAAAGAAAGCTATCCTAATGATATTAACCAAGAGACTTTCTTTATTGATTTTACCAGTAACCGCATTTAATGCCGAACGATATAGTCTTTTAAAACGAAATTAATATAAAAGTTATATCGATCAGTTGTCAGTTACCTCCGTGGAATAGAAAAATTAAATAGGGCATATCGATATGAAGTTATGCATAATGATAAACTCTAAAAAATAAATTTAAGTAATTAATATAAATGCCATTCTCCCTTATTGATATATTAGCATTAATCCTCTTTTGTTTAACCTGGTATGGTTATACTTGGTTTGCTCGTCGAAAGGCAAAAACAAGGGACTGTATCGCTCGAAGCATGCACCAGCATAGGATTCACTGGATGTATGAAATTATTACTCGTGACATTCGTGTAGGTGATGCTGCACTACTGGCAAATTTAGAGAGAAATATCGCCTTTTTTGCCTCAAGTACGCTATTAATAATTGCGGGTATATTAACTTTATTTGCAAAAGTTGATACCTTGGAAAATGTGATTGAATCCCTTCCTTTTGCTGGTACTCCTGATCACTTTCTTATTCAAATTAAATTAAGCTTGTTAGCCTTTATTTTTGTTTTATCATTTTTTCAATTTACTTGGTCGATGCGACAATACGGTTTTTTAAATGTCATGATAGGTTCTGCGCCAGTAGATTTAACGGGTAAAAATAAACTGCTCCATAGCTACGCGACGCAAATGGCCATTGTACAAGATCAAGCGGCACATGCTTATAATTACGGTTTACGCTCTTATTATTTTGCACTAGCTGCTATGTGCTGGTTTTTTCATCCCGTGCTGTTAATGTTAATGAGTCTTTGGGTCGTTTATACCTTGTATCACCGAGAATTCAATTCAAAAGCTGTTAAAGCGATTACCGCGGCGCAACTGCTATTAATAGATGAACGTCAACGACGTTTTGGTATTGAAGAAGTTGAATAGTAAACAAAACAACGATTATAAAAATTACAGTGTAGAAGATTTTGATAAATATAATTGTGTGAAAATATCAATAACTATTTATTTGGTACTGCTATTTGTTTTAAGAGGTTATCTTGTTTGGATTTTCTCTGTGACCAATATGCGTGATCGTGTTGCCATTATTCAATTTGTTTACCCAGATACCTCATTGTTTTTTTTAAGTTTGTTTTCGGGCGCTTTAGGCTTAGTTGTTCTCGTTCTACTAAGTTTAAGACGACCCAATGCTGCTCCTTGGGTTCAAAAACTGTGGCCTTACTGCCGGCGAATAATGGTAACTGCTTTAGTTTTTGATTTAGTGGTAAGTATCCTTGCCTACAGCTACTGGCAATTATTTTCGATGACTTGGTTATTGATACAAATGAGTATAGTAATATCATTGATTATTTTATCTTTTAAAAGTCAGTCTTTGACCATCAACATACGAGAATTCCCTGTTTTATTAGTTGAAGATAAAAACAAAGATAGAAATAAAAAATAAGAAAGTTAACTATTAATGTTGAAGGACGTTAGGTACTAAAAATGATCAATATGAATAATACTACGGCTATCGATCCAGATAAGAATAAACGTCTAATAATATTAGATACTGAAACTACGGGTATTAACCCAAGAGAAGGTCACCGCATTGTCGAGATTGGCTGTGTCGAAATGATTAATCGTCGACTGACTGGCCGCACCTTTCATGTTTATATCAATCCATTAAAGCATATGGATCAAGAAGTTATTAATATTCATGGCTTAACTAATGAGTTTTTATTGGATAAACCGGTGTTTTCTCATGTTGCTGATGAGTTTATTAATTTTATTAAGGGGGCAGAATTAGTTATCCATAACGCTAAGTTTGATGTTGGTTTTATGGATAATGAATTTGCCATGCTCAGACGTAATCTCCCGATGACTTATGATATGTGTACCGTCATTGATACATTAAAAGTATCAAAGGATGAGTTAGGTGCCCCTAAAACGCTTGATTATTTAGCGAGAAATTACAAAGTAGATAAACTTGTTGACCGTACTTACCACGGTGCCTTGATTGATGCTCAATTATTGGCCTATGTTTATATTGAAATGACACGTAAGCAGTCGGCGCTCAATCTGACAGCAGGTGATAACGGTGTCAATGCTAATGAGATTAGACGATTACCCTCTAATCGTGAAAAATTAAAGGTTATCCTCGCTTCTGCCGATGAACTGTTAGCCCATCAAGAACGTTTAACAATAGTAGAAGCAAAAGGAGCCTCACCTTTATGGTTAAAATAAGTAAATACAGTTGGTTATTTAACAGTATATTTGTCGGTTGTTTAATGTGGTCAATACCAAGTTATTCGAGTGTAAACGATACAAAGACCCTTGCGACAATTGAATATTACAAAGACGATAATATCACTAACCAAATTCCTTATTTTGATAACCGTTTTCGTATTGATGCACAGATAGAAGAGTTAACCCTGATTTTTTATCGGGAAGCTGGCTCAAAACCTATCATTCTTGTTCAGCCGGATGGCAGTAAACTTAAGAGTAAGAGCATAGATAAAGATCAGGTTGAATGGTTCGATGAAACGACGTTTGACATGATTAGAATTAAAAAACCAATGCCGGGACCATGGCAGGCGGTAGGTAGAATTTTACCTAATAGCAAGATTATGGTGATGTCAGATGTAAAAATTGAAGTAGATCCCTTACCTCCAATTTTATTCGCGGGTGAAACGTTAAAAGTTACCGGACAACTATTTAATGGTGATAAAGCGATCGATAATCCTCTATTTCGTGATGTCATCGAACTCGATGTTAATTTTTACAGCACCAATAACTCTGCCTATGAAAACTTTGGTGTCGATGAGATCAAAGTAAGTTCTTTTCGAGATGATGGTTATGATTTGGATGAATATTCAGGAGATAATATTTTTACCGGTGAGTTTGTTTTTGATTTTATTCCTGGTGAATGGCAGCCTGTTATTTTTGTTAAATTACCAATGGCGACAAGAGAGCTTAGGCAATCTCCAATTATTTTAAAAAAAACACCCATTATCCTATCTGTAGATATGAGTGAGAGTGAAGGGCAGTTTCACCAAATTAATTTTTCAATTGATAAAGCGTTTATTGATGCAGACACTTTAGCCTTCCAAGGTAAGGTAAGGTATCCCAATAAACAGTTTAAGTCATTTTCTATTCAGGAAGGGCAAGGAGATAAAGAAACGCTGCCAATTGAGTATACTGAACCAGGGATTTATAATGTAAGTGTCAGCGCTTTTGGAGAAACAATCAATGGTCGTGAATTTCGCTTAGCAGTTGAACCGTTTAGTTTTAATGTAAAAGTCCCTGAGGCTAATGACTTTGTCGATGATAATGGAAGGGCAGTTAATGAATTAATCAAACAAAGAGCTGAGGCGCTTTTAGCGAGTAAACGACTGGAGGCTAAAAGGTTATTTAAAGAAAAAGAAGAATTAAAGTTAAAAGAGACGGTATTTACTATTGTTGTTGCTAATGTTTTTATTATCTTCATTGTTTTAATGGGTTTTTTCATTATTAGGTGGCGTAAATCTGTAGCTGAAAAATAATCCAATAGATCTTCTTATAGAGATAATGTGGATGGATTTTCAGCGTATTGTTCACCAAATGTGCAGAGAGTAAATTATATTAAAAAAGGAGTTGACTGAACCTCTTCATAACCGTATTATCTCCGCCGCATTCAACGAGTTGTTGGATGTAAGAAAGATAAAGCGGAGTGGTAGTTCAGTTGGTTAGAATACCGGCCTGTCACGCCGGGGGTCGCGGGTTCGAGTCCCGTCCACTCCGCCACATTTTTCAACGGGTGAGTCCGTCTAAAAATTCAAATGAAAGAGATACAGCGGAGTGGTAGTTCAGTTGGTTAGAATACCGGCCTGTCACGCCGGGGGTCGCGGGTTCGAGTCCCGTCCACTCCGCCAATTTCTTAACGGGTGAGTCCGTCTAAAAATTCAAATGAGATATATGCAGCGGAGTGGTAGTTCAGTTGGTTAGAATACCGGCCTGTCACGCCGGGGGTCGCGGGTTCGAGTCCCGTCCACTCCGCCAACTTATTTCAAACGGATTCGAGTTCCGTCCATTATTGGTTAAACTCGAAAGAAATAGAAATAGATATAGCGGAGTGGTAGTTCAGTTGGTTAGAATACCGGCCTGTCACGCCGGGGGTCGCGGGTTCGAGTCCCGTCCACTCCGCCACATTTATTTCAAGTACCGATAATTCCCCATCGATACACTCAATCAATAAAATCAATTTTTAGTAAAAACTAATAACCTATTATTAGCGGGCATTTCATGATCAGCCAGTAATTGCAATTTAACTGTCTTTGCCAATGCAACAATAGCCTCGAAATCACGAATACCACTATTGACATTAATCTCCTTTAGCCATAAATCAAAATTAGCATTACTGTCACTGGTAAATTGACCTTTATAATTAAAAGGACCGTAAATACAAATCGTGCCACCTGCTGATAACTGATAAGCAATCCCTTTAAAAAACTGAATAACCAATGACCAACTGACAATATGTAATGTATTGGCAGTAAATATGCCGTCAATAGTCTTAAGCGGGCATGAAGGCCAAGGGAGGTTTAAGTCGATTGGAATAGGGCGTTGGATATTGTTAGCCGGAAATTCATCAATCCATTGATTTATTCCTTGATGGTTTATCAAAAGATCACTTGTTTGCCAATTAAGTTTAGGCAAGTGCCTAGCAAAATATACCGCATGTTGACCAGTGCCTGTGCCTATTTCTAATATATGTTTTGATTGAGCAAAGGCCAATATTAACTTAGCTAATATTGACTTTTTATTATTTTCACAGGCTTGAGAAAAGGGTTTGTTCATTTTACTATTAATTTTTTATACTGTGTAAAAAATCAATAATTTCAGCTTTAAACTCTTCATTATCAATAGAATTAACCAATGCGTGAGCTTTTTGGGCAAATTCTAAGGTCTTTTCCACTTCATTAAATTCTTGATAACGAATAGCCATAGCCAAATATATAGAGGCACTGTAAGGAGTTAACTTTAGCTTATCTGCAATATAAAGACCCACTTGATAAATATCAATCGCTTGATCGCCATCGTCAGTGAAGTCTGCTAAGGCTTCCCACTGCAAAGGGTGATCATTGGGTGAGTCCTGGTTAGTTGCACATAGCTTTTGTAAATTTTGACAATGCTCTGTTCTTAATGCATCGTCTTGGGTGGCAGAGGCATCAGCAATTTTTTCTGATATCGCTAATATTTGATCGAATAATGGGGCTTTCATCTTTGACCTTTTTTGTTTGTAAGTTAATTAAATAGATCATACCAAACGACATAAAATTTACTCCTTACTTTGAAGTTTAAATTAACATTAGCTATATTTCTTTCAAACTTAATTCTCTGTTATTGGCGAATTAAGGACGTTGCTATGGATGATATTTTTGCATAATAGATCGGCACGCATTGATCAAATTGTACAATTTTGATTATTGCGTAATATCGCACAATTTATTGTTTTTATAAATAGTAAAGTTTAGTATGTTTACCTCGCTAATTAATAGTTTCCTCAACCGATATGATGGTTTTGTTTTTCTCCATTTGAAAAAAATAAAAGGTAACTGCAAATAAAATGATGATAAAGGGCATACTCGATAAAATAACAAAATACCAGCCCGCATTAAATAATACCCAACCAGCCATAAGTGATGCAATGGCTTGAAAACCAAATAAGATAAAATCATTGAATGCTTGTATTTTATGACGTTCACTATTGTTATAGCTTAATGGTAATAAAGAGGTGCCGGTTAGAAATAGAAAATTCCAACCTATGCCTAATAAAATTAATGCCCACCAATAATGTATGACCTGTTGTCCTGAGAGAGCAACAATTGCAACTACGGCATATATAAGTGTGCCAGCAAATAATAAACTTTTTAATCCAAGTTTTTGAACCAACCAGGTAGTAAATAATGAAGGGATAAACATTGCGGCAATGTGGCTTTGAATAACCCATTTAGTTTCTTGCAAGTTATGTCCATGCATCTTGTGCATACTAATAGGGGTAGCTGTCATTAAATAACTCATTAGGGCATAACCAATCGTTGCCGCTAATATAGCAACGACAAATATCGGTTGTTTTACTATTACCCTCAATGGCCTGGCTGAACCTAAGTCAATAGATTCATTCATCACAGGGTTTTTAAAATCAACCATAATAACCATCGCTAATAGAATTAACACACCTAGCACTAAAAATGAGCCGGCATAGCCAAAAGGTGAGGTTATAAGTTCTTTTGCGGCCACTGCAATCTCTGGTCCTAAAAACGCAGCAAAAAGACCGCTAAGCATTAAGATAGATAATACTTTAGGCACATCATTGATGTTTTGAGTACTCTCAATAGCAGCAAAACGAATTTGTTGGGTAAATGCTGCACCGACACCAAAGAGCAAACTGGCAAAAACAAACAATTCAAAGCTGGCTATCTTAGTTGAAATTAATGCAAAGAGTGATGCTATTAATGAAGATGAAAACCCAGTTAACGTGGCGAATTTTCGACCCATTCGTTTAGCAATTAATGCCGCAGGTATTGATGCGCTAGCAACACCTAATATCATCATAGTAATTGGCAGTGTGGCTAATGAGGGATCCTCAATCATCTCCGTTGCTAAAATAGCACCAATAAAAACAATTACGGGAGAGGCTGACATGGCTAATGGTTGTGCCATAAATAACAGCCATATATTACGTGGTAATTTGATAAATCGAGCAAGTAATAACGTTGTAATCAATAATAGTGCAAGGGTAATAAAGATGTTTGAAAACATTTATACTCCAAGTATTGTCGGATAAGTCAAACTAAGGATAACAGCATAACAAAGTTTTAGAGACAGTGAGTTAATGATAACGACGAGATAAAGATGAGTGCACTGGTTTTATTGCAATCATTTAATTTATCTATCTTACTCAGCCATTACATATTTATTATAAGGTTAACCTCGATAGCTGCTCCTCATCAACTTAGGATTTAGTGAATACTCAAACAATACGGTGCAGTAAGTAGGCTTACTACATTAATAATTGAATGAGTAAATTTTTACTAATTAAGCATATCAGAGAGTTAATAGTCTAAGGTATAAGGAGTAATGGATTATAAAAATAGTCGAGGCATGAATGCTTTCATCTGAGTTCTTCACCATCATTATCTTAACTGGCGCGGCTGGATGTTGTATTCCTATTGGCGGTTTAATCGCTAGTATTGAGCATATTCACCGACGTTGGCTTGAAAGGGAGTTTAGACACTTTGTCATTGCGCTTGGTGGCGGTATT
>Ga0209279_10000482_pt1 | contig 26045 bp, 21 predicted proteins | sample CoawatmetaG00DNA_3_FD_187508 | JGI IMG/M metagenome (GOLD analysis project Ga0209279, IMG submission 187508) | Marine microbial communities from the West Antarctic Peninsula - Coastal water metaG006-DNA (SPAdes) (version 2) | ecosystem: Environmental > Aquatic > Marine > Coastal ... | reverse complement strand
ACTCCATTAAAATCTAAAGCAGGTGTAAATGTATAACTCCCGTCTAAATTTACTAAAACCGTTCCTCCTACAAACGTTGCTGTAACTCCAGCGGTATAAGTAAGCCCTTCCATTGCAAACTGCGTTACTGAAAAAGAATCCATGTCAGCATCGATATCATTCGCTAACAAACCAACTGCTGCTAAAACTGTTAAGGCAACATCTTCATCCGTTGCGTTTATATCTATATTGGCAACAGGTGCATCGTTAATAGACCTAATTATTAATTCTAAAGTACTCGTCGCTGTTAAACTACCATCTGAAGTGGTATAGGTAATGGTAGGAACTACTCCATTAAAATCTAAAGCAGGTGTAAATGTATAACTCCCGTCTAAATTTACTAAAACTGTTCCTCCTGCAAACGTTCCTGTAACTCCAGCGGTAGAGGCAATTCCTTCCACTGCAAACTGTGATACTGAAAGAGGATCCATGTCCGCATCGATATCATTCGCTAACAAGCCAACTGCTGCTAAAACTGTTAAAATACTATCCTCATCCGCTGCATTTATATCTTTATTAGCAACAGGTGCGTCTTTAATGGGTCTTACCGTTATGTCTAAAGTACTAATCGCTGTTAAACTACCATCTGAAATAGTGTATGTAATGGTAGGGACAATTCCGTTATAATCTGGAGCGGATATGAATGTATAGCTACCATCTGAATTTGCTGAGAAAGTTCCGGCTATAAAAGTTGCTGTAACTCCAGCATTAAAAGTAATTCCTTCCACTGTAAACTGTTTTACTGAGAGTGGTTCTGTATCCGCATCGAGATCATTCGCTAACAAACCAGCTACCGCTAAAACTGTTAAAACACTATCTTCATCTACCGCATTTATATCTGGGTTCGCAACAGGTGCATCGTTAATAGACCTTACCGTTAAGTCTAAAGTACTCGTCGCTGTTAAACTACCATCTGAAGTGGTATAGGTAATGGTAGGAACTACTCCTTTAAAATTTAAAGCAGGTGTAAATATATAGCTCCCGTCTAAATTTACTAAAACTGTTCCTCCTGCAAACGTTCCTGTAACTCCAGCGGTATAAGTAAGCCCTTCCAATGCAAACTGCGTTACTGAAAGAGGATCCATGTCCGCATCGATATCATTCGCTAACAAGCCAACTGCTGCTAAAACTGTTAAAATACTATCCTCATCCGCTGCATTTATATCTTTATTAGCAACAGGTGCGTCTTTAATGGGTCTTACCGTTATGTCTAAAGTACTAATCGCTGTTAAACTACCATCTGAAATAGTGTATGTAATGGTAGGGACAATTCCGTTATAATCTGGAGCGGATATGAATGTATAGCTACCATCTGAATTTGCTGAGAAAGTTCCGGCTATAAAAGTTGCTGTAACTCCAGCATTAAAAGTAATTCCTTCCACTGTAAACTGTTTTACTGAGAGTGGTTCTGTATCCGCATCGAGATCATTCGCTAACAAACCAGCTACCGCTAAAACTGTTAAAACACTATCTTCATCTACCGCATTTATATCTGGGTTCGCAACAGGTGCATCGTTAATAGACCTTACCGTTAAGTCTAAAGTACTCGTCGCTGTTAAACTACCATCTGAAGTGGTATAGGTAATGGTAGGAACTACTCCTTTAAAATTTAAAGCAGGTGTAAATATATAGCTCCCGTCTAAATTTACTAAAACTGTTCCTCCTGCAAACGTTCCTGTAACTCCAGCGGTATAAGTAAGCCCTTCCAATGCAAACTGCGTTACTGAAAGAGGATCCATGTCCGCATCGATATCATTCGCTAACAAACCAACTGCTGCGAGAACATTTAAAACAACATCTTCATCTAAAGTATTTATATCTGGATATGCAATAGGTGCATCGTTAAGGGGTCTTACTGTTATCTCTAAAGTACTAGTATCTGTTAAACTACCATCTGAAATGGTATAGGTAATGGTAGAAACTACTCCATTATAATTGAGAGCAGGTATAAATATATAACTCCCGTCTGAATTTACTAAAACCGCACCAGCTCTGCAATTTGCTGTAGCCCCAACTATGTGTGTAATTCCCTCCACAGTAAATTGCGTCACTGATAGTGGTTCTATATCAGCATCGGAATCATTCCCGAATAAACCGACTGCTGCCGGGACCGTTAAAACAACATCTTCATCTGTGGCATTTGTATCGGGATTAGCAATAGGTGCATCATTAACAGGTCTTACTGTTATTTTCAAAGTCGAACTTACTGTGTATATTCCATCAGTAATTTTATACGTAATATCCGGAACTAGTCCATTAAAATTTCCTTCAGGTACAAACACATAACCACCATCAACATTTAATTTAATTGAGCCCACATTAGGTATTATAAATACCGTTCCTGCAGTAATTTCATTAACAAAACCAGCAATTAAAAAATTTACTACAGTCAAAACATCTAAATTTCCATCTGTATCATTTTTAAGAACTCCATTAGCAGCAACTACTGTTAACGCAATCCCCTCCTCTAAACTGTTTGTATCTGGATTTGCAACTGGCGGGAATGGAGTAATAGGGACTGTTAAACTCACTACTGCAGTATCAAAACTTCCATTTCCATCTGAAATTTGGTATGTAAAAGAATCAAATTCACCATTAAAATCCGTGTTTGGGGTGTACCCAATTGTACCATTAGAATTTATTAGTAATGTACCATTTTCAGGAAATATAAGGATACTACTTACGACTACTGTATTCCCATCAGGATCTGTATCATTGATTAGTACGGGAATATTAATTAAAACCCCAGGACCTGTACTGGCAACGTCGTCTTCAGCCAAAGGAGCATCGTTAATTGCATTTACGGTAATGTTGAGTGTAGCATTTGCGGTGTTCTCTCCATCACTTATTGTATAGGTTACTTTTGGTACCGCACCATAAAAGTTTAATACCGGTATGAATATATAACTCCCATCTGAACTAATCGATAAATTCCCTATATCTGTGATTGCTGTTGCACCCGCCTCAGATGGGCTTACAATTACTGTAACTCCAGAAACCATAAACTCCGTTAGCGTCAGCGCAGATTCTTCGTCAATATCTGTGTCATTTAAATCTATTAAACCATTTTCCTTTGTAACAGTTAGCGTTTCATCTTCATCTACTGAAGCAGTGTCTGGCAATGCTACAGGTGCATCATTAATTGATGTAACCGTAATTATCTCATTGGCTGCAGCTGTAACTAAACCATCGCTAATTGTGTAAGGAAATGTGGAAACACCATTAAAATTCAAATTAGAAACAAAACTAATTGTGCCTGTTTCACTTATTTGCACTGTACCGCTCAAAACAGAAATAGTTTGCGCTGTACCTGGCGTTAATTCAGTACCATTGATACTTATGATTGTTAAAGTGTCCGCAACATCTGCGTCACTATCTCCTGCCAACGGAAGTAAAACTACAGATACTTCCTCTCTTGTTGCGTATGCATCGTCTACCGCTATAGGAGCATCATTAATTGGATTTACCGTAATATTGAGTGTAGCATTTGCGGTGTTCTCTCCATCAGTTATCGTGTAGGTTACTTTTGGTACCGCACCATAAAAGTTTAATACCGGTATGAATATATAACTCCCATCTGAACTAATCGATAAATTCCCTATATCTGTGATTGCTGTTGCACCCGCCTCAGATGGGCTTACAATTACTGTAACTCCAGAAACCATAAACTCCGTTAGCGTCAGCGCAGATTCTTCGTCAATATCTGTGTCATTTAAATCTATTAAACCATTTTCCTTTGTAACAGTTAGCGTTTCATCTTCATCTACTGAAGCAGTGTCTGGCAATGCTACAGGTGCATCATTAATTGATGTAACCGTAATTATCTCATTGGCTGCAGCTGTAACTAAACCATCGCTAATTGTGTAAGGAAATGTGGAAACACCATTAAAATTCAAATTAGAAACAAAACTAATTGTGCCTGTTTCACTTATTTGCACTGTACCGCTCAAAACAGAAATAGTTTGCGCTGTACCTGGCGTTAATTCAGTACCATTGATACTTATGATTGTTAAAGTGTCCGCAACATCTTCGTCACTGTCTCCTTCCAACGGAAGTAAAACTACAGATACTTCCTCTCTTGTTGCGTATGCATCGTCTACCGCTATAGGATCAGTATTCTCCGCATTACAGTTATTGATAACCAAAGTAACTGCAACCCTCGTTAAACCAGCATAAACTCCATTATAAGACTCCGCATAATATGTTTTAGAGCCAATACCTACTTGAATAGGATTTGCTACTAAAGCGCCTTTTGTTAAAGCGTCATACCAGCGAATATCGCCTCCAGTAGTATTAGAACTCGCAGTAGCCGTAATTATTTGAGTATTTGTTCCATCTGAACAAACTATTTGATCTGAACCCGGAATAGGGGTGTCGTCTCCAAAACAAAGTGTATCCGTATAAACAATACCCGTACTAAAACCGATTGCTCCAGCTGTAGAGAGCATTCGTCCCTCAACTTTTCCTCCTGCAGCCATTGTACATGCTCCTCCGTGAGAAATAATAGTTCCTTTCATCGAACTAAAAGCCCCCATAGAAACGGCACCCGTGGCAACTCCGGCACCACCAAGCCAAAACACATTACAACGTTGCGCTCCATTAATTAAAATTACTTTTGCTTGCGCTGCTACTGATAACGCTCCTGCAAACTTAAAAACAAATAATGCATCTGGATCGTTCAAACCGTCTAGAATAAGAGTTCCCGATAAGGATCCTGCTCCTTCTATATGATAAACTCCGGTATTCAATGTCTCTCCGAGGCCAAAAACAGGAGTATGACTGGTCATTGTATTTGGCAAGGCCATAAGTGCAGTGTATGCATTCTCTAAATCACTTTTAGCTTGTTTCGTTGTTGCATCTGCATTGTAATAGGCCCCTACAATAGTTGAAGTACCAAAACCGGTTAAATCACCGTTGTGCGCACCAACATTCCCGACAAATCCAGACGTAGCGGTATTTGCTACGGCACCAAAACTACTAAAAAGAGCAAACTTCTTAAGACTCCCTAGAATGTCAAGAGCCGGAACTGGGCTGCAATCACCAAGGCATTTTATTGGAATGGATATGGGTCCAACAGGTGCTATTGCTTGACCACCTAACGCAACGGTTATAGCTCCTTCGGAAGCAAGCATCCTTCCTTCGATTTTACTATTTACTCCGAGTGTAATTGCTCCAGGAAATGACAATAAGGTTCCTTTTATTTCACTGCTTGCAGCGACAGAAATAGCTCCTTCTGCAATCCAGAAGACATTTGCCGCCCTTGCACCATTCGTTAAAATGATAGTGGAACCTGCTCCAACAGTGAATGCTCCATTAAATTTTATTATAAAAAATGCATCAGTATCACCCTCTCCATCTAACGTAAGCGTTCCTCCTAAAGAACCAGCTCCTGGTATCGAATAAACACCTGGAGTAATGGCTTCAGTTCCAAAAGCGGCAGCATGCGTGCCCGGATATGTGACAAAAATATCGCTAAGGTGAATGTATACCCTTAGTAGGTCTATTTTAGCCTGGGCAGTTAAATTATTGGTATCGTACTTTTTGCCAGTAAATCCTGTGCTAAATCCAATCCCACTTATTATTCCTGCGTCTGTTCCGGCGTCTCCTGTAACTTCTCCAGAATTTGTTACGGCTCCAGCCCCTGTATACGCCTCAAAAGAAGAAAGTGTTCCTAATTCAAGTGTTTGACTAAATCCTTTATTCGAAAAAAGGGAGAATACCAGTAACGTTATCGGTAAGAATATAAAATTTTTTATCATATGTTTTAAAATTACATTACTTACAATCAAAACACATCTATTCTTATAAATGCAAGGTACTGGGGGATAGCCTCGAGTTGATCTCTAAGTTGGATAAACGGGGAAATCCCAAATAATTTTCACTTTAAATTGAACTATAAATTTTATCAATAAAAGTTTAAATTAATCGGACATCAAATTTAGAGGACTTAAAAAGTTTAATGTTATACAATTTTAGAAAATAGTTTCAAAATTATCATTCTGGTATTTAGCGCTATTTTGCTCGTGTATTTCACAATGTGATTAATAAGCGGCGGAAGGTCTCTTTAAAAAAAAGAGAAACTCGTTCTTGTAGTAATACTGGGAGGTTAAACAACATTCAACCAGCAATCCAAAAATCTGAAAAAGAGCTTTCCAGAGAATACAATTCAACGAATACCGCCTTTGTTAATAAAACAATTGAAAATAACGCTCAAATAATTCGGGATAAAAGCACTCTTTTAAATGAGATAGAAGCAAACGGGGAGATTAAAATTGTAGGAGGGGTTTATCACATTAGCAACGGAGAAGTAATCCTGCTTTAACTCTTGTAAAATAAAAAAACCAAGAGAATACCCTCTTGGTTTTTTTATGTGTTGTTCACTTTCTTGTGCTTCCTATAACATTATTCCTCCACGAAACAGATTAAAACCCTTAACTACTTATTTGTAAGCAAAGAGAACATCTGTTCGTTACCTTAAATTCCAAGACTCGGCAATTCTATCTCTGCTTCACCATCTGCCTTAATAATAGAAGGAAAAATAGTTTGTGCAATTTTCTTAACAGGAGCATAAAGTAGCGACTTCTCTAAGCTTTCTTTATTTACAAATGGGATTGTATTGTTCATTTTCCCAAAAAAAATAAAAACAATACTTAAAAGTAATCCTATTTTTAGCGCTCCAAAAACACCTCCTAAAATTTTATTAATAACTCCCAAAGCAGCGAAATTTGCTAATTTCGTTAGCATCTTACCCAATAACGAAATAGTGATTACAATCACAATAAAAGTTCCTGCAAATGCGGCTAAAGAAATGTACTCCTGACTCCAAGAGACATATTCCTTTAAAAAGTCTACAATAAAATAAGAGAAGTGAATGGCTCCATATACACCTCCAATTAATGCTACCAATGAAGCAACTTCAACAAAAAGCCCTTTCATAACCCCTCTTACAAAGCCAAATATTAAAAGTACAGCAATACCTATGTCAAAAATATTCATTCAAATAATTTATTCAAACCTACATCTTTTTTTTTAATATTTTAAAATGTGCATTGTATCTTTGTTTCCTTAAAATCAAATGAAATGTCTAAAGTTGTAAACCTTAAGGAAAAATGGGAGCTATTAGTTACAAAGCTAACGGATCAATTTGCGGATGGGGATGAACTAAATATGGATGGCATTATCTATTTAATTGGTGTCCAGGAACTTGGAAAAGGAAACATTACTTTTAAAAAAGATGAGAAAGTGAACCTAATGCACATTGCTATCTGCAAATTATTAGAGCCTTATGGGTATTATGAATTTGATTACTATGACGACGATTATTGGCCGCATTACAAAGTCATTACAGAATTACCAAACTTAAAACCTGGGGAACAAACTGTTTTAATGAAAGAAGCAATCGTCACGTATTTTGACACATTAAAATATTTCGAAGATTAAGTAACGGATATTTTCCTAACTAAAACAGAAAATAGTCTTGGACAAAAACGTTTTACATATACCCCAAATTTTTCTTTTATACCCGAAATATATACCTCTTCCTTTTTCTTTCCAATTGCTTTCATCATGAGTACTGCAAAACGTTTTGGAGACATTCCATTGCCGGTTGCAGTGTCCAGTTTTCCTTGTGGACTTCCGTTACCAATCAAAGCATTTTTAGAAACATTAGTATTTACAAAACCTGGACAAACTAAGGTTACTGCAATGTTTTTTTTGTAGGTCTCCGCACGCAAGCTGTCAAAAAAACCGTGCAAAGCATGCTTGCTTGCTGCATAACTAGAGCGCAACGGAGTGCCTATTTTCCCTACAATACTTGTCGTAACCACAAAATGACCCTTCTTGTTTTTTATAAAATGTGGTAAAATAGCTTTTGATAAACCAACTGTTCCTAGGTAATTAATGTTAACAATGCGCTTGTCTACTTCAAAATCTGTATTCTCTGCAAATGAACGCTGACTGATTCCTCCATTATTTATCAACATATCTATTTTACCGAAAGCCAAAATTGCCTCAGCTGCTTTTAATGGGAAGTTTGAGTGTATCTCTAAATCCAATGGAAGGATATATATATTTTTAGGAGTCGCACATGCGCGCTTTACCAATTCCAAAGCCTCCTTATTTCGGGAAGACAGAATAAGTTTACAGGACGCTTGAGATAATAAAATAGCCAATTCTTTCCCAATTCCTGAAGAAGCTCCCGTAATCCAAATCACTTGATTAAAAAAAGACATATTGTTTATTTTTTGTAAATCACAAGATACTTAATTTGGTGTAGAAATGGTGTTTTCACACTACTTCTTGAAATAGTTTTTCTGAAACCCAAATTAAAAAGACATAAAAAAGATAGTCGCCCTAATATTCTTAACATCTTCATTCCTCCAGGCACAATTTACAATAAAAGGAACATTCGCAAAAACTTTAGATACAGATTGGTTTCTTATATTACATTGATGCTTCTAGACAAAAATTTCTTCAGAATACAAAAATCAAAATAGATACTAATTTGGTTGATGAAAAAAAAACAATTGGTGCATTTCAATTTCAATTACCAACAGATTCAAAGATTAGAACTTATAAAATTAACTATAGCACAAATGGCTCAGGTTTTATCGGTTTTATATTCAATAATGAAAATGTGAGTTTTACGTTTCATCCAGATTGCCCAGAGCAAACTGTCTTTTTTTCTGAATCTGAAGAGAATATAATTTATAAAAATTACTTACAAAAAGTTTTTATACAGCAACAAAAATTAGATTCAATGCAAATTACTGCAATTGAAAATCCAGCATTAGATTTAAAACTAAATTATAAAAAACATTATCTCGAACACATAATATTCTGCAAAAATATTTAGAAGAAATTAAAGAAATGTATGTAAAACGTTTTATTAAAGCTAGTTTAAGAATAAGTTTACCAAAAATAACAGTTGTTTTTAACAAGTTAAGATAGTAATTTAGCGTTTTAAATAAAGAATTATGAAAAAAAATGCATTCTTATTGTTGTTAACAATAATACTTATGGTCTCTTGCGATATTTCTTATTTTGATGATGAGATTGAAACCACATTAGAAAGACAAATTAAAGTACCAATTGGCAGCATCACCTATACTCTTTCAGAGTTGTTTCAAGAATTAGATTTAGATAATATTATCGAAGACCCAGAAGGTAATTTATCTTTTAACTATTCACAATCCATATCTGGAGAAGGAAACGAAAATTATGATATTGCCATCCCGAACAAATCGGTCTCTGCAGAAATTATGTCTCCTTTAACTCCTGATGTATTTACGGCCCAAAATATTACTTCTCCTTATACCATTGACAATACTATAATAGCTGGAACTATTAATTCATTCATTAATCCAGCAGATCTTAAGATTACAGCAATAGAAAGTTTTGATTTAAGCCGCAAGCTTACAAGGGCTTCCTTGATTGCAGGACAATTAATTATCGATATTTCTTCGGGCTTTTCCATAGATGTTCCAACAACCATAGAAATTCCTTCACTAATTAGTAAAACAGAAGGTGCTCCTTACAGAATAGAGCAAATAATTACATCCAGTGGAGATCAAATAACACTTCAGCTAAGTAATTATGAAGTTGATTTCACTCATGATGGCACAGATTATAATAAAACAACAAACAACTTCGTGATTAATCTTGAAATCGCTATTGACTTAGAAACTGGTGATACAATAAGCGACAATGACAAGTTTTCTATCCTAGCCAATATAACAGGAGCTAAACCAGATGTTATTTATGGCGATTTTGAACAAGAAACTTTTAATCTTAGCACAGAAGAACTCCTGTTCGACTTTTTTAATAGTTTTGGAGGGGGAAAAATAACATTTGCCAATCCTAAGGTAACTATTAAAGCGACAAACGGTTACGGTTTTCCTATAGGGATTGACTTGTCAAATCTTAAAGCTATAAATGGATTAACTTCTGTAGATTTGACATATGATGGTAATCAAAATCTAGAAAACATTCTTATCATTAATGGAATTGAAAACTATTCTTCTACCGCTCCTGCTATAATTACAACGACAGTTGTTGATAATACAAATTCTAATTTTGCAGATTTATTAAACATACAACCTGAAAAATTTGAGTTCAATATTGTTGGAAACGCAAATCCAATAAATAATGACCTTAAAAATGAAAACTTTTTCGCACAAGATAACGAAGGGTTTAAGTTAGAATTGGACATAGAAGTTCCCATGAATGTTACGTTTGAAAATATTGAAGTTACTCAGAGTTTAGAATTTAATGATACGGAAGATCTCGAAGACTTTATAAATTTTGGACTGTTTTTAAATACTGAAAACAAAATTCCATTATCTGGTAATTTAGAAATTATATTTCTAAACAATGGAGTTGACTTAAACGTGGCTAAAGAAATTGTAGCATTTAATGCAGCTGATATTGATGCGTCAGGAAAATCTGCGGGTTATAAATCAACATCCTCAAAACTACAATATTCAGAGGAGGATCTTGAGAAAATTAAAAACTCCACAGATATTGAAGTCAAAATTACTTTAAATACAGCTCCAGACCAGCCAATAAAATTATCTGGTAAAGATGATTTAATTTTGAACATTGGAACCGAATTAACCGTAAAATTTTAGTAAAAACATATAAATAATCGAATGAAAATACACAAACACATACTAATAGCATTCTTTGTTATTATAGGCAATAGTATAAAAGCCCAAAATTCAATCTCTTTTTATAACTTAGGAGATTATGTAGTGCAAACACAAAATGTTTCTGCAGTATATTTACCAAAAAATGATTTTACTTTTGGTTTACCAGGAATTGGATTTAACGTAAACGCACCTTTTCAATTGAATGAACTTTTGGTTAAAAACAGTACAACAAATAACCTAGACATTAATTTTGATAATTTATTGCTGAATACACAACCTTTAAATCATTCCGAAATTAATATAAACGCAAGTATTTTTATGCTTGCATTTAAAATAAAAAAAGGATCTATTTCTGTATTTGCGAATTCAAAACTCACAAAAAGTTGGCAATACACGGACCAGTTTATAAAAGTTGCGGCAAAAGGAATTGATGACTTTAATCTATCGGATAATAAATTAAATACAACGGCATATAATGAAATAGGGTTTGGTATTACAAAACAATTTATGAAAGATAAATTAGCAATTGGAGTGCGTTTAAAATACTTAAATGGTATCGCATATGCTTCTATTAAAGACAATGCCTCTCTTAGTTTAGCTATTGACCCCACGAGTCAAGTTTGGGATATAACTGCTGCAAATGCTACAATAAAAACATCAGGTTTTAGCAGCGAAGAAGTATCTCTCTTTACTGGGAACTCTGGTTTTGGAATGGATTTTGGCGCAACCTATCAGCTTTCTGAAAAATGGGTTATTGAATTAAATGTGAATGATATTGGAACTATAAACTGGTCTGAAAACAATACAAATTACAATATAAAAGATACCCAAGGAACAACTTTTAGCGGTGTGGACTTGGACACAGAGGGAAGTGTCATAAATAGCATAGAAAGTACTTTAAATACTGTATTTAACCCAACAGAAAGCGTAGAAAACTTCTCATCAAAACTAACAACTAATTCCTACTATGCGGCAAAATATTTTGCCAATGAAAAAAGTATTTTTACTGCAGTATTTGCGAATAGAGTCGTTTTTGGAAGTTTAAAAAGCAACTATGCTTTGGGTTATAATAGAATGCATAAGAAATCTACTTACGGACTTTTAACGAGCATCGACGACCAAAATAAAAAAATTAAATTTGGTGGAAATGCCGCAGTTAATTTAGGCCATTTTCAACTATACGCGGCTACAGATGATTTTTTAAATGTTTTTGGGAAAGTACAAGAAATTTCACAGTCAGCTTTAAACATAGGAATAAACCTTATCTTTTAAAACAACAAATAAAAAAACAGGAGCACTAAAAAAATCTTAGAAGTACTTTCTAAGTTATAAAGACAACCAGGAACATATAAAGTCTAATATAACAGTATTTAATCTTATTTCTTTTGCACAAGAGTTTGATTTTTTAAAACAAACGATGTAAAAGTCCAAAAATAAGTTACAAAAACATTCAATCAAACAGACGATATACCGCAACCCCTAATTTTCAATAGCATATTTTATAAATCAATTTCTGAAGCTAAAATATTTTGATCACCAACCAAAGAACACCTCCAAAATTGCAATAGCTTGCAAAAAATTAACTGCAGTGAACGATTAATTTTAGCATGATCCCCTTTTGTATCCATTATTTTTTAACTTTTAGATGAAGGTATTCAGTGAAAAATGAATAAACAACGTTCTTAGAAATACAAAAAAGCTGCTTCCAAATGCTCGATTTTTGTTTTATTTTGATGATGCACAATGGCGATAATATCGAAGCGCACTTCTACCACTAAACCTTTCTCTAAAACATAAAAATCGATGGCAGCGAGGAGCTGTTTTATTTTTTTAGGGTTTACGGCATCTTGCGGGTCTCCAAAATAAGCAGTACTTCTTGTTTTTACTTCGATAACCGCCAATATGTTCTCTTTTTGAGTGATAATATCTACTTCCGCCTTTAAGTATCGATAATTTTTTTCTAAAATTTGATACCCTTTTTTTATTAAAAAATCGCAAGCAATTTGCTCTCCTTTTTTACCAAGTTCATTGTGTGCCGCCATAATTAGAATCTAAAATATTATTGCTAATTCTAATTCTTAATTTACAAATAAAATCCCAAATTAGCTTCTACATTCAGGAAGTATATACGGTCTGTTTCTAAATCCGTGGACAACGATAAGGAGTTGTTATGTTCTAAAGGAATTGGAGAATTTCCATTACTTATGCAAGTTACTTTTTTTCTATGGCCTTCAGCAGATGCCATGTTTGACTATGCGTACAGTGCTCCAAAACATGCGGAAATAGTTAAAAAAGAGAGAACTTAGCTGGCACTCAGAAGAATTATTTGCGCGTTTTAAACCGTATCATACAGAGTTAGGTTCACTTCCTAAATTTATTTAAAAACAAGAGAACAATTCTCTAATCCAAATTGTAAAAGCAGACTTCTTCCAAAAATCAATGCTCTATTATCCAGCTCATGTCCTGCAGGGAAGTCAAACAATACAGGAATTTCTGCAGGGACAACTGCTAAAATCAATTCCTCAATACTACTGCCCCATACCGTTGAATTTTCCTTGACATTACTTATATTTCCTACAATTACTGCATTCACATTCTTAAAATAACCAGCTCTTTTTAGACTTTGTAACATTCTATCAATCGCATATTTATACTCTCCTATCTCTTCAACGAATAATATTTTTCCTATCGTAGAAACCTGACTATTGGAGCCCAGCATGGATGTTAAAATCGCAAGATTCCCACCAATCAATTGTCCTTCAATCGTTTTTCTAACGTTTGAAAAATCAGTTCTATTGTAAGGTGAGGAAGGAATTGTATATCGGAGTGCTTTCCCAAAGAGTGCGTTCCTAAGGCTGCGAACTGTTTCGGTCGTATCATTCCAATCCCCCTCTAAACTAGTCGCCATCATTCCATGAATTGTTTCTACCCCCAAGTTGTGGATATGATTGTGAAACGCAGTTATATCTGAGTAACCAATAATCCATTTTGGACTTTCTTTGAACTTCGTGAAATCTAATAGGTCTAATACTCTAACAGCTCCATAACCTCCTCTTGCTGCCCAAATTGCTTTGATACTTGGATTGTCTATTGCTTTTTGAAAATCTGCTGCTCTCTCGGCATCTGTTCCAGCAAAATGATTATTTTGATTGAAAGTATTAGCTCCCATCAGCACATTTAAACCCCAGCCTTCAACCAACTCTTTTGCTCTTTGTATACTAGATTCTCGCTCTTTTAAAACACCAGAGGGCGCTAAAATTACAATGGTATCACCCTGCTTTAAATAAGAAGGTCTGCTTAAACTATGGGACTCTCCTTGCGCATTTACCACAGAAAAAAACATCAAAAACAACCCTATACATCCAATTCTTTTCTTCAAAGTAAAATTTATTTTTTAGTTCTAATCATTAAAAAACCTAACAAATGTAAATGTATCTATTTTCAATGACTTTTAAAACTCGGTTTTTTGTACTTTTGCACTTCAAAAATCAGTACAAAAAAAACACAAAGAACACATGGGTGCTCCAAAAAGATACACAATTACCGCAGCTTTACCTTACACAAATGGTCCAATTCACATTGGCCATTTAGCAGGAGTATACGTTCCTGCGGACATTTATGCGCGCTATTTGCGTTTAATTGGTAAAGATGTTGCCTACATCTGTGGTTCTGATGAACATGGTGTAGCCATTCCAATGCGTGCTAAAAAGGAAGGAGTCTCTCCACAAGACATTATTGATAAATACCATGGAATTATCAAACAATCTTTTTTAGATTTTGGAATTTCTTTTGACAATTACTCCAGAACATCTTCCGATATTCATCACAAAACAGCTGCTTCCTTTTTTACAAAGTTATACAATCAGGGAGACTTTATTGAAGAAACTTCAGCACAACTATACGATGCAGAAGCAACTCAATTTCTTGCAGATCGTTTTGTGGTAGGAACCTGTCCCAAGTGCAACTTTGAAGAAAGCTATGGAGATCAATGTGAAAGCTGCGGGACCAGCCATAATGCAACAGATTTGATAAATCCTAAATCTGCAATTACAGGGAACGTACCCTCGGTAAAAGAAACAAAGCACTGGTTTTTACCACTCGATAAACATGAAGATTTTTTACGAAAATGGATTTTAGAAGGGCATAAAAAAGACTGGAAACCAAATGTATACGGACAAGTAAAAAGTTGGATAGATGATGGTTTAAGGCCCAGAGCAGTTACTCGAGATTTAGACTGGGGAATTCCCGTGCCTCTAGAAGACGCTAAAGGAAAAGTTCTTTACGTTTGGTTTGACGCTCCTATTGGTTATATTTCATCTACAAAAGAGTGGGCAGCCAGAGAAGGAAAAAACTGGGAAGATTATTGGAAAAAAGACGATACTAAGTTGGTACATTTCATTGGGAAAGACAATATTGTTTTTCATTGTATTATTTTCCCAGCGATGCTAAAAGCACATGGAGATTATATTTTACCAGACAATGTTCCTGCAAATGAGTTCTTAAATTTAGAGGGAAATAAGTTATCAACTTCTAAAAACTGGGCAGTTTGGCTGCATGAGTATTTAGAGGAGTTTCCAAATCAGCAAGATGTATTGCGCTATACATTAACTGCAAATGCCCCAGAGAGTAAAGACAACGATTTTACCTGGAAAGATTTTCAAGCAAAAAACAACAATGAACTTGTAGCCATTTTTGGTAATTTCATAAACCGTGTGGTCGTTTTAACAAATAAATATTACGAGGGAATTGTGCCTGCTCCGAATGATTTTTCTGAAATTGACGAAGATGTTTTAGCAGCAGTGCAAGAATTTCCAAATACAATTGGAAAATCTATTGAAAGATACCGTTTTAGAGAAGCTTCGCAGGAGTTAATGAATTTAGCAAGACTTGGAAACAAGTATTTAGCTGATGAAGAACCTTGGAAGGTTATAAAACTAGATGAAGAGCGCGTACAAACGATAATGTATGTTGCTTTGCAAATTTCTGCCGCTTTGGCAATACTCGCGGAACCCTTTTTACCTTTTACCTCAAGAAAACTAAAAACCATCTTAAATCTTAATGCAAATGTAGATTGGGAAAAGGTAGCTGAGAGTGCTGTTTTACTGCCAGCAACCCATCAAATAAATAAAGCTGAATTGTTGTTTTCTAAAATTGAAGATACAGAAATAACGCTTCAAGTTGAAAAGCTTCAAGCCACCAAAGTTGCAAATGAGCAAGAGAATAAGGAGGTCACAGCTCAAAAAGAAACAGTTGAATTTGAAGATTTTACCAAATTAGACATCCGAATAGGAACTATCCTAACAGCAGAAAAAGTAGCGAAAACCAAAAAGTTATTACAATTAAAGGTCGCTGTTGGTATCGATACAAGAACCATTGTCTCTGGAATTGCAGAAAGCTTTTCACCGGAAGAAATCATTGGGCAGCAAGTAGCTGTATTGGTGAATTTAGCACCCCGGAAAATTAGAGGTGTAGAAAGTCAAGGCATGATTTTGATGACGGATACCCCTGACGGCAAATTGGCTTTTATGCAGCCTGAAAAAGAAGTAAAAAACGGACAAGAAGTTAGTTAATGCTAAAAATAGCAAATCATCCAATTTATAAGCATGAACTGCCAGAAGGCCATCGGTTTCCTATGGAAAAATATGATCTTTTGCCGCAGCAATTAATTTATGAAGGAACTTGTACTGCTGAGAATTTCTTTGAACCGAAAATTCCAAATTACAAGCATTTTTTTACAGTACACGATCCTGAATATTTCTTTGATTTATTAAATATTACGCTTTCTCAAAAAGCAGCACGAAAAATTGGGTTTCCGCTTTCTGAAGTGCTTATTGCCCGAGAAATGATGATTGCAGACGGCACCATGAAAGCCTCCGAGTATGCCATAAAAAATGGAGTTGCTATGAATATTGCGGGCGGGACGCATCATGCGTTTTCAAACCGTGGAGAAGCTTTCTGTATGCTAAATGACCAAGCAATAGGTGCGAAGTATTTGCAGCAAAATGGGTTGGCAGACAAAATACTAATTGTAGATTTAGACGTACATCAAGGAAATGGAACTGCAGAAATATTTCAAAATGACAGCAGTGTTTTTACCTTTTCAATGCATGGAAAAAGCAATTATCCGTTTGTGAAAGAGAACTCGGATTTAGATATTTCCTTAGACAATAACACCAAAGACACCGAGTATTTAGCTACTTTAAAAGAAATACTCCCAAAACTAATCCATCAAGAAAACCCAGATTTTATTTATTATTTGTGTGGTGTGGATGTAATTGCAAGTGATAAGTTAGGGAAGCTTGCTTTAACCATAGCAGGCTGCAAAGAACGCGACAATTTTGTACTACAAACCTGCTTCGATTTAAAAATCCCCGTAATGTGCTCTATGGGGGGCGGGTATTCCCCCGACATTAATACAATTGTAAATGCACATGCCAATACATTTAGAACTGCACAAGAGATTTATTTTTAGAATTTCTTGTAAGCGCTCCAGTATACGTGTCCAAAAAGATGCTTTTTTTTAAAAAGAACAGACTTCAATCTAGCTGAATATAAAGCCTTAAAAACGGGTAGATTTAAAATAGTTATTGTAATCTTGAATAAAATCAAAAAAATATTAAAACTCAAAAGATGAATTTAAAAAAACTCAAGTTTCCCTTTTTTATTCTTCTGACAATCGTCATAATTGCGGGCATCCTCTACGTTCCAAAAATAAAGAAAGCGCTCGCTATTAAAGAAGCAATGGATTTAAAAAACATTGAATATACATTTCTCAATATGGATGAATATTTTCCGATAAAAAGAGTTAAAAAATCAGAAAACCCATTTGTATTTGCACGTGTAAAAAACAAAACACTTCCTAAAACCTTTCAGCATGAAGGGAATACTTACAATACCTTAAAGTTTATTGACTCCTCTTACACCCAAGGTTTTATCTATATTCAAAATGACACCATCCAGTATGAAAATTATTGGAGAGGACAAAAAGAAAATATAAAACACATCTCTTGGTCCATGGCAAAGTCCTATATCTCTGCCTTGTTCGGAATTGCAATTGAAGAAGGGCATATCAAAAGCATCACTCAAAATGTTACTGAATACTTGCCGGAACTAAAGGGCTCTGGCTATGATGGCGTAAAAATAAAAGATGTTTTACAAATGTCAACAGGAGTTAAGTTTGACGAAACTTATAGTGATCCTGAATCCGATATCAATCGCTACTGGAAGGACTTTATATTTGGAGCTTCTCAAGATAAATTTGCAAGTACGTTAATTAATGAAAAAATACCTGGAACCTACAACCACTATGTAAGCATTAACACCCACGTTCTAGGAATGATTATTGTAAAAGCTACTGGCAGAAGCCTAACGGACTACTTAGAAGAAAAGATATGGAAACCTATTGGAACTGAATTTGATGCATACTGGCTGGCTGATGGGGAAGGTATGGAAATGGCACTTGGTGGCCTCAATGCTTGTTTACGAGATTATGCAAAAATTGGCCGTTTGTTCCTAAATAAAGGGAATTGGAACGGAACTCAAATTGTGCCTGAAGCCTGGGTGGAAGCATCCACTTTGGTTACGGAAGAACACTTACTCCCACAAAGTAAAAACTCAGCACATCCAGGCTTTGGATACGGCTTCCAGTGGTGGGTGCCTGAAGGCGACGAAGGTGAATTTTTTGCGAGTGGAGTTTTCAATCAAAATATTTATATAAACCCTACTACAAAAACCATTATTGTAAAAAATAGTGCAAATCAGAACTATTATGATAAAAGCAACCCATATGCTGCTTCAAAAACACACATAGAATTGTACCGAGCACTCTCTAAAAGTTTTAAAAAAGAAACAAATTAGCATTTAATCCACTTTAAACTCAGCATCTAATCCAAACGCTAAGAAATTATTTTTAATGATACTTTACTTTTCTAATGATTCGTAAAGTCTCTTTATATTTTAGATATACTGCTGTATTTTCTAACTTTTTAATATATTCTTTTGCCTTTTTAAGCTGAACCTCCGCCTCTAAAAACCCATCTAAATAGCAGGTTAAATAGTAGGTAGGTAGTTTTAAAACATCTGCGCGCTCCGCAACCGAAAGTGCGATCTTACCTTCGATTTTTGTAATAATTAAGTTGCAATTGTTGTACATCTGCAGCACAGCTTCTGCATCAAAGCCCGGAGGTTTAAAAATGAAATCTTTCACAATATCATGTTTCCCGTTTTCTTTGAAATGAATAACAGTTTTCTCTAAAGGATACTGTTTCTCCTCGTGTTCAATCTCTAAATAAATAAATTCTGTTATGATAAATGAATTGTTATTATAGCTAATTTGAACATCGTCTAAGGCCGAAAAAAATAGTTGAACCTGCTCATTTATCAATTCAATGTCTACCCTAGAAAAGTAGGTCTCGCCCTTCATTGTTTTTTGTTCTCCCGCCCAACAGAGCACAAACTGCTCATTAAAAACTTTATATTGTGGGTGGTATATAGATTTATGATTGTTCATAAAGTCAAAAACACCGTCTAAAGTAAGTGCTATGTTATTACTGGCATTTTTTTCGATGGCAGCCACCACCGCTTTATTCGTATTTGTCAGTTGGAAAGAACCGCCAGTAAAAGGAATAGAATTACTTCCTTTTCTGTGAAAAACAGTGTCTTTTTTATACTTCCAAGCGTTTTTAAGCAAAGCCGTAATTTTATTATTGGGATAGATCGTAACCAAACCGATTACTTTATGACGAGGTAAACTTGGAAAAGAAACATTTTCATAGGTGATTTTTGGTGGGCTTTTTAAATACGCATTTACTAAATTTTGTATTTTGCTATCGTCAAAAAAATCAACTCCAAATATCTTACTTTCTTCATCTTCGATGCCAATTACAATGAAAGAATTACTCGTTGGGTTCGAATTTGAAAGCGCACAAATATGTTTTAAAAACTTTGCCTTCCCATCTTTAGATCCAAAAGATAATTTTTGCTTTTTATCATAAAAGCTATTCTCATCATTGTGAGAAAGTAAGTTCTTGATAAGTAAGCGCTTGTTTATCATTTCTCTGAGTAAAGCAAGAATTGTGGATGATTTTTTATGGTGTTTGGAAGTTACAAAAAAATTATTTTAATCAATCTTTTTCGAATACCGCCAATATTCTTTTTTTTCAGTACCCAAAACCCTTGATTGCAAAACAACCGTCTTCGTAACCTAATCGTTTTAAAAAAAACAATCAACCTATCTTTCCAATTTACTACTATTGACTTTCGCTTTTTTATTAAAAAATTAAATACTACAGCTATTATCAACTTAGTTGGCTAAAAAAAGTCTTTGCAATTTGATGCTAAATTTAGTGCCAAAGTTTAAAGAATATAAAACAAAGAATACCTGCGTAACCTTCTCAAAAACAGTTAACTTTGTTTAACTACAAAAAAGAAACATTAAACTATTGCTGGGTGCATGGTTTTTTTGCTTTTTGCAAAAAGTATCCTGAGATAATAAAAAGGCTTAACAACGCGATGTTCTTTTGATTTTGGAAGTGATATTAAGTCCAAATCAATACTGCAGCTAAGAGCATTAGTCAAATATAAGAGCCTCTTCAACTCCGTTTACCTGCTTGTGAACATCTCTTATTCGGAATCGTACCTTTTAAAATTAGACGTATTACAATGAAACAAATTATATCGATCGACTTTTACTTTAAAAATTTAAACCATCTTCCTATTATTGATGTGCGGTCACCAGGTGAATTTTCAAAAGGGAACATCCCCAGAGCTCACAATATTGAACTATTTTCGGACGAAGAGCGCGCAATAGTTGGCACCGCCTATAAAAAGGAATCAAAAGAAAAAGCCATTGCTATTGGCTACGAATTTGTAATACCAAAACTAAATAACTTTATAAATAGCGCCATTTCATTGGCTCCCAATAAAGAGGCCGTAATTCATTGTTGGCGAGGAGGCATGCGAAGCAATGCGTTTGCCAACCACCTTATTGAAAATGGTTTTAAAAAGGTCTATGTTATTGAAAAGGGGTACAAAGCTTTTAGAAACTATGTATTGGACTCTTTTAAAGAAACCCTACAGCTTAAGGTTTTAGGTGGGTATACCGGAACAGGGAAAACAGAAATACTGCATGCTTTAAAAAGAAAGGGGGAGCAAGTTATAGACTTAGAGGGATTGGCAAACCATAGAGGATCTGCTTTTGGAGGTATTGATCTTCCAGAACAGCCCACTACCGAGCAGTTTGAAAACAACTTGTTTTCAGAAATACAAACCTTAGATACCAAGCGCCCGATATGGGTAGAAGATGAAAGTAAGTCTATTGGAAAAGTATCCATTCCAAATGCTTTTTATCTAAAGATGGGGGAAATGCCCGTCTATTTTTTAGAGGTTCCTTTTGAAGAAAGAGTGCAACACCTTGTAAATACATATGCAAGTTTAAATCAGCAAAAATTAGGAGAAGCCATTGGTAAAATTGCAAAAAGACTAGGAAATGATAAAGCGAAATTAGCCTTGGAAGCACTACAAGATAAAAATTACGACAAAGTTGTTACGCTGACACTCTTTTACTACGACAAATACTATTTAAAAGGCTTGAAAAAAAGAGCCGAATCTACAATACTAAAGTTTGAGATTCCTACTGTAAACCATGAAAAAACGGCAGCGTTTTTAAGCCAACACGATATAAAAAAATGAAGAAACCTATTAAATTAACAAGCTATAGTCACGGTGCAGGCTGTGGTTGCAAAATATCACCAGAAGTACTTACCACAATATTAGCATCTACCTCACCACAGATTGAGGATCCCCGGCTACTCGTTGGGAATGATACCAGAGACGATGCTGCTGTTTATGATATGGGGAATGGTGTTGGTATTATTAGTACTACAGACTTTTTCTTACCCATCGTAGACGACCCTTTTACTTTTGGCCAAATTGCGGCAACAAATGCAATAAGCGATGTGTATGCCATGGGTGGAACGCCATTGATGGGAATTGCAATTTTGGGATGGCCTATCGACAAAATAGCCCCAGAAGTTGCTGCTCAAGTAATGGAAGGTGGAAGAAAAGCCTGTTCCGATGCGGGAATAATACTTGCTGGTGGACACAGTATTGACAATCCAGAACCTATTTTTGGATTGGCAGTGACGGGATCCGTTAATATTTCTAATTTAAAACGCAATGATCAAGCGGCAGTAGGAAGTGTTTTATACCTAACAAAACCTTTAGGTATTGGAATTTTAGCTACAGCACAAAAAAAAGGTATTTTAGAAACAGCACACAAAGATATTGCTGCCAACTCGATGACCATTCTTAATGATGTTGGAATAGCACTTGCAGAAATTGAAGAAATAACAGCCTTAACAGATGTAACTGGATTTGGATTGCTAGGTCATTTACTTGAAATGTGTGAAGGAAGTAATGTGTCTGCCGAAATTAATTATAGTAAAGTACCAATCTTTGAAGAAATTCATGGCTACCTGGACCAGAAGTGTATCCCTGGAGGTACTCTAAGAAATTGGGGGAGTTATGGTCATAAAGTTACGCTTGAAGATGAGAAAAAACGTCATATTTTGTGCGATCCTCAAACGAGTGGAGGACTCTTAATTGCCGTTAAAAAAGAGGCTTCTCAAAAGGTTGCTGCGATTCTTAAGAGTAAAGGTCTTTTTGCGGCGCCCATTGGAACGCTCGTAGAAAAATCGGCGTCCCCTGTATACATTAATGACTAATAATGTACCAAATAACTAAAAAAAGTACCTGAAATAACTCATCTCGCTTTTAAGAACACGAACCTTATTCTCTAAAAAAGAGTATGATTCGTGTATCTTTTATTTCGGGCACTCCTTAAGATCTGAGATAGGTTTAGAGAAACTACTTCATTTCTATTTACTATTTCATCTTAATCTTTATTCAAAATCGTTGCATTCGCCTGGGCAGTTGGATACACTACTAAATCTTCAATATTTACGTGGTACGGTCTTGTCACTACAAAATAAATGATATCTGCGATATCTTCTGCTTGTAAAGGTTTATAGCCTTTATAAACGGCTGCGGCTTTCTCCGTATCCCCTTTAAAACGAACTTCGGAAAACGCAGTTTCTACAGCACCTGGATGAATTGCAGAAACACGGATATTATGTTTGTTTAAGTCAATTCGCATTCCTTTATTTAAGGCGTTTACTGCATGTTTTGAGGCGCAATACACATTGCCGTTAGGATATACTTCTTTACCCGCTATAGAGCCTATATTGACGATAAAACCACTATTTCTCGCAATCATTTGTGGAAATATTGCTTTAGACACATACAACAGTCCTTTTACATTGATATCGAGCATTGCATCCCAGTCATCCAGATCCCCTTCTTGTATGCTAGACAGCCCATGTGCGTTTCCTGCATTGTTAATTAAAATATCGATGGTTTTGAAATTTTCTGGAAGTGATTTGATAGCATTTTCGACTGCTATTCTATTAGAGACATCGAATTGCAATGAAGTAACTTCCGTAAGTTTGCTTAATTCTTTTCGAAGTCCCTCTAACCGGTCTGCATTTCTTCCGCAAAGAACTAAACGAATATTATTTTTTGCAAAAATTTCTGCGGTAGCTTTTCCAATTCCCGAAGTTGCGCCTGTTATAAATGCTGTTGCTTTCATTTTAATGTTTTAAAAGAAATGTATTTCCTATTTTAAGTTTCGAGCGGTTCGAAATCCTTCTAAATTATGAAAACCACCTGTATTTAGAAAGGTTTAAAAAAGATACTTTTTCATCAATTATGAACAAAGAAAAAACCGTCCTCCTCAGGACAGTTTTTCTTTCAATTGCTTGTTAAAAGAACAACCAATAAAAAACAACAAACCAAACTTTACTCTAAACTTCTTCTATGCCTACTTTTTCTTTCCACTTTCGTTCGTTTTCTATCTGCACTCCTAGCTGCAGTATTTTTGTTTTTATGTGTTTCTCCTCCTTTAAAATAGGGTATAAACCCGACCCCTTTAAACTCATATGTTGTTCCAAATTCGAGACTGTATAACCGAATATTCTGGTCATTGATAACGCTTAATTCAAACGTTTCACGAGCCCCCCCTTGGTATGTTAATGTTATAATTTTTAAATCTTCAAAACCAATCACATCAAACACCTCATAGCTTCCAACATAATCCCAAAACATCTCTGAGACTTGTGTGCCAAGCGCGTCTTTAGAACTGTAAAACGTTGTTGTATTCTCAGGAGTAAACTGTAAATAATGCTCAAAATCAAAGATATTGGGGATACCACCTGTAGTATATACTTTTTCCCAAACCTCGTATTCCTGCAAGAAATATTCTATATTTTCATAAAATAACTGGTCATAATCAAAAGTGTTTCGTTGATATCCTTCTAAATAGTAGGTGGTGTTCTGCTCATAATTATACAATTGTATTTTATCAGATGCAATCACTGTAACTTCAAAGTTATTCAAACCATCTACATCGTGCCTAATTTGCAATACTTGAGAAAAGGTATTGTACACACCTACATCCACTCCAAAGCCGTTGCCTGTATAACCGAGATCTACAATATTATTATTAGCAGACAGTACGCCATTTGAGAATGAAAGCGTGAATGCATGAGAAATAAAAGGAATGTCTCCATTGCCAATCGTTTTGTGATAATCTACATACCATAAGTCATAACCAGAAATTATCTGTGCTAATGGAATTGTATTTTCTCTAAAATCATCTTCAAAAACATGCGAACATGAACTTGTAAATGAGCCGATACTCAGAAATATAAAAAGTAGTTTTAAAAATTTCATAGGGCAGCATTTAATAATTATAAATACTTACAATTCAAATTACGTGCCATAAAAAAACCACTAAAAATTAGTGGTATTTATTAAAGTGATAAATATTCCAGCTATCTTTTTGGTGCGGAGGGATAAAACACATCTTGTAATCTTTTTATGTTTTTAATCTTAAAAAACATCATTTTATCTCCTTTTTTATAGCTAAGAACAGCTTCGTTTTCATCTAAATTAAAAGGAATATTTTGTTGGGCCGGAATGGGGTTTTTCAATTCTTTCTTTGTATTTCTATCTAAAATAAAATCTCTTTTTCTTCTGTTAGATGTGGAATAATGTCCCAATAATTGGATTTTAGTATCCAGTACCCTAACCACTGCCTTGGTTCTTTTACTCTGAAAAAACAAAGAGTCAAATACAATTCCAGCTGCATTTTTCAAATGTAGTTCGAGCTTGACTCCACGAACTCCTGGTTGCCCACCAACCCACGTATTATAAAAAGCTTTGTCCACTTTAAATGGCGGGTTTGTAACAAAAAGAGTACCGCTGCATTGATAAAAACAAAACACGATACTTAAAATAAATATTAATTTTATGGATTTCATATTCTCATATTTGTAAAATTCAACTCAAATCGTGTACTAAGATAAAATAAAATCCACCCAAAAGAGTGGATTTTATACTTTTCCAAAATCAAGGTGCTTATTGTTTACTTCCCAAAAGTAATAATTCACCCACCAATATCTCTGTCACATATCTTTTATCACCCTCTTTGGTTTCATAGGACCTATTGGTTATTTTACCTTCTACAGCGATCTCCTGACCTTTGTTTACATAATTTTCTACCACATTCACCAGGCCTCCTGTAATGACGATATTATGCCAGTAAGCACGCTCTACTTTAGTGCCTTCCTTGTCCTTGTAACTGTCGTCTGTTGCCATAGAAAACTTTGCCATTTTGTTGCCATCTTTAAAGGTTACTATTTCTGGCTCTTGACCTAATCTACCAATTAACTGTACTTTGTTTCTTAACGTATTCATAAGATAAGTTTTTGTGCATCTAATAATTTAATGCTGATTTATAATGTATGCTGCCAATTTATTTGACACTGCAAAGTTGCGACACCTTCTTAATTTTATTCGGTTATAAAACAATTACTTTCGGTTGTAAGTGATTGTAGTCGTTTGTAAATGAATAATTTATTGTATCTTTACACTATGGAAAACAGCCTCTGTTTAGAATGCAAAGAACCTTTAAAAGGTAGGGTAGATAAGAAATTTTGCTCAGATTATTGCAGAAACACCTTTAATAACAGTGTCGATAAAGACAGTAAAAACCTTATAAGAAACGTGAACAATCGACTGCGAAAAAATTATAAAATTTTATCTGAATTAAATGTTTCTGGGAAAATGAAAGTAACAAGAACTAAGTTATACGACAAAGGCTTCGATTTTCAATTCTTTACTTCCATCTACAAGACAAAAACAGGCAACACCTATTTTTATGTATACAATGAAGGGTATTTAGCTTTAGAGCATGATACGTTTTTACTGATTCGGAAAGAGCGGTAAAAGACTTAAAAA
>Ga0209279_10000481_pt1 | contig 26049 bp, 33 predicted proteins | sample CoawatmetaG00DNA_3_FD_187508 | JGI IMG/M metagenome (GOLD analysis project Ga0209279, IMG submission 187508) | Marine microbial communities from the West Antarctic Peninsula - Coastal water metaG006-DNA (SPAdes) (version 2) | ecosystem: Environmental > Aquatic > Marine > Coastal ... | reverse complement strand
TTCCTAGACTGTCTGATTTTTAGTAGTGAATATTTCTTAGTCATTACTATGTAGGTATTCATCAACCTTACTAGATAGTACCTTAAAGTTTGTTTTATCAAAGTGATAGAAGTCTATCATCTGCTTTTCATCCAACAGTTTCATAATATCATCCTCTACAATAAAGCCTAACATACTTTTTTTATTCCATACAATGTATGTGTAAACCTTTAGGAAGTGCTTAAAAATCTCTATGTCTAAATACTCCATCTCTGAACATTTTGAGCCATTGTTTTTGTGTGTCTTTTTCATATCTGTTGTTGTATAGTATAGTTATTATTTCTTCTGCTTCTTCTTCTGATAAGTCATTTAACCTATTAAGAATATCAGACTTCATTGTTGTTGTTAGTGAGGTAAAGTCAATGTTCCCTTCAATGGTCAGCCATTGTGAGTATGTTAGCTCACTAGGCTTTCCATCAAAAAGTTCATCTATATCACTATTACTTAGGCTCATCTACAATTTCATCCTGCCCAAATACTCCTTGCTCATAGAATCCTGTCAGTTTCAACACTACTCTACTCATTGCTCTTTTCTCTGCCATTGATACAGGAAATTTCTTACCACCACCATTTAAGTTAGCAGGAGATGCTTCACCAAAACTCATTACATTTCTTACATCATTACCAACCTTCATAGTTCCTGCTGCTTTTAAAACACAGATACCTTTATCTACATCCATAGTTACCACTTCATATCCAATAGTAATTCCATTCTTAGCAGAAATCTTATCAATACCTGTTCTAGTGATAATTACAAAGCCTCTAGGGTCTTTAAACACATCTTCAGCAGTTAAGCCATTCTCTTTGTAAAGCCTTCTTAAAGCCTCTGTTCTTGTTTCAACAACTACCTCTGGTTGTTTTTGTAGTTTTTCCTGCATTGTTTTTTTTGCCATTTTGTTATTATTTAATTGATTAGTATTCTGATTTTGTTCTTGTTCTCGTTCTTTCATAAATTGTTCTTTCATCTTTCCCATTTTGTTTATTGTTTTAGTTATTAATTGAGGCAAAGATATAAAATTGGAATTGCCCACCAAACTTTTTTAACAATTTTTAGAAAAATGTTTATCTACTAGAGATAAAATGTATGTATATTGTGTGTTATTTTAGAAGTAATGTACTAAACGAGCCACTTGACCACTGTTTTTTTCGTGCAAGAAACCTTCAACTGCTCTTGGAACTCCAACATATCCTTTTCTTGAGTGCCAACTATCAGTTCCAGAAGGAGAACGCATATACTCAACAGTTACACCAATGAAATCCTTAGCATCTAACCACTTATGTTTAACTTTGTGATGAAGATGATGTAGATACCAATACCTATGAGTTGTTTCTGACCATAATAGAGGTCGTTCTTGTGCCATAGTTAGAGGTAAGTTCGCCATCTTAGCACCATCTCCGTGTTCTAATCCAATTAAATTCTTACCATACTTATAATACTTTCTATGTGCTACTGATATATCAAAGGTAACTTCATCATCTAATCTAAACCAACTCTTTAATGCGTGTGCTAAATGAAAGCCACTCTGATAATCGTGATTAGACATTGAATGAATAACATCTACAGGTGCAATCTCTCTTAATATCTCAACACACTTAACATATAATGCTAGAGCAATTTCAAAATGCTCCCACCACTTACCATCTACATCTTGATTAGTACCTGCTGTAGTTGTATTGTAAACATTATCTATATGCAGAATATCGTTCCCTATGCAAAATAATACCCTATCCACCTCAAAGCCTTTAGATTTATCAATAAGCCCTTGTAGCCCTTCTAAGACCCTCTCACACGCAATCTCTACATTGTAACCATCACCAGTTTCCAGATGATTAGCATATTTACCAATATGAATATCTGCAGGATTAATTACTAACAGATGATTGTTAAGTTTAATCTTTCTTTTTATTGATGGGTAGTGAGGTGAGTGATTTTCTATAAAACTACTAACTGTCTTTAGTATATCAGTTTCATTAGCAGTTATATCTTCTTTAGTTACAATACTAAATCTAAACTCTCCACTAGCAGACTGCCAATGCTTTACAGATACTACATCTTTTTTATCAATGCCTCTCTCTGCTAAGTTAATGTCTAATGCTGTATTGCCATTAGTGTTAGTAGTTGATTCGGCTCTATTCTCATAAACCATCTCAACCTCTTCTTCTGACAACCTTAATCTTTTACCATATTCTTTCATTGCTTAAAGTATTAGTTATTAGATAGCAATGATACGAAAAAAAAAGCTTATATAATACAAAAGTGAGATGTTTTTGAACACCCCACTCTTGAAAACTATAAACAATGAAACAAAGACAGGCACAACCCTGTCTAAATCTTAATGCAAAGATACTTATTTAGTGCAACTACAGTCATTATTCTTATTATTTTTTTCAAATACTGAGAAACATAAAGGAAGTATTCCTAATCCTGTCAATATTAAAGCATTAGTATCAATACCATTCTTCTCAATATATAGACTTGCAGCTAAAACTATCACACCACTAATAGTTCTCTTGCTGCTCCACTTGCCTTTTGTGTCTGTAAATAACTCTTTTACTGCTTTCAGTAATTCTGTTATTGGTGTTATGCCTCCCTTCATCAGCATAGAACCTATCCATTTCTGAAACACTATTTCTTTTTTGGGTAATTAGGAACAAGAGCATCAATAACAGTGTCTAGCCATCCGAATATTCTGTTATCCTTATCTGAAGGTGTTAAGTTTGTAACAACCTTTGCTGCTGCCATTAATCCAACTAATAACTCTAACCAATTTTCTGTAATAAAATTCATAATATATACTTAAGTTAATTTTAAATTAGTAACCCCAAATAGTTGGAGATACTTTATCTTTATCTAAATCTGCGTGTATAAACTTATTCTCAAAATCTATACCAAACCTTTCAAATCCTGCACCACCTAATCCACTTATTATAAGTGCTAAGTTCTTACCATCTATAAATCTAATATCTGCTGCTATTCCTTTAATATGAGATGATGTTGGACTCTTTACTGAGAGAGGGTGCTTTTCACATCTATAACCACTATTTATCCTATAAGGAACTCCTGATATTCTTCTAGCATTATCCATAGCTAATAAAAACTCATCATCTATAATGTTGGTGTTACAACCACACTTACAGTTAAACTCACTTCTTTTAAAATACTTCAACTTCATATTAAGTGGTAACCATTATAAACTCAATATCAATAGCTTCAGTTGTACTGCTTGATTGACCTGCTATCGCTTGAATATCTGCAAAAGTTACAGTACCTGTATCTACTGGAGAGTCAATACCTGCATCCATAAATAATTGCGTACTTGCAGGAGGAACTTGAAGTGCAACATAGTCAGAGCCATTATAAACTCTAAGGTTCAATGTATTTGCAGTGTCTAAATTTGTAATTCTAAAGTATTGATAAGCTGATTTAACCACCTGACCTTGACCATCTACTGTTGATAATGCTAATATGTCTGTCCAACCTGCTCCTTCTCCTGTCTTACCAGCAATACTCATAACTCTTTGAGATACCTTACTATTGTTTAAAAATGTTTGAGTCATTGTGTTACCATAACTAACTCCATTGACAGAGTAAGACTCAGTTATTGATACTATTAAATTTGAAGGTATTATTGTTGTTGCCATTTTATTTTATTTTTTTATATAATTATATTATAATGATGATAGTCTACTATTAATGTTGCTTGTTAGAGTTGAGTTAGAACTGCTATAAATTTGTACTTCTTCTATTGTTCCGTCAAATCCATTCACATCAGTTTTTCTAATACCTATTGCATCAATATCAATAGTACCTGCTAAAGTTTGGGTAGTGCTTTGTCCTACTCCATTTCTGTATAAAGTAAACACATCTGAAACTCTAGTCAAAACAATGTAGTCATCACCGAAAGAACCTGAATCTAAATCCAAAGCTATTTGACTTCCATCTATTTTAATAGTTATTTGACTAGCAGATGAAATTTTAAACAATTCATTTGCTGTTGTATTATCAGCAATAAAAGTTCCATTAGTGGTTGTAGGAAACATTTTAATACCTAAAGTGAAATCATCAGTTACACTAATCTGACTCGTAGTCTGTAAGTTAGTTTTATCACCACTATCAAAAGTTAAAGCCCCTGCACTATAAGCAGGTTGCTCAGTTGCAGTTGCCTGTACCATATCCCTACTATTAGAGGAACTATCAGACCATTGACTTACATCAGAACCATTTAAAGTAATTCCAACTTGATTCTGATACCAAGATTCTAAAGTGCCTTCATCAGTTGGAGTCCATCCACCTAAAGCCTTTTTCGTACTTAAACTTAATCCTTGTTTTAAACTTAACATATTTTATTTATAAATCTCTGTAACCAATTCCCACACCACTAGTAAGTGTAATTGCTGTAATGTTAAGAAACAAGGTGCTTCCAGCAGGTAGTGTAGTTTGAAGAGCAGTTTCGCCTGTAACCCCATCAGCAGCTATAGAAGATATAACTGACTCTACAGGAAAGTGTACGCAAAACCAATTTTTACCTGTTTGTGCAACAGTAGTAAAAACCTCTGTTCCTCCACCTTTACCTAATTGCATCATTAGTAGTGTATTATCTGTATCAAATGTACTCATTTTTTTATTTTTTAATTGTTATTATTATCTTGTAAATACTGTTATCATTGCACCTATTGTTATACTGTATATCACCCACATTGCTTTTACTAATACCTTCCTCATTGCTGTATTCCTATTTACTCTAGCAGTTACTCCTGTGTCTGGGTTTAATAGTTTTTCAGTAAGCATATCTAATTTATCCTCTATATTACTCATTTTTCCATTAATAGAGTTAATGTCTTTTTTCATTGATATTAATTCTTCTTTAGTAGTCATTAAAATGTAGTTGTTTGAATAGATAGATTCATATAAATTGTACTACCAGTTGCTCCTGTTTCTTTTATCATTGGAAATATAATATCTCCTGCTGATAATGATGAAGTAGTTATAGTTGTTTCATTTACTCTTACAAGTTTTGCATTACTACCATTACCTGCTAATGCTATTTCATCAATAACAACAGGAACAACACTAGCTGAAGCATCTTCTACAGGAGTTATTTTACATATAGCAATAGTAATAACAGTTTCATTGTTAGATGTAAACCATCCACTAATACTGACAACCTCAGAAACTTCAGGTATAATACAACCCTGACCAATCCTAAAAAAATTTGTAGGAATTAAACTTCCTGAAGCAACAGCACTAGCTCCATAATCAACTGCCATCTCAAAAGGAGATTTAGTGTCTGCTATATCCTCACCATAAAAGTAATTTGCAGCACCAGTTGCATATCCCTGCATCTTATAGTTAGTTACACCCATATAAGACTTTCCTTGCCAAACTAAATTACCATCAGTTCCAGTAGCAGAAGTACCTATATTCTTACTTAATACAGTTTCATTAGTAGCATTTTCAAATCCTTTTGGATTATGCCTATTAATATCAGTTAAGTTCTTATGTTCGTTTGCAGCCATTAATTTATATATTTTTTAACATTCTGGACAATAATTCCTCCAACTATCATAATTCCTTCTTGGTCTATCATATATACTATCATACATTATTATTCCGTGATTCTTATAAGTAGTTGTATTGCAAGGTGCGTGAGCTGTATATGTAGGGTAGTCAGCACTATTGTCAGAGTCATTCAAAAACTCTAACATATCCTTCAGGTATATTTCAGACTTCCTGTAAGTTTCTTGCTTATAAGCATTTAACTCAGCAGGGTCAATGATAGTAGAGAACTCATCAATATTATGGACAATTCCCATACTGCTACTATTACTCTGAACCTCATTAATAACCTCAAATCTAGCAAACCAACATAAAGTTCTGATTAAGAAATCATCCATCAAAGTTTGATTTGCTTGAGTAAGACCACCTACAGCAGGATAATCACCTACATTATTTTGTGTCTTTAACTCCTCATAAAACTTCTTACCAATAGCAGACTTTAAATGTGCTAATTCAGAAAGCAATATAGTGTTAGTTGAAATTAAAGCAGGGTCAGTATTAGCATTAGTAAAACTATTACTTATAACTTCTGCTGCCGTTGCTAGTGTCTTATATTGATTTGTGTTTGCCATAGTAATTAGTCTTGTGTATTAGTTTTTTCAGTTACTGTCAAGTCCCCAGCATTATCATCACCAACTCCATCTGCATCATCATCTCTAGTTACAATGATTTGCTCTCTATCAGTCAAGAACATATCTCCCTCCTCAAGCATTGGTAAGTCCTCATCTAATAATCTTCTTTGCTCATTGATTGTAAGAACTTTAGATGGGTCAATTTGAGTTGCAAAACTAATTGGTGGCTCATAGTGAATTAATAAATCTTCAGGTAAAAAGCCTAACTCTTTGTATAGTATAGTTTTAATACCATCTAAAAGTAAATCAGAAGTATCTTTAATTACAGTAGTCATTGCTAAATCGTAAGCAATTCTAATTTCACTACCTGTATTATTCATCTTACCACTTGATACTAACCCACTTAATGATGGTTGCCATCTGTGAGCAGTTACAATGTTCTGGTCAGTTATTCTTTGTAAGTCTATCCAACTTCCCTCTTGGTCATCTTTTATAATAGAAACATTTGCAGGAGAAGTATCTCCATTCTTAACTAAAAATAATATTTTACCATTATTTCCTGCTCCAACAAATTTCTTTTGTGCTTCGTTTACTAATTTCTTAGCTTCTTCTTCACCCATATCTCCACTAATCTCAACGATAGCAGAAGGTTGGAAGCCATTTTTAAATTTTGTGTGATTCCATTTACCAATCTCATAATCAACAGCAATATGCTCCAATGCAGCAATATAGTCTGGTAAACCATAGAATTGGAATGTAGGCTCGTAATCATTAAACTCAAATACAAACCTATTGCCTCTAACTTCAGGGTAAAGAGGTATAATGCTTAATTTATCCTTCATAGTATTGTACTTTGCCCAATCAGGGTGTACATATACTTCTTTCTTGTTTTTAGACATTCTAACAGTAGTTGCATCTATATGGTATAGATTCATTCCACCATCATATAAAACTCCTTCTAAGTAAGCATTTCCAAATGTATAATAATCATCTGCCAACTTCTTAAAAATCATTCTTAATGACTCTCCATCAGCATTTACATCTTTTATGTATTCTGAAATTTCCTCGTTATTACTAACGAATTTAGCACCACTTGTGAAGATTGTCTTTTGTGCTAGTACACTTCTATGCGTTGATGACTGTCGCTTTAATCTAGCTAAGTATTGAGGAAACAAGTTGTCAGCACCAAATGGTACGAACTTAGTTCTTATCTTAGATAAGTCTTGTATTTCTTCTATATTCTCAGGTACTGATAAATTAAAAACCCCAAATTCAAAAGTATTACTCTTTTGAGTCTGAAGATTTGTTTTTACTGCTCCTCTTACTTTCTTTTTTTGGCTCATCTTCAGTTTTTATAGTTGATAATTTTTCTACTAATTTAGTCAATCCTAAATCCTCGTAAGCATAAGCTAACTCCTCTTGAGTTGCTGTAGCCCACTTAATAACAAAACCATCTTTATAAGTCCTTCCAGATGTTTTTTTTGCTTTATATTCTGCCATAATTGTATATATCTTTAAGTGTGATAAATTTACAACATTTTTGCCACAATCACACATATTATTAGAAAGATATTAATAGGAAAATGTTATAAACTTTTTACGAAACAAGTTCAACCTAGAAATATATCTTTAATTATTATGCTCCTGTTATTGCAGTTAATGCTGAAGTATCAACAGTAATCGTACCAATATACTTTCTCGGTAACTCAAACTGTCTAGCCATTAAATTAACTGTAATACCACTCTCATCAGAGTAAGCAGCACCTGTACCACCCTCTATAGTAGACATATTTAAGAAAGTCTGACTTTTTGCAGCTACATCCTCATTTGCATACTTAGAACTAACACCAAGAACCCAAGCGTTATCATTAGTATCAATTGCTATACCCATCATACATTGGTCAAGAGTTTCTTGCATTGCGTGAAAAGTAGCACTTTCTAGTTGAGGAATCATAAATGATAAACCACATTCAAATGCAGTAGAACCATTTTCTTTCGTTCCGTTTATTGTTAATGCAGGAGTTTCGTTTTTGAACTCATAAACAAACCAAGCAGCATCACCACCTGACTGAATATTATCAATATCCCACTCACCAGCAGCCTCACCATAAGTAATAACATCAGCAGTTGCCCAACTTCTTAAAAGGATTTGCTTTATACCACCTGTTGATTGTAAGTTTGCACAAACAACCCCTATACCTGTATCTATTGCCATTTTATTTTATTTTTTTTTGATTATTTAAAAGTAATTAAGAGGAGAAGATTTTTACACCCTCTCCTCTATCATTACATTATTGTTATACTAAAAGTCCCCATTGAACAAGAGAAGAGTACAAGTATTGTACACCTAACTTGAAGTAACCTCTGAAGAACATTTTTTCTTCTAAATCATCATAAAATACTTTGAAAGAACCTTCTGGGTCAGTTACATCAGAACCAATTATTAAGTTTTCAATCGCAGTATAACACATTCCTTGATTATTGTCAGCTCCTGCTGCACTTTGGAATAAATCTGGATTAGTATCAGCTAAGATAGTGTCCCACTCATACATTGCTACTAATTCAACACCTCTAAAAGAAACTCTAGGTGAAGCATCTACTCTATTAACTAATGCTAAGTCAGAACCAGTACCTTCAAGACTTTGTAAGTAAGCGTTATATACTTTAGGAGTTACAAACATTTTCTTATCTGCTGGTGCTACTTGCTGTAATGCTGCAGGCGCTCCATCATAAATTGCTGTAATCATAGTTAATGCTTCTGCTGCTGTTGGATTTGCTGTTGCTGCTGCTGCACTTTCTATTACAGTTTCTGCTTTCATTAATTCCATCCAACCATTAAATACTGCATATCCTGCTACTGCTCCAGCTACATCACCACCCCAAGCTAATCTTACTACATCTTGTGCGATACCTTTTACTGCTCTGTTTACGATTGCATCAGCTAACTGAGTACCTTCAATATTCATTACATCTGCTCCACTTCTGTAAGACTCCTCAATGAAAGTTCCGAAAAACTCATCAGTACATTGCTCTAAAGCAACTCTACATCTACCTGCAGTAATTACTTTATCAGAAATATCAAATTGGTTAGCGCCACTTGTCGCTGAACAAGTTGAGTAAACCTCTACGATTTTCGTTAAAGCTGCTGCTGTATATACATTCATAACGTGCTTAACATTAGGAATTACTCTATAGTTACGCATTATATCATCACTTCTAAAAACTGGTTCGTAGAAGATTTCGTTTAATTGTGCGCCACCATAAGTTGCTGTGATTGCGTCATTTGCTACATTTGCCATTTTATTTTATTTTTTAATTATTAAATTTACTTCTAATTCTTGCAGCCATTGCATCATAAAATGCTGAATTGCCATCTACTACTTTGTTTTCAACTATTGCAGGGTCGCTTGAAGTTTCTAATTCTGTACCTTTAGCATCTGCCTTGTTGATTTTTGCGTTCAAACCTTCAACCTCTACTGTTAAAGTTTCATTGTTTCCTTTTGCAGAAACCAATTCTTCTTCTAGTAAAGACATTTTGTTTGATAATTCAATGTTCTTAGCTTCAAATTCAGAAATCTTATTTGTAATTTCTTCGTTATCTCCTAAGTTCACAGTTATCGCAGTTTGTTCAGCAACATCTGCAGAAACTTTTACATCACCTTTTACGGCAGTAACAATTTCCTCAACCTTGCTATTGAACCAATCTTTTAACTCGTTAGTCATTTTTTTGTTATTTATATTAATACTTAATTTATTCTTAATTTCTTCCTGCGTGATGTTCTTAAATTTAGATACATCATACTTAGCAGCCACTTTAATAGAGTCAGAGATAGTATCAATGAATCCTAAGTCAAAAGCCTCTTGAGCATTTAACCAACTCTCCTCATCCATCATCTCAGCAAGAGCATCATACGATAATCCTGTTTTCTTTACATAAATGTCTGTTAATTCACTTGTAATCTTATCAAGAGTTTCTGCAGTCTTACGCATATCCTTAGCCTCTCCTGAAGTTCCTCCCCAAGCGTTATGAATCATAAATAAAGAGTTCTCTGCCATTATCACCTCATCTGCACCTAAAGCAATGATAGTAGCTATACTTGCTGCTATACCCTCTATATAGACTGTAGTCTTAGCTTCTCTTCTTTTGATTACATTGTACATAGCCATTCCATCAAACACATCTCCTCCAAGCGAATTGATGCGTAAGTTGATTGGCATATCTTTTAGTCCTTTGATTTCTGATATAAAGTCTTGTGCAGTTACTCCATAAGTACCTATTTCATCAAAGATATATATATCAGCAGTTTCACCTGCCTTGTTTTGAATGTTATACCATTTTTCGTTCATAGCAGCAAAAATACAAGCAAGTCATTTTAATCTTACCCAATTTACCTACAAAACTTTTAGTATGTGATGTTACTTGATGGTGTAGCCTTCTTTCTCTCCTTATAGACTATGTTTTGAGCCATACTCTCACTTATGTCATACTTAATAGATAAGTCCATCCAAGTGTTAGTTCTACTACCTTCATTACCTACTAGCATCCTGTCAAAGTCAGCAATAATCATATAGTTCCTAATTCTCTTAGGCTCAATTAATCCTCTCTCTGCAAGATGTCTTATAATATCCCTGCTAGTTGGGCTTTCCCCAAACCTCTTCTCTAACTCACTACCAGCAATTTCAATGAAGTCAAAGACTACATCTGCTTTATTTTGTCTTATTTTTTTTAGGGACATTTTTCTTTTTAGGTGTTTGCTCTATTTCAATCCACTCATCTACCATCATCTCCCAAAACTTACAAACTGCTCCTCTACAAGAAGTGCAATTAATACTTTGCTTGTTAGCTGGAAATAATAAATGCCATTCAGAAAACATTAAGTTTAATGATGTAGCGTGGTATGAAGGAAAGTTTCTTTGATGATTTTTGTTAGTTATAACTGCATCAGTCATCATACCTCTTTTGTTCTTGCTGTAATTAGCAGCGATTTCTTTGAAATTCATATGTAAAGTTTTACCATTTATTTTCTGGACACTTACCAAAAAACTCTTTTGTTAATGATGTCTTTGCATCTAGGAAGCATTTGCATTTAGCACATCTTGAGCCTCTACTTATCTTAGGCTTCTTTAACAGTAAAAAGTTTCTGTAAAAACTACAACTTTTACACACATCTAATCTTTCTAATTTTGTTTTCTTATCAACAAACATTTGTTTACTTTTTTAATTATTAAATTGTTGCTTGAGATTGTATCACACTTACAGTGTTCTGACTGTTAGTAATATCTGCTTCAACTACAGTTACTTTACCTGAGTTACCCATTGCACCCATCATTTGATTCTGTCCTAAAGCATTGAATTGTTGTTGTGAGAATGAAGGTTGATTAAGTAATCCTCCATCAGCAAACTTAACACCTCCTCCTGCTGCGTTCATTGCAGATAATTGGCTAGAAAACATTGATGTACTTCTTTTGTTTATAACAGCCTCACCACCCTCTAATTCAACTACTCTACCACCTACTGCAAACTTCTCTCCTCCTTGTGCGTGTGATTTGCCTTGTACCATACCACCATTAGCAAAAGTTTCTACTATACCACCATCACCAAATGAATCTTTTAATGCTTTTACATTAGCAAATAACGAAAAAACTGTAGCGAATGTACTCGCCATTGCTATTAGATTATAAGGAAATAGTAATTTTGACTGCTCTGTAACTCCTACAGCAGCATTAGACAATGCTAATAAATTATTAGCAATAGCTGCTGCAGCAGATATTTGAATACCTGCTTTTCTAATTCCTTGCATTTTTTTATCCTCACCTGCAAGATTAATCAGTTGGTCGCCTAATTGTGCAACACCTGCTATTTGCTCATCTCTATCTTTCTTTACTTGTGCATCTTGGTCTAACTTATCTTGAGCAGCCTTTGCATCAGCAGCAGCCTTATCGGCAATCATCTTTAACTCGTTAGTAAGAATCTTACCATTAATAACTGAAGTATCTTCTTCATATTTAATGTAGAGGTCAAGTTGGTCTTGAAGTCTTTGTTGTTCAGCATCAAAAGCCATTACATCATAAGTTTCCTGAGTTATTTGTTCATTAATAAGAAGCTCCTTCTGTATGTTATTTAACTCCCTAGCCTCTGTATCTATTCTTGTTTTCTCATTATTAAATGCTTCTTTTGCTACTTTTTCTGCATCTGTTTTATCTTGTGCATCTTTTTTGTTTTTAGCTCTTTTTTCTTTTTCAAGTCGTATGTCAGTTTCTAATTCTAATAGGTCATTTTTATTTTTCTCTGCCTTTACTTCTATGTCTAATATTTCTTTTAAATCCTTTATTGCTAATTCTCTGGCAGGTCTTTCTCTTTCTATGTCTTTCAGCCTTATGTCTGTTCTGTCTTTGTCTATTCTACTTAAATTTTCATATTGTTCATTCATACTATCCGTAAAAGCTTCTCCTGCTCTTATAGCACCTTTTTGCTTATCTATTTCTTCTTGTAAAAGTTCTGCTCTTGTTTTTAAAGTTATATTATTATCTTTTTGAACTTTCTGAACAGCCTTACCTGCATTTTCTAATGCTTGAACATTCTTCAATGATTGCGTTAAGAAATCAGCACCCAACTGTTCAGATGACCTCATATTATCTGTTAATATGCCAAAAAAGGAAGTAAATTCCTGAACTACAAGTCTTAATGACCTTGATATTTTACTGTTACCCCCCAATACAGATAATTCAAAACCTTCATAAGCAGATTTTGCCTTTAGAATATCACCTTCTAAAGTATCTGCCATTATATCAGCCATCTTCTGAGCCTCTCCATTAGCATCTTCTAAAGCATCAGTCAAACTTAAAATACTAGTAGTACCATTCACCATAGTCTGAAACGCTGCTACTTGCCTTAAATCTACAAGTTCCATCATCTCAGCATTTGATAATCCCTCATCATTTAATTGAGTCAATGCTTTTTCTAAGTCCTCACTGCTATTTACTGTAAATCCTAAATGTTTAGATAAATCAGAAGCTGGGTCTTGCATTTTAAGAAATATATTTCTTAAAGATGTACCTGCAATAGAAGCCTCAATACCTGCATCAGTAAGTGTTCCCATAACTGCTGTAGTAGCCTCTAAAGATATATCTGCTGCTGCTGCAATAGGAGCAACCTTAGTCATAGATGTTTGGAATTTTTCTATATCTAAAGCAGAACTTGTAAATGCGACAGCCATAACATCTACTACTCTTTGAGTTTCAGAAGCATCTAAAGCAAATCCTCTAACTGCTGCACCTGCTACTATTGCTGCTCTAGCTAAGTCTGATTGAGTTGCAGTAGCTAATTGTAATGTAGCTTCTTGTGCTGCTAATATTTCTGTTGTTGAAAATCCTAACTTACCAAAAGCAACTTGTAATTCGGCAACCTGTGATGCAGTAAAGAATGTTGAACGACCTAATTGTTGTGCAGTATTTGATAATTTTTTAAAATCTTTTTCACTTGCACCTGTAATGGCTTTTACTTTAGCCATTTGAAATTCATAGTTTTTAAAGGTTTTTATAGCACTCCCTACTAATTGACTTATTTGTCTAAATGCAGTAGATGCAGCTAAAATACCTCCAGTCATCTTAACCATACTTTTCGTAAGACTACCAGCACTCTTAGTAGCAGTTCCTGTCTTTTTTGTTAAGTTATCTAACTGCTTTCCACCTTTTACTACTACCTGAACTACTATTTTTTCTGTATTCGTTGCCATTATATATAATTAATTAAAATGCTTTTTGAACATTTATTGTTGGATTATTTTTTTTAATTTGTTCTGCTATCATATCTGCTACATCTTCACCTATAGCAGGTGCTAATTCTTGTGCTACTTTTGCTGAGTTTTCTTTTGCTGTAATACCTGCAAAGTTTGACCTCTGTAAAGAATTTCCGTGCTTCCAATAAACATAATTCTCCTTACCATTCGCCTTACTATTTGCGTAAATTCCTCTTTCTAATCTTCTATAAACAGCTTGTGCAAATTTCTTATCCAACCCCTTTGTATTCATCCATCTGATTATGTTCTGTTTATTTACAGAAAAAGCAACTCTAGGGTCATTTACTACTCTCCAGTAATGCTTGCTAGATGTTACATCTAATACAAGGTCTTTCGCTTTACTTATAGTACCTGAAAAACTTCTACTTAGTTTACCTGTAGCATAATACTCTTGCAGTCTTAATTGAGATTTAAGTCCTTTAACTAGCAAGTTAGTAACCTTACCTAACTTTTTACTTGTGTTTTTAAATTTAATCATCTGATATTGTATTACCTAAATTTCTTCTTAATATTTTGTGGTCATTACCAAAAACATCTTGAGCATAAGTTGGGACTAAGTATTCCTGTAACTCTGATATTCTCATTGCATAAATATGCTGTACAACTGCACTTGTTGATTCAGTAGTATAATCAATCAATATAACATCATTTTCAGTAGTTGCCGTGAAGTGAGTAGACATATTACCATTAATGTAGGGCATAGTGAATGAGTTTGATGAAGATTCAAAAACAGTATCACCTTCTTTTCTATAAGTCTTTACAGTTATAGTACCTTCAATCAACTGATAAGGATTTGTAATATCTATCTCGTAAGTCTTACCTACAGTTAATCCTGATAATTGCTGATAAATACCACAGAAACTAGGTTTTCCACTAGACTTATGACCTTTAAAGTGAGCAAACTCACCACTTATAGATGGTGCTTGTATATTAGTATATGCACCTTCTCCTCCAGCTGTAGTATGATATTTATACCATATATTTTTTGTTGATGGGTAGCTACTAGATACAGCATCTAATTGAGGGTCAGCATTAGTAGTTGCATAATCTACAGCAGTATCTATATTACTTGCTAGCAGTGGTTGCCCTAGACCTAAAAACTCACCAGTATAGTTTATTATACTTGAGAATATATCTAATCCACTCTGCCGTGCCACTCCTCTACTTGATATTTCTTGATTATTCATATTTTATATTTTTAATAGTCTAAGTTCTTTGCTATATATCGTGAGTAAAACCAGGAACTACATAAGGAGTGCCAGAGCCATACCCCCAATTACGAGGTCTACCTTTAAATCTTGGTGTATTATAAGGGTAAACAAGTGATGTAAGCCATTCAACTAACTCAACCTTAGTAGATGTATTGTTATTGGGCATATAATCTAAAACTCTACCTATTCTCCAATAAACACCATCTATATAAATTAATTTTGTAAAATCTAAATTTATAATATCTGAAATTTTTAAATTAACATATACGCTTCTTACTCTTGGATTAGATTTAAGCATCTCTATTGAGTTTCTGTAGTATTTCTCATACAAACCAATTCCTGTTTCTTCTGCTCCATACAACCCTGTACTGTCATCATAATTATTTACAAAAACATTGCCGTAAGACAAAACAGGACTTGTATTACTATCTCTATTAATCATTGTTGCTTGTGGGTATATACCTGAAAGAGCAGTAGTGCCAATCAAACTAGCATCTGCTGCTATCAGGTCTATATCTGAACTCCAAGTTTGTACTCTTGCTCTTTTAGGTGTTAAGCTAAATGCTGGTGTTGCAGCAGGAGAGTATTTATTCCAATATAATAATCTTGGTAGAAAATCATATCCTTTAGGTGGTCTTCCTGCGGCATTAGAATTAACATTTTCTGTCCATAAACAAGCAGAAAATGCAGTATTAACATTTGGGTTGCCAGTAGTAGCGTTATCTTTAGCGTTATAAGTACCAGCAAAGAATGGATTTTCAAATGTAGTTTCGCCTCTATCAAATGTATCAGGCAGTGTTTCTTTATATGGGTATTCATCTTGTACACCATCAAAAAGATTCTCCCCATTGTACTTTACTACAGCATCTGCGTCATCACTCTTGTACTTAAAAGTCATAGTTCTGTTTAAAGCACTACTCAACCACTTATCGCTTATTTCCTTACTTCTATCTAACTTATAAGTCCAATCTATAGCATCTTTCAGTGGTTTATAGAAATCATTAAAAGGCTCTATATATATTATTTTAGATGCTTCATTTGTAGTCATTTGAAGATTAAATGCGTGAGCAATCCCTTTAATGAAATCTATCTGCTTTAAGTCTTTATTAATTACATCAGATAAGTTATAAGTCTGACCATACTCAACATAAAGAGGGGAAAATTCTAAATTAAACGTAGAACTACCTTTTGACTTAACAAATATATACACAAGAAAATTCTGACTGTTATTTTGTGCTGTTATCTTTAGACCTGTAGTGATTCGTATTTTATCTCCTTTATTTAAAAAATGTCTTTCTATTTGAATACTACTCATATCTTCGTAAGGAGTATTTGCATCAGTATTAAAGTCTACATCTTGATTAATAACCATTTCATTACTTGAACTTCCTATAGGCGACCAAAAACCCTCTCCTACTGTCTGAACTTCTACTGCTACTCTGCTCCATATTTTATCAACGTCCGCATCATCACCACCACCTTTATAGACTCTAGCTACTTTAGTTTCTAGTCCACCTAAATTAATATTATAATAACCATACTCAGGAACTAAAATATAATCACTAGAAAAGTCAATGTTAGGTTTATTGTCTAATCCTACCGATATATTATATGAAGATGGGTCAGAAACTATATCGTCAATATCAAGAACAACCCTCCCATCTCCATTATAATAATAATCACCATCATTTTCATCAAGAGATTCATTGTATATTCTAACAACACCACCTTCAGTTCCTATGGCAGGAAGACCAGAACTAGCATTTACCGATAAAACAACATTATTAGTGAAACTTGTTTCAGTGGAATGTATATTATATCTTTCTGATGGATTATTATATTTAAAATTAGGCAATGACCACACTAACTTCTTAAACATTTCAGTATTCATAAAGGATGAACTTATCTTAAATCCCTCACCAAGACCAGAAAATATCTTCTCTAAGGTTTGTTTAACGAATATTGTAGGTCGCCAATCTGCGGAAGGTGGTGGTGTTCCGAAATCATTTCCAGCTAAATTAGTTCCATAATAACCTAAACGAGAAGAATCTCCTGTCTGCCCTGCTCCATACCTAGTATCTAGTAGTTGTATTGTTCTTTCATCACCTCCCTCATTATAAGCTCCATAAGATGCTATTGGATATACTATAGGCGAGTTAGACGCATTATTAGAATCTTCATATTGCCAAGTAGCCACAATACTATCTTTAGTGTAAGTCAGTCCATCACCTTCAGTTCCCCACTCTATATCACTTATATATAAATCTTCAATTCCTGTAGACCAAGTTATATTATTTCCAAAAAATACACAATCATAGTGAGATGGTTTTTCCCCATAACCACTAACACTATTAACTTGTATTAATCCAACTTGAGAGTAAAGATTATTTACAAGTATTCTGCATTGTTTTTTTGAAGTAACTTTATTATCAACATCTATATTTGCAGTATATAGGTTTTTAAATATTTGATTATTATTCTTAGTGGCAGGTATTTTAAATGTCTTACTGTAATCACCACTTGTTGATGTTATATCTTTGAAGTCTGAAATCTGAAATGTCATTGCAAAAGGAAAGTCAGAATGGTTAGTAACATCTAACTCTCCAACCACACTATTTTCCCAATCAACTGTACTAGCATCTTTTATAGATATGTTTCCTATACTTCCAGCATTTGTACTTCTTCCAAATAAATCAGGAAAACTTGTACTTGTAGCGACAAAACTAAAAGAAAAATTACCATTACTGCCTGACCTTGCTGATGCAGGTACTCCACTAGATGCTGAAAATCCCATATCTCCTGTACCTGTATAAGAAGTTATCGTAAAAGAAAGATTGTAGCTTTTACCTATCACTAAAGATTGTGATGATATATCACTCAAATATGTAATTCCATTACCACTACCATCCCAAGCGGCATTTGTAGATGATATTGCTGTCCATCCTGTACCAAATATACCTTCATTAACATCAGCCATATTATCACCTGTGCCGTGTTTATAATCTAGTATCTCAATTTTTACTGACATATATTAGTTTCTTTGTGTTTGTACTTTATGTGCTAAAGTGTACTCAATATTAAATCTAACTAAACCATTTTCTTGATTAACAGTTTCAATATCACTATTTGTAATTATAACTGGTATGTATTCTTTTGTTGATGGTCTTAAATAAGGATTTCTTGTGTTTCCCATCTTTGTAGCTTCTGTATCTTTCTCTATCCAAACATTAGGTGATAACATAATTTCCTCTAGCCAAGTAGCAACAGATTTATTTAATGGCTCAGTATAAACACTCTGCACTCTATCTGCATTTACATTTGTAACTTCTCTACCACCCTTATATATATCACCACCTCTCATTGTGTCTGAAATGTAAGCATTGTCAGCATATGAAGCATCAGAGTAATTTGAATCAGCTTGATACCAAGTTCTATCACCACTTTTTCTCTCAATTACATCTCTACTTATTGTTAAACCTTCCACTACATCTCTTTTAGCAGTATAACTATCAATAGCACCTAATGAATTTAACCAATGAAACCTAACATAACCATAAGGTATATTCTCACTCTCTCTATCTATCGTGTAATTGTAAGAATAGGAAACTTCCAAGACAGTATAAGGAGAGAACAGACCTACCTTTACAAGATTAGCTGTATATCTAGTTGTGCTGTTTGTAATTTTATTACCTGTATAGGCATTCCAATTGCCTGCTATATCAGTTGCACTTCTTGTAGGTGGATTAGCTGGAAGTGCTTTAAGTGCTGCTGTATTATTTATGTAATATGGCGATATGTTTTGAATAAACATTTGATTTTGTTGCGCATTCACTTGAGCAAACCCACCAGCTATAGATTGAAGCACATTCTGCTGAAAATCATCCAAATAAAATGTATTTTCAAGCGTATTTCCTATATATGTCTTAATCTCAATACCCATAGCACCAACTATGTCCGAACCACCCCCAGCACTAGAAATATCAGTAGAATCCCCTTTTGTAATATAAAACTGCAACCATTCTGCTTGTTCATCTATTCTGACAGGTTTTTTAAAGTCTTGAGTTACACTACCACCACTCCAATTTGGACATCTTGTAAGAAAGTTATAACCAGTAGATAAATCTACATTATATTTACGATAAAAAACACTATCTCTTTCAAATTGATTTACTGAGTTTATTGCTGTTATTGTTTGTGATACTAATGCATCATCAGTAGCTATCTCTAATGCTCCATTATTTGCAGCACTACCCATAATTTCAAAAGTTGCACTCACTTTCAACCTTCTAAATGTTCCATTATCAGAAACATTAAAGATACTTATTGCACTTCCTCCAGATATACCATCCTTATTAATAACATTATCTTGCATTGTAAGCCCTCCATTCATACCTCCATAGAAATTACTTTGCCAAGTACCTTTATTGATTGGACACAAGCTATATGATAGTTGGTCTGCAACTAATTGACTTACATCTACAGTAAATCTATGACCTGCTGGTGCGTTACCACCATTGTACCTCTTATTAGTAATATCTCTTGACTTCTTAATCGTTCCAATAGTAGTCCAATAGTTACCTGTAACACTTGTTTCTACCTTAAATATTACATTAACTACATCTCCTTCCACAGCAGGTTCAGCTCCCTCACCTCCTTTACTGGTAACAATTTCATACCTTAGTTGGTCATTAGCACTTTTCAAGTAGTTAAATCTATAATTCAGACTCATATAACTTAATTGAGAACCATCCCAATCTAAAGGAACTATTCCCCAGTCTGCTGTTCCATTTATTGTTGCCATATTTTAATATATTTTATATTTTAAATTTAAGTAACCCCTAACATCAGCAATTTCAGTTGATGATAATGCTCTGTTATATACTATTACTTCTTGTACTTGTCCTGATAGATATTCAGTAACACCAAAAGAGCCAATACTGAATTGAGCAGTATTAAATAAAAATGCACTATCAAAATCTACGCTAGTATCAGTTTTAGTTATAGTGTTTGCTGAGTCATAATACTCAGAGTTAATATCCTTACCTTCTTTCTTTAATATTCCAATGTGATTTTCTCCTACGTTGTTAGTTAAACTATTTGTAGATAGTGTTGTATTACCATCTGATACTTTAGTATAAAAACTACCATCATCATTAATTCCAATTCTAATAGATGCACTACCATTCCTCCATCCGAAAACATTTCCAGTTACTTGACTCATCTTACTAACCTCAAATATTGTAAATTCTCTAGTTATAGGTGAGTTACTGTCTGACAACATAAAATCATTAGTTCCATCAAGGCTAAAGTATGCCTTATCGTTCTGACCTCCATATCCTTCTCTTAATGGTTGGTTAGCTGCAGTAGATTGAGCCATATTATTGTTAGTTCCTGAACTATCTGACCAAGCACTAACTCTTTTTGTTGGTATATCAAAGGTTACTCCACTATCTGCTCTTAGCCATACTACTAAGTCTGCAAAGTCTGATGGGTAGCTAGATACAGGTCTGAAACACTTAGTGAACGCACTCATTGTGAATATTAACTTGATTTGGACTAACTTATCGTTCTGTGTATCTTTAATTCTTTCAATCTCAATGCTCTCATCATTAAGATAAGCCTCTACAGTTACATCTTGGTAGTTTTTAAGTACCATATCCAACCATTCGTTAGATAAGTCTTGTAAGTTATCCCATCTCTTCTGTAGCGTTACTACTGATTGTGCTGCTTGAGAGTATAGATTATAGAAGTTTATTTCAAATGAATATTCCTCTCTACCATCATATACTACTGGCATTATTGATTCAGGTGGATTTACTAGCATTAATGGGTATTGGGTGTCGTGGTCTTGATTAACCTCACCATCATATCCAAACTTTACATCTCCATAAGTCCATTTGCTGTCAAATACAGTTATTATATCTGTTAGTCTTGTTATTGCCATTGTTATGGTGTTATATTATTTTTATTATGTATCTTTTCTTGTACAGCAATTTCATAGTCGTTCTTAGCAGTATTGTAGCTCAAGTAAGTTAATACTTTATATAAATTTGTTTCTTTCACGCTATCAATGTCATTATAACCTTCTATTCTAAATATTCCCTTCTCTGCCACCATATAAAGGCTGTTAAGCCATCCATAAGGCTTTATGAACTTGTTGTAGAGTCCAACTGTAGAAACTCTACCTTTGCCTCCTCCACCTCCTCGTCTGTTTTCCCCAAAAACATTTGGAAAGTCCGAGTTAATTTTACGCTTTGCATTGTCAAAAAAAAACTGAACTCCCAAACGAAATCCATACTTAATTCTTTAAACTTCTCAGTCTTAGCTGGTATTGCATCATCATCATATTCTTCATCTGCTCTCCTGCAAAGTATTGCCATTTGCTCAGGTAATACATCAAACCTGCCGTGTTTCATTATTTCTATTGTACTATCCAAGTGAGTAGACTCAATATAATCTCCAAATGTGTTCCTTCTTAGAAATTCTTTTGGAAATAAGTATTCTTCACCATCTAATTCAAACTTTTCTATCCCTTTAGGCTTATATTCCTCTAAAAGGCTAGAGAATGTACCTACAGCGTCATTAACGCTATCTACATCAAGTCTGTTCATCTCATTCTGAGTGAGTCCAGTTAGATACATAAATATATCTCTATTCATCTTAAGTAACTCTACTTCTGAGTGTTCAGGCTCAATAACATTGCCTTCCTCATCTCTTTTCGTATATTGACTGATAATAGTGTATAATCCACACCAATACCTTAATGTAATGTCTTTCCACTCTGTTGGAATCTCGTATGAGTTGTTTTCAATCTTAATCTCTACCATATCTTAGTTGTTTGTTGTTTCTTTTTCTAATATACGCTCTAGCAATCTCTTTTCATCAGTAGCATCTATAAGAACATCTGCTAACTCTCCTGTAGAGTTCTCACATAAATTAGCAATCTTCTCTAAATGCAAAACCATATCATCACTATTTTCTTTTGTTTTCAGTGCAGTAAGAAACCCAATAGTAGTGTAGAACAACATATTTGGTATTAAAAAGATAAATTCTGCCATTGCTCCATCATCACCTTCAATCTTTAGTGTTGTTTCGTGAAAATTATTAGAATACAAATAAACAGAGTCAAGTATGTTTAAGAAGTCTTGATATTTACCTGCAATCTCATATTCCGTAGCGTAATACATTATTTGCTTAACATCTTCCATAAGACCCTCAACAACCACTTGATGTCCTTTGTTTAAGTAAAGTATATCTTTCTTTTTCATAATTCTTTGATAATTTTTTAGTAATTATTCAAAACTACGCAAAAATAGTAATTTAACTATGAAATAGTTTCACAGTTTTCCAACAAACTGAAAATTATTATGAAAAATATAATATCTTACTTCCATTACTCCAAATCTCCTTGTTTACTGCCATAACTAAGCAGTCTACCATATCATCGTGTTTAGCTGCAGGAAACTTAGCTAGTTGGTCAAGAAACTCATCATTCCAATCTCCATTTAAGATACTAACTCTACCACTCTCTAAAGATGCACTTACATCACTCACTCTTGCTACCTTATCTTTAGTTGGTGGTTTATCTTCTTTAACATTAAGTCCTGTTTCTCTTACTAGCGTTTGAACAATAGATTTACCTGATGCTTTAGGTTCTACATATATTCTACTCCTATTTGTATATCCATTCTTTGCTACCCATTGCTGAATGAATTTTACTAGGTCAGGAAATTCTTTATACACATTAACACAGTCTACTATTTGCCATTTGTTATCTTTATAGGTATATGCTAGTAGTGCAGAGGGGTCATTCTTTTGGTCAGCAGTATAAGCAGGGTCAATTACGAAATTAACCACTGAATCTTCAACTCTATATCTATCTACCTTAAACCAATCCTTATGTATCATTCCACTATCTAAGGGTGTAGGTGTTTGTTGTAGTTGTCCTGCATATCCATAACTACCTAATGCACTTCTGTAATCATCTAATGTTCTCTGACTAAACCTATCTTCCCAAAACAATCCTGTATCTTTGTTGTAATGCTTCTCTAAATATGTTGGTTTAATATTACCATCTCCACTTTTAGCAGGAATACAGATGTGTTTATACTTTAATCTAGTTTCTTTACCTAATAAGAATCCTGTTAAGTCATCTTCGTGTACTCTTTGCATAATTATTATCCTAACTCCAATATCAGGCTGATTAAGCCTAGAATAGAATGTAGTCCTATACCATTCGTTAGCATTATCTCTTTCTGTTGCAGAACTTGCCATTTGTGGTGATAAGGGGTCATCCACTATTAGAAAGTCCCCACCTTGCCCAGTAACAGTACCACCTACTGATGTTGCTCTTCTCATTCCAACAAAATTGTTCTCGTATCTCTCTTTTAGGTTTTGGTCTTTCTTAATGTGGAATACATCTCCCCATCTTCTCTTAAACCAATCACTAAATATAATATCTCTACTCTTAGTTGCTAGTTCAATAGATAGTGTTGCAGAATATGAAGAAGTAATGAATCTTAGTTTAGGTGATTTTATCCAAGCCCATACTGGAAACATAACAGTTACTATCAATGATTTTGTACTTCTAAAAGGCACATTAATGATAACATCTTTAGTTTTAGGCTTCTGAGCTATTACTCTCTCACATTCCTCTTGTAGTAAGTCGCATATATACTTATGATGCCAATTAGTAGAAAGTGGTACTGCTGGTTCTACTACTATCCACGCTGCTTTAAAGAACTCATAGAAACTCATCTCACATAGTTTCTTTTCTAGTGCAAACTTCAGTAATGCTTTTTTAGTCATCTAATTCTGTATAGTCAATATCTTCTGCTTCTTCAAGTCCTCTAATCTGTTTCTTAATATCTTCAAGTGTTGCACCTTCAGTTAAGTTAATCTCAATCTTAGTTTCTGAATCTCTTTTAATCTCTGTTGATGATAGTTTAGGCATTGCATAGTTCATTAGTTTAGCTATTGCATCTATGTATGCACGAGGGTCATCATCAAAGAGTATATCTAAAGCCATCTTAATCTTTACAGGCTGTCCTTCTAGCGCATAAGCTAAAGACTTCCTAGTCATCTTAGCTAGTTGTCTTGTTTCATTATTCTTAGGTAGTAAAGACTTTGCAGTTTTATTATAATGTTCATCTATATTATTAGGTCGCTTCTTCATCGCCTCACTACCCACTACTTTGTTTTCTTCTTCTGACATCATTATTCGTTTAGTTTGCCAATATACAACATTGTTTCAAACTTTATTCACAATAAAGATATAAAATTGAACTTTGTAAGATTATTTGTGTATGTTTGCAGTCTAATAACTAAAACAATACAACTATGCACGTAACACAAAAAATAAATATACTAGCAAATGAGATATTTGCAGATGCAGGATTTGAACTACACAAGGCTCTAAAAGAACGAGGATGGGATAATGAGCAACAAGCTGCTGCCATACTACAAGGATTAACATTTTTCCTTATGTCTTTCTCTCACGAAGATATAGGAGAGATATATAGTAAAGCACATAAAGAAGCACTACCTGCAATGCTTAGATGGAGAGAGTATCACAAGGATGAGTATAAGAAGAACAATAACTAAAACAATACAGCTATGAATGATAAGATAATAGGATGGTGGTCAGGTGGAATTACAAGTGCAGTTGCCTGTAAGATAGGAATAGATTTATATGGTAAAGAAAATGTAAGGATAATTTTTATTGATACTATGAATGAAGATGATGACACTTATAGATTTATGAAAGAGTGTGAGGCTTGGTATGGTATAAATATAGAAACGATTAAGAGTGCTAAACACGATAGCATACAGGATGTATGGAGGAGATACAAGGCTTTGAATAATGCAAAGGGAGCTGTGTGTAGTTCTGAGTTAAAGAGGCAAGTTAGAGAAACTTGGGAAAAGACAAATGAATGGAAACATCAGATATTTGGATTTGAATTAGATGAATACAAAAGAGCAAAGGGTATGGTGTTAAATCATTCTCAAACACGCCCACTATTTCCTTTAATGATGTATGGTTTAAATAAGAAAGATTGTATTAAGATAGTTCAAGATGAAGGAATAAAAGTTCCTAATATGTATTCATTAGGATTTCTGAATAATAATTGCTTTAAAACAGGTTGCGTTCAAGGTGGTATAGGATATTGGCAAAAGATGCAGAGAGATTTTCCTGATAAGTTTGATACAATGGCAGCTATGGAACACGAACTCACTGATGCTAAAGGCAAACCAATAACAATGTTGAAAGACCAAAGCAAAGGAGGGGGATTAGTATTCTTAAAGCCACATAAAGACTATAGTGATATGAAAGATATATCTATGATGAAGGGTAGAGAACCTAAACCTTTATTTGATTGTAATGGTATGTGTGGTATAAACGACCTTGATAAAAGAAGCGAAACTGAAGAAGAAATCAATTACCAAACAGATATGTTTAGTAGTGATGATTAATCTATAAAGTTGAACTTCTCTAGTTTTATTGTAACTATATAGCCCTATATTTAACTTATCTTTTAACATTTTACCCTATACGAGTGTTTTGTATGAAAACTGTGAAAGTATTTAATATTCAAACACTATCTTCGTGCCTCTTATTAAAACCTATATAAGACTCTAAAGAAGTCAGTTCAAACAAACTCTATAGAAGTCTGTATAAGCAACAACAGCTTAACAGAATAGCATGTTATAATAACAGCCACTCAATCTTCTAGTAAACATCATTGCTCATATCGCAAAGTATCTAACTCTTTGTTAATAGATGTTTAAGTATACACCTTTTATAAAATTGAACTTTGGTTTTGTGTGTGTGCGTGTTGGTGTTCAAAGAGTATATACTACTCGGTTTACGG
>Ga0209279_10000478_pt1 | contig 26116 bp, 27 predicted proteins | sample CoawatmetaG00DNA_3_FD_187508 | JGI IMG/M metagenome (GOLD analysis project Ga0209279, IMG submission 187508) | Marine microbial communities from the West Antarctic Peninsula - Coastal water metaG006-DNA (SPAdes) (version 2) | ecosystem: Environmental > Aquatic > Marine > Coastal ... | reverse complement strand
TTTTCTTAGCTACTTGTTTTTTTTTTGAGATTACATTCCTACCTAGTAAAGCATTTATTAATTTTTCAAGCATATAAAATCCTTATTTATTAAATTTAAAATAATTATATATATATATTCATAACATGGGGGTTTAATGTAAATTTAAGTAAAATGATATGTACATTATTTTCATGCCATTTTCTCCATAACTGCCATTCTAATTGCAATTCCATTTTTTACTTGCTCTAGAATGACAGATTGCTTTCCATCTGCCACTAAAGAATCAATTTCAACTCCTCTATTAATAGGTCCTGGATGCAGGACTAAGCAATCTTTCTTTGCAAATTTTAATCGCTCCTCATTCAATCCATAGTTTTTAAAATATTCTTTTTCAGATGGGATAGTATCCTTTCTCATTCTTTCTTTTTGGATTCTAAGCATCAAAATAGCATCTACATTTTGCAAACCTGCCTTCATATTGTTAAATACTTTTATTTTTAACTCATTAATATTCTTAGGCATTAATAATTCAGGCCCTATTACTCTTACTTCTTTTGTGCCAAGCTTATTTAAAATATAAATTTCTGACTTTGCCACTCTTGAGTGCTCTATATCTCCAACAATCGCAACCTTAAGATCAGAAAATTTTTTCTTAAATCTTCTAATTGTGTATGCATCTAGTAGTGCTTGAGTGGGATGTTCTTTATTTCCATCACCAGCATTTATAATATGAGCCTTATTTTTGATATTTTGAGCAATTTGTTCTGGAATACCTGGTTTTGAGTGTCTTACGACAAAAATATTCACACCCATGGCTATTAAATTATTTATCAAATCAAGAATTGATTCACCTTTTGATTGAGATGATGTAGCTATGTCAAGGTTGATAACGTCTGCAGATAATTTTTTTGCAGCAATTTCAAAAGTAGTCTGTGTTCTAGTACTATTTTCAAAAAAAAGATTACAGACTGTTTTTCCCTGCAAAATTTCATATTTATTGATGCTTTGATTATTTTCAAGAAACTTATCTGCACTTTTAAAAATATCATTGATTAACGTCACATCCATCTCTTCTATTGATAATAAGTGCTGAAGGCCTGCGAGTTTATTTTTTTGTATTTTTTTCATAAAATGAGATTACTACCATCTTTTTCTGCTTCAAAAAAAGAATCTAGAATTATCATGGCAGCTACCTGATCGATTATATGCTTTCTTTTCTTTAAATTTTTTTCAAGTGCCTTTAATCTCAACTCCGCCTCTGATGAGCTATATCTTTCATCAACAAAATGAACTGGAATATTAAATTTATTCTTAAGTTTTTCACCAAATTTTTTCGCTAATAAAGTCATTCTGGATTTACTTCCATCTTCATTTAATGGATACCCAACTATTAATTGAGTAGGCTTCCATATTTCTAGTAATGATTCAATTTTACTGTATCTATCTATTTTTTTTGATGCTTCGATTGTTTTAAGGGGATGAATGCTATTTGTAATGTTGTTTCCAATTGCGACCCCAACCCTTTTTTCTCCAAAATCAAAAGATAAAATATTTCCAGCTAGCAATTTATGGTCTTTAGGATTAATCATATTTTGAGTGAGTAAAGAAATTGGCTAAAAAAAAAGGATTTAGCATCCTTTTTTGTTTTAAAAAAATTAATTTGTATTTATTTTTATTCAATTTAAAGATTTTACCATGAATTAATTTTTTAGTTTATATATTATTTTCAATGAATTCAGTAACTTGAAGGCCATATCCTGTCATACTAGGCATTTTTCTTGGCGCAGCTAAAAGTTTCATTTTTGAAACGCCTATATCAACCAAAATCTGTGATCCTATCCCATAGTTTCTTAAATCAGTTGATTTTTTTAAAGCAACATTTTTATGGTTCAATTTACTTGTAATATTATTCTGAGATTCGTTATAGTTTAAGAAAATAACTACACCATTTTTTTCAACACTAATCTTTTTAAGTGCCTTAAGGGGTGGCCACGAATGTGGTGTTTCTTTGCTTACGAAATCTAATATTGATAAAGGCTCATGAACTCTTACGACAACTTCATCATCTTTTTTTATAGTTCCCTTCACAAAAGCCAAATGCGTATTTTTAGATAGCAGGTCTGAGTAAACTATAAGTTTCATTATGCCAAATTCAGTATTAACTTTTTCCTCACTTATTTTTTTAATAAACCTTTCTTTTTTGCTACGATATTCAATTAAATCAGCAATTGTTCCAATTTTTATCCCATGTTTTTTTGAAAATTTAAGTAAATCTGGAAGTCTAGCCATACTGCCATCATCATTTAATATTTCACATATTACTGAAGCTGGAGTTGCGCCAGCAAGAGCGGCAAGATCGCAACCGGCCTCAGTATGACCCGCCCTATACAATACGCCACCTGAATGAGCAATTAGTGGAAATATATGTCCAGGCCTATGGATGAAAGTATGGTCCGATTGAGGTTGAATAGCTGATGTGATTGTTTTAGCTCGGTCTCCCGCCGATATGCCTGTAGTGATACCTGATGAAGCGTCAATAGAGACAGTAAAATTTGTCCCAAGCTTTCCTTGATTATCTTCAACCATTAGAGGAAGTTTAAGTTTATTAGCTTTATCCTCCGTCAGAGTTAAGCAAATTAGGCCTCTTCCATATTTAGCCATAAAATTGATATATTCTGGTGTAACGTGATCAGCTGCTATTAATAAATCACCTTCATTTTCACGATCTTCATCATCCACAAGGATTACCATCTTTCCTTTTTTTAGATCACTTACTATGTCTTCAATATTGTTCATAAATAAATTTGTTTACTTTGTACAGAAATTTTGGAGATACCTTGCAATCATATCAATCTCTATATTTACCTTATAACCCTCTTTAAGATCTGATAAATTTGTTGATTGCAATGTATGCGGAATTAAGTTGATATAGAAAATATTCTCACCAACATCGTTTATAGTCAAGCTAATTCCATTCAATGCTACTGAGCCTTTTTCAGGAATAAATTTCATTAATTTTTGCGATACTTTTACCCCCCAAACTTCACATAAATCTTTTTTTTCAATACTATGGATAACACCTACTTCATCAACATGACCAGTGACAAAATGACCCGATACTTTTCCATTAAATCTAAGGGATGATTCAAGATTTAGTCTCTGTGATATTTCGAGAGGCGCCGTTCTGGATAAAGTTTCTCTGGAAATATCGAAACTTAATAAATCTTCGTTTATATCTTTTACCGTTAGGCAGATCCCATTTATAGAAATACTGTCTCCAATATTAATATCCTGTAACTTATTATTATTAAAAAAGATATTGACCTTTAAATCTTCACCTTCTCTATCAATAGATTTGATTATACCAATTGATTCAATTATTCCTGTAAACATGCCATAATTCTAGCAGAATGCTCATATCGAAGCTTAACTAATTATATATTCTATGACTAAATCAGTTAAAAATAAAAAATTTTATGAATTTTGGATCGCTCTTAGGTATATAAATTTAAAAAATACCAACCAATTTATTTCATTTATTTCTTTGACAAGTATTATTGGTATTACATTAGGCGTAATGGCTTTAATAATAGTTTTATCAGTAATGAATGGATTTCAGTCAGAACTTAAATCAAGAATTTTAAGTGTGACTTCTCATATAGAAATAACAAAGCCCGGAAGAGACCTTAACAATTGGCAACAAACTAAAAAAACAATTAATAAGGATATTGGAATTGATGGAGTTTCCCCGTATGTTGAAGATCAAGCAATGATTTCTGTTGGTAATAGGAATAGGGGTGTCATAGTCAGAGGTATATTTCCCGAAATTGAAAAAGATGTAAATGATATAAATACAAAAATAAGTTTAGGAGCTTATCGTCTTAATGAGGGGCAATATGACATATTAATTGGGGTTGATCTTGCTAGGTTTTTAGGGGTATCAGTGGGTGATAAGATTGCAATGATTTCCTCCAAATCAAATTTTTCAGCGGCTGGGATAATGCCAAGAATGAAACGATTTAATATCTCTGGAATTTTTGACTCAGGAATGTATGAGTATGATGCTGGGCTAGCCTTAATCAATTTAAAAGATGCGCAGACATTTTTTAAAAAAAATAAAAATGTCTCCGGTTTGAGGGTAGAGCTTAATAATATTGACGACACAGAAAAAATTTCAAGCTATTTAAAAAAAACTTTTAGCCATGACCCTTTTATGTATATTTCAGATTGGAGAAACCAGCACGCTAATCTCTTCGCTGCTATTGAATTAGAAAAAAAAGTAATGTTTATTATTTTAACTTTGATAATAGCGGTCGCAGCTTTTAATATTGTTTCTACATTAGTAATGGGAGTAACTGAAAAGCGATCAGACATTGCAATTTTAAGGACGATTGGTGTAAACCAAAAAAGCATTATGTATATTTTTATCTTACAGGGATTTATCATAGGTGCCTTAGGGACATTTTTTGGAATTTTTTTTGGAGTTGCAATATCACTAAATATAGAAACAATCGTCCCCTTTATAGAAAGAATATTTAATACAGAATTTCTAGCTAAAGATATTTATCTTATTTCTACGGTCCCTTCAAAAGTTATGACTGTTGATGTCTATAGAATAGGTTTGATGGGGTTATTTCTTTCTTTAGTTGCCTCAGTATATCCAAGTTACAAAGCCTCAAAGATTGATCCAGCAACGGCATTAAAATATGAATGATATATTTCAAATTAACTTAAAAAGTGTAACTAAGAGTTTTGAAGGGCTCGATGTACCAGTCCTTAAAAATTTAAATTTTCATATAAAAGCATCTGAAAAAGTTGCTATTGTGGGAAGTTCTGGCTCAGGAAAAAGTACTCTCTTACATATTATTGCGGGACTAGATTCTCCCTCAGAAGGAAAGATCTTATTTAATAATATAGATATGAATAGCCTTTCTGATAATAATATGGCAAAACTAAGAAACAAACATATAGGCTTTATTTATCAATCACACCATTTATTAAACGATTTTTCATCGATTGAAAATGTAATGATGCCACTTACAGTAAGAAGAGGAGATTACTTGAATGATTTTAATCAAGCAAAAAAAGTATTAAAAAAATTGGGGTTAGGTAAGAGATTAAATCATTTTCCTCATCAATTGTCCGGAGGGGAAAGGCAGAGGGTTGCTATAGCAAGAGCGATGGTAACAGTTCCAGATTTAATTTTAGCAGATGAGCCAACAGGTAATCTGGATCATAAAAATGCAAATTTAATTTTTGACTCATTTTTAGAATTAGCAGATGAATTTAAAACAGCAATAGTGTTAGTTACGCATGATCTATCATTAGCTAAAAGAATGAAAAAAAATTATCATCTAGCATCGGGAAAACTTAAATCAAACTAGTATAATGTTGAAGATGTAATTAAAAGGGGTTTTTTATTGTGTGGGAAATAATTCAAGCAGCTGGCTGGCCAATTTGGCCACTAATTTTAACTTCAATTTTTGGTGTTGCAATAATTTTAGAAAGATTTTGGTCTTTAAGAAAAAGTCAGATTATCCCAGAGGGATTAATAGTTGAAATTAAAACTATGATTAAGCAAAATAATCTTGATAACAATAAAGTGAATATTTTAAAGAACTCATCACCTTTAGGTGATCTTTTGGCTGTTGCTATTATTAAGAGGAAAGATAATGTCGAAGTTATTAAGTCTGCTTTAGATGAAAGGGCTGGAATTATAGTACATAATTTAGAAAGATATCTTGGTGTTTTAGTTACAATTGCAACTGTTGCACCTCTTCTGGGGCTTTTTGGAACTATTATTGGTATGGTTGAGTTATTTAGTTCATTTACAAACAGTGGGCATGATGTTGCGATATTTGCTCGAGGTATATCCATAGCACTTTATAATACTGCTGGAGGGATTGTTGTAGCTGTCCCCGCAATGATAGCCTATCGCTTTTTCAGATCAAAAATTGATAACTACTTAAACGAGATGGAGCATTATGCTATTCAAATTGTTGAGATTTTAAAAGGATAGTTTTTTAAAATATGAATTTTAGAAAAAAAGTAAAACAAGATGATTTAGAAATTAATTTTATTCCTTTAATTGACGTCTTATTAGTAATTATTATTTTCTTAGTCGTTAGTACAACATTTTCAAAATTTAGTGAATTAAAGATTAATTTGCCAACTGCTGAAGCAAATCAAGTTGATAAAAAAGTTAAAAGAATAAACATTTCAATATCTGCAAATGGTGATTATGCAATTAATGAGACTCCATTGAGGACTTCAACAATAAATAATATAGTAATTAATTTAAAAGATGCAGCCGATTCAATAAAAGACCCCGTGATTATAATTAGTGCTGACTCAGAATCACCTCATCAATCTGTTATTAATGTAATGGAAGCAGCAAGAATTGCTGGATTATCTAAAATTACCTTTTCAACCAAAGTAAAATAAACATTTAATGTCGAAAGAGATAGCGGCTAAAGAAACATTAAAAAATTATAAAAAAATTTACATACGTTTATTCAAATATGCGCTAACGTATAAACTAATTTTAAGCTTCAGTATTGTTGCTATTGTAATCACGGCTTTAGCAGATACAAGTTTTTTAGCACTTCTAAAAAAAATAACGGATGAAGGTTTTGTAAGTAACTCGAATAATCTAACCAGATTAATACCCCTTATACTTATTTTCATTGTTTTAGTAAGAGCCTCTGCAAGATTTTTTTCCACTTATTCATTAAGGTGGGTTTCAAGAAAAATAGTGCAAAGCTTACGTCATGATATTTTTGATAATTTAATGAAACTACCTATTTCTTATTTCGATAGCAACACAACAGGTATTTTAATCTCTAAGATCACTTATGAAACAGAGCAGCTACAAACTATAATAACAAAAGTGACACTCATTGCCTTAAGGGATAGCATTACAATTATTGCTGTTGTTAGCTACATGTTTTATCTAAATGGCTTGCTAGCTTTTTTTGTTTTAATTATCTTACCAATTGCAGGTTATTTTATTAAAAAAATTATTCCTAAACTAAGGGATGCTGCAAATGAATTTCAAGGAATAATGGGGGACATAACCAAAATTGCTGAAGAAGCAATATCTGGTCAGAGAATTGTTAAAATTTTTGGCGCTGCTAAATATGAGCGAGACAGATTTGGCAAGTCTATTATCCGTAATCGACAAATGGGTACAAAATTAGCTCGACTAAGCTCAACGAATAGTTTAATTATAGAAATTATTCTAGGACTTTTATTAGCCGGGGTCCTTCATTACGCTCTCTCAAACTTATCCCCTGGTGAATTTATTGCATTTATTGGAGCTATAGTTTTAATTATTACTCCTATTAAAAGGTTAACCGCTATTAATGAGCAAATACAAATTGGCTATGCTGCTGCAGTAAGTATTTTTTCAGTCATGGATGAAACAAAAGAAAAAGATTTAGGAAAGGTTAATTTAAAAAAAGTTAAAGGAAAAATAGAATTTACTAATGTTTACTTTGCATATCTAAAAGATGACAAACCTGTTTTATCTGATATTAATTTTAATATTAAAGCTGGGGAAAAAGTTGCGCTAGTTGGCAAGTCTGGCGGCGGGAAGACAACCCTCCTTAATTTAATTCCAAAATTTTATGATTTAAATTCTGGATCAATTAAATTAGATAATGTTGATATAAATAAAATTTCAAATAATTCTTTAAGGAAAAACCTTGCCCTAGTTAGTCAGGACACAATCTTATTTAATGACACAATTTATAATAATATTGCATATGGTAATTTAAAAACTGTTTCAGTGGAAAAAGTCAAAAAAGCTGCTAAAGCTGCAAATGCAGCAGAGTTCATTAATAAACTTCCTAACGGGTATAATCATATTATAGGAGATAGAGGGGTCCGCTTATCTGGGGGTCAAAAACAAAGAATAGCAATTGCTCGTGCAATTTTAAAAAATGCACCTATTTTATTGTTAGATGAGGCTACTTCGGCACTTGATTCCGAATCAGAGCGCTTGGTTCAGGCAGCTTTAGATAATCTAATGAATAACAAAACGTCTATTGTAATTGCACATCGTCTTAGTACAATAAAAAACGCAGATAAAATTATTGTGATGGATCAAGGAAAAATTGTCGGTATAGGAAAACATAATACTCTCCTAAAAAATAATCAATTTTATTTGAAGATTTATAAGAAAGGCTTTGAGTAAGATGATGTCAATTGATCAGATTCTAAATAATCAGTATTATAAAAAATCAACATGGATCTATCTGTTTATACCATTTAGTTTTATTTATTATTGTATGAATATCTTAAGACACTATTTATACAAAATTAGATTCCTAAAGATAATAAAAATTAAAGTACCAGTACTTATAATTGGAAATATTGTACTTGGGGGAACTGGTAAAACACCACTAGCATTAAATCTTATTTCAAAGTTCATAAATAAAGGTTTTTATCCTGCACTAATAACAAGAGGTTATGGTGGAAGCGCTAAAAATGTTACAGAGGTCTTTGAATCTTCCAATGTCAGCATTGTTGGAGATGAGGCATTATTGATTAAAAATAAAAGTAAGGTTCCAGTTTTCGTTGGTAAAGATAGAGTAAGTGCTGCAAAAATTTTACTTAAAAAATATCCAAAAACATCCATTATTATTTCTGATGATGGATTACAGCATCTCAGATTAGCAAGAGATTATGAAATAATAGTCGTTGACTCAAAAAGACAGTTCGGAAATGGGTTTTTATTTCCAGCAGGCCCTTTAAGAGAGAGTAGAGCAAAGCTTAACCAGGTAGATGCTGTTGTTCATAAGGGCTCTAGTGATAATTCTAGATTTTATCAAATGAAATATATGACTAAATATTTTAAAAATTTAAAAACAAGTAAAAAGATTACATATAAGGATATACAAAAGAAGAAAATAGTAGCTATTACAGCTATTGGAAACCCTGAAAGTTTCTTCTCAACTTTGGATGACTATAATTTAGAATTTAAAAAAGTTATTTTTAATGATCATTATTTCTTCAAGGAGAATGATTTTATTAAATATGCAGATTACAATGTAGTAATGACTGAAAAAGATGCTATTAAATGCAAAAAATTTTCAACTAAGAACTTTTGGGCTCTGCCAATAGAAACAAAAGTTGATGAAAGATTATTTCGAAATATATTAAAAAAAGTAATGTAAATTATGGATAAAGAATTACTTAAAATCTTGGTTTGTCCTGTCACAAAAGGTCCACTTATTTATGATAAAGACAAAAATGAACTCATTTCTAAATCTGCAAAACTAGCATATCCGATTAAAGATGACATTCCAATTCTGCTAGAAGATGAAGCAAGAAAATTAAAATGAGTTTTTATCAATTATGAGCTTTAATGTTGTAATACCTGCAAGACTTAATAGCACTCGCTTAGAAGAGAAGGTATTGATTAAAATCAATGAAATACCTATGGTAATTCATGTTGCGCAAAGAGCAAGCTTATCTGGTGCAAAAAATGTTGTTATCGCAACAGATGATAAAAAAATAGCGGATGTTGCACAATATTATAATTTTCAATCTGTAATGACTGATAAAAATCATCTATCAGGAACCGATAGGTGCTTAGAGGCTTCGGAAATAAAAGAATGGGATGGTCAAGATATAATTGTAAATGTTCAAGCAGACGAGCCATTAATTGATCCTTTGCTTATTGACCTTCTTGCTGCAAATATTACCAATGGTAAATCAGATTATGTTACTGCATGTAGTGAATTTAAATCATATGAAGAATTTACGAATCCAAATAACGTTAAGGTCGTCTTAGATATTGATTCAAATGCACTTTATTTTAGTAGGAGCCCTATCCCATATTCATCATCTCCCGATTTATCTGTAAATAAATATGCTTTTCATCATTTAGGTATCTATGCTTACAGATTAAACATACTGAAGGAATTTTGTGGCTTTTCGATTTCTGATCTTGAGAAAATTGAGAGACTTGAACAGCTTCGAGCGTTATCAAACAATTTAAAGTTAAAAGTAATTCCTTATGATGGAAAACAAATCAAGGGTGTAGATACTTTAGAAGATCTAAATTTAGTGAGAGAAATAATATCTAAGCAATAATTTTTAAATTGCGTCATCACCTTTTTCTCCTGTTCTAATTCTGATAACTTCCTTAACATCAGTAACAAAAATTTTCCCATCACCTATTTTACCTGTATGTGATACTTTTGTAATTGTTTCAACAGCCTTATCAAGAAGAGAATCGCTAACAATAAGATCAAGCTTTACTTTAGGAAGGAAGTCAACAACATACTCAGCACCTCTATATAGTTCTGTATGCCCCTTTTGTCTGCCAAAACCCTTAACTTCCGTTGCAGTTAATCCCATAATTCCAATCTCAGATAGTGCCTCTCTTACTTCATCTAATTTAAACGGTTTAATAATTGCTTCAATTTTTTTCATTTCTTTCCCCTAGAAAATTACAAATGGAATTTATTTGATATTGGGTAGCGGCGATCTTTACCAAATGCTTTTGAAGTTATTTTTGGGCCAGGCGCAGACTGTCTTCTCTTAAATTCATTTGTTTTTACTAATTTTACAACTTTTTTTACTAATTTTGCAGAGAAACCAAATTTAATCAACTCTTTTTCACTGTAGTTCTTTTCAATATGAAGATCAATTATCTTATCTAAAATTTCGTATGCAGGAAGAGAATCTTCGTCTATTTGGTTTTTTGAGAGCTCTGCTGAAGGTGCTCTATCTATTATTCTATGTGGAATAATAATCTCTTTATAATTTATTTCTCTTGCAATCTTATATACCATTGTTTTAGGCACATCCTTCAATACTGAAAAACCACCCACCATATCTCCATAAATTGTTGAATATCCAACAGCCATTTCGCTTTTATTTCCAGTAGCAAGAACCATTCCATTAAATTTATTTGAGTAGGCCATCAATATCATGCCTCTTATTCTTGCCTGAATATTTTGTTCGGTAATACCTTCTTTTAACCCTTGAAAGTCATTTTTGAATGTTGTTTCAAAAATTTTAATGTGTTTCTGAATAGGTATAACCTTGTAATTTACTCCTAAGTTTGATGCAAGTTTTTTTGCATCCTCTAAGCTAGCTTTTGATGTAAATTCACTAGGCATCATAATAGCAGTTACTTTTTCTTTACTTACAACTTTTGATGCTATAAACAAAACTACAGCTGAGTCTATTCCACCTGACAGTCCTAGAAATAATTTTTTTATTGTGTTTTTTTCTAAATAATCTTTCATTGCGAGTATAAGGCCATTTAAGAGATTATATATAAGATAGCTTTCCGAATTTGACGACTCTACTTGTGCGATAGGGTCATTTAAAATTAGCCTATGAAATGGAAATTTATCATTTTTTTTAGTTATTTTTACATTAGTATTTTTAGAGAATTCTGCAATAATATTTTTACTAATGAATTGTCCCGAAAAAAATAATAAATTATTTATGTTATGTATTTTTGATTTTGTAATAAATGAATTACCATCAAATAATAACTCATCCTGTCCTCCAACACAGTTCAAATAAATCAAGTAAAAATCATTAAGCTTATCAAGTCTATTTTGAATAATATTTTTTTTAGTTTTTGTTTTATTAAATTCATATGGGGATGCATTTATACATATTACAAAGTCAACATTATGCTGATTTAACTCTTCAAGAGGTCCTATCTCCCATATATCTTCACAAATAAGAAGTCCAAATTTCTTCCCTTTATGTTTAAATAATCCTGGTTTTTCCCCTGAAGAGAAATACCTTTTTTCATCAAATACACCATAGTTTGGAAGCTTTTGTTTGTCGTATACTTTATTTATTTTGCCTCCATATAATAATGAAATAGAGTTATATAGTAATTTATTTTTTTGTCTTGGATGTCCTACAATAATTTTTAGTTTTGGAAATTTTTCAGCTATTTCAATTAGGTAATGATGACATTGATCTATAAATTCTGTTTCAAGTAGAAGGTCTTCCGGCGGATAACCGCAAAGACTTAATTCAGGAGTTATTAAAATTTCAGCCCCATTTTTGATAGCTATGTCAGCATGTTTCTTTATGAGATTGGCGTTATATTTTAAATCACCAACTTTTGAATTTATTTCAGCAAGGCTAATCTTCATAATTTAGTATTCACCCCCTGCTGATCTAATTAAATCTACCATCTTTTTGTTTCTAGTTTTTAATGCATAAACTAGTGGTGATAGTCCATATTGATCAGTAACATTTATATCTACACCTTTTTCAATTAAAAATTTAACTACATCAACTGATTTGTTCTCAACTGCATACTGAATAATAGGAGTACCTTCATCATCTTTATGATTTATATTTGCTTTATATTTAACTAATAGCTTAATAATTTCAATATGATCTTTTTTTACTGCCCACATCAGCGGTGTCCACTTAAATTTATCAAGAGAATCAACTTCTGGTTGATGAACTAATAAAAATTTAGTAGCTTCAATTTGATCTTTATTTACACAATATACTAATGCTGATTTACCAAATTTATCTTTAAGGTTAAGAAGTGCTCCATTTTTTATTAGTATTTTTAAAGTAGGAACATTTCCACTTTTGCAGGCAAGCATCAAAACAGTTGTGGAAGATGAGTTTCTTGTGTTTGGGTTTACTCCTTTCTTAATAAGTAAGTCTAGTGTTTGATAGTTTCCAGAGGTTGCTGCAAGTCCGTAGGCTGTCCAACCATCTGAATCGGTTATTTTTAGATCAGCATTATTATCGATTAGAAGTTTAACAATACCACTATAGTTATTTTTTGATGCATACATCAGCGCAGTCCAACCATCTATTTCTTGTTTATTAACTTCCGCACCTTTAGATACAAGATATTGTGCTACCTCCACTTGATTTTTTCTTGAAGCATACATAAGCGCTGTAACGTTATTTCCGTCTTCTGTATTAGGGTTACCGCCACTTTCAATAATAGCTTTAACAGATTCTATGTCCCCTTTAGATGAAGCAGTTAAAAGGTATGGTATATCCTCTGATCGTATTGAGTAGGATAATAAAATACAAATATACAGTAAAACATTAATAAAAATTTTCATTAATTTTTACCCATAGCAGCCTTCATTACATCTCCCATTTCTGCTGGTGAATGTGCAATGAAAACTCCCGCCTTTTCTAAAGCATTTATTTTACTTATTGCTGTTCCAGAATTACCAGAAATAATTGCACCCGCATGCCCCATTCTTTTTCCAGCAGGTGCAGTGACACCTGCTATATGTGCAACTACAGGTTTTTTAATTTTATTTCTAATATACTCTGCAGCTAATTCTTCGTCATTGCCACCAATCTCTCCAACAAGAATAATACCTTCTGTTTCAGAATCTTCTTCAAACATTGATAAACACTCTATGAAATTGATACCTTTGATTGGGTCTCCACCAATACCAACACATGTTGATTGTCCATACCCAATTGATGTTGTTTGATGAACGGCTTCATAAGTAAGTGTCCCTGATTTAGAGACAATACCAATCTTTCCTCGTTTGTGAATATTTGCAGGCATAATTCCGATTTTGCATTCATCCGGGGTAATTATCCCCGGACAATTAGGACCAATTAATATAGATTTATTTTCTTTAATTACTTTTTTTACTTCCAGCATTTCAAGTATAGGGATGCCTTCAGTTATACAAACAATTATTTTTATTCCAGCATTGCTGGCCTCAAAAATTGAACTTGCAGCAAATTTGGGTGGTACATATATAACTGTTGCATCTGCATTTGTTTCTTTTTTTGCTTCTTTTACTTCATTGAAAACTGGAAGGCCTAGGTGAATTTGACCACCTTTTCCTGGAGTAACACCTCCAACCAGGTTTGTGCCATATTGTATTGATTGTTCACTATGGAAGGTTCCTTGGCGTCCTGTAAAGCCTTGGCAAATTACTTTTGTATCTTTATTTATTAAGATTGACAAATCAGGCCTTTGAAAAAATTACTGCTTGATTGGCTGCGTCACCTAAACTATCAGCAGATGAAATATTAAGTTTACTTTGAACCAAGATTTTTTTCCCTAGATCAACATTTGTCCCTTCAAGCCTTACAACAATAGGAATTTTTATACCTACATCCTTTACGGCAGCAACAATACCCTTGGCTATGACATCACACCTCATAATGCCACCAAATATATTCACCAGAACTACTCGGACATTTTTATCAGATAAAAGTATTTTAAAAGCTTTACTGACAGTTTCAGTAGATGCTCCGCCACCAACATCAAGAAAATTTGCAGGAAGTCCTCCTGAATGTTTAATCAAATCCATTGTTGCCATGGCAAGTCCTGCTCCATTTACCATGCAACCAATAGTGCCTTCTAAAGCGATATAATTTAATCCAGACCTATGAGCTTCTGCTTCTTTTTGGTCTACTTGAGACCAATCAAAACTGTTCCTGAGATTCTCATGTTTGAAAAGAGCATTATCATCTAGAGAGATTTTACAATCTATAGCTACGACCTTATGATCTTTAGTTACTATTAGTGGGTTGATTTCAACAAGAGATAAGTCTGTTTCTAAAAAAAGTTTAAAAATATTCACTACAAAGTTGTTAAATGCATGATTAGCTTGAGTAGGAATCATCAATTTTTTTGATAAGCTGTCAATCTGCTTTTCAGTTGGAATTTTCCCAATATTTATAAATTCTTTAAAAATCAAACTCTCATTTTTTTTTGCAGTTTCTTCAATCTCTGTGCCTCCTTGAGTTGAACAAAGAATGATGATCGACTCAGATTGCCTGTCAATAAGAATAGAAAAATATAGCTCTTTTTGAATTGAGATTTTTTCTTCTATTAGTATTTTGTTGACGGGTTGACCGTGAGGTAAATTTTGGTAAGTTACGAGTCTTGAACCAAGTTGATTTGATATAAAACTTTCAGCATCTTTAAGGTTGTTAATTAATTCTACTCCTCCCGACTTACCTCTGCCACCTGCATGTATTTGTGACTTAAAAACAAATGTTTTATTTTTTTCTAAAAGTAATTTTATGTCATTTGGAATTTTTGAGCTTACAACTTGACCATTAGGTATATCGATTTGATACGATTTTAGTAACTTTTTTGATTGATATTCGTGTAAGTTCATTAGGTTACAGTCTTAGAAAGTTACATGATATCAGAACCTTATTGGCTTGTAGACAAAAAAATAGCGTAGTTGACTACGCTATTGCATTGAAAAAGTTTATTTTAGAAACACACGTCTACTATTGGGTTACATCCATCATCTCTTACTCCAAGTGATAATAAATATTCAGCCATCTCATCATTGCCTTGGTCTCTCATTGCAAATATAAGTGAAACATCACCTTTAAGTTTCTTTTGCATATCAATTCCATTTTTAGATAGAAATAGCACCATTTTTTGGTTGTTGTTAAAAGCAGCATGTATTAGTGCATTCCAGCGTGTTACCGGATGAACATAATTAACATCAGCACCTTTTTTTACAAGATATTCTAGGACTTCTCCTTGATTTTTTGCTGCTGCCATTAATAAGGGGGTCCAGGCAAAATAGGAATCTTCAAGATTTACGTTCATTGTCTCTACATACATTTTAACAGTTCTAATATCACCAACATTAACTGCCCCAGTAAACTCCATTTCTTGGTCGTCATTTAAAGCAAATGTTAATGAAGAAAAAAGCAATGCAAGTAAAGCGACTAAAGTTTTTATTGATTTCATAATTAATTCCTGTCTATTTAATTAAAATATTTGTTAGCATTGGCAAACATTCTATACCAAGGACCAAATTCTTCCCAATTTTTTGGACGCCATGAATTTTGGTCACTTCTAAAATTTCTCTCAGGGTGTGGCATCATAATAGTAAATCTACCGCTCGTATTGCTCATACCTGTAATACCATCTGTACTACCATTGGGATTATCTGGGTACGATAAAGTTCCATTTTTGTCATCAAATTTTAAGGTAATTTGTTTATTTTTTAACATTTTAATTAAATTATTATCATCAGAAAAACTAACCCTTCCTTCTCCATGTGACACAACTACTGGGATAATGCTATCTACCATTCCATCAAAAAATAGCGAGTTATTTTTTTTAACTTTAACAGACAAAAACCTTGCTTCAAATTGCTCAGATTCATTTTTTATAAATGTTGGCCATAAGTTCGCACCTGGAATAATTTCTTTAATGTGACTCATCATTTGACAACCATTACATACACCTAAAGCAATTGTATTGTCTCTTTCAAAAAACTGTTGAAATTTCTCACGAACTTTCTCATTAAAAAGTATGGAGTTTGCCCAACCTCTTCCAGCCCCTAAAACATCTCCATATGAAAAACCACCACATGCTGCTAATCCTTGAAAATCACTTAAGCCTTTATTTTCATTATTTAACTCTGACATATGGACATCAAAAGCATTAAAGCCAGCATAATTAAAAGCAGCAGCCATTTCACTTTGTCCATTAATGCCTTGCTCTCTTAAAATAGCTATTTTTGGCTTTGTTTTTTTTATATTTATAGATTTTGGAATATCAAAATTAATTTTTGGTTTTATTCCTTCGTAGTGATCATCAAGAATTAAATCAAACTCCTCCTTAGCTGTTTTGGGGTTATCACGAATAGATTGTATTTTATAGCTTGTTTCTGCCCAATCCTGTTGTAATTTACCTCTCGAACTTTCCGCAATTAAATTTGACTTATTAAAAATTTTAATCGATTGATCTTTATTAGGGGCCCCAATGACTTGTGCTGTAAGCGTTAGTTTATTATTAAGATAATTTAATACTTCAATTAAATCTTCATTTAAAACCTGAATAACTGCACCTAGCTCTTCATTAAACAAAAATTTAAAACTTTCCTCTTCTGCTTCTAAATTTAAATCGATGCCACAGTGTCCAGCAAAAGCCATCTCAAGTATTGTAGTAATGACACCTCCATCGGAGCGGTCATGGTATGCAAGAATTTTATTTTTTTTGTTTAAATATTGAATGCCTTCGAAGAAATTTTTAATTAAACTTGGGTCATCTAAATCAGGCACAATACCACTACTGATAACATTTACACTATTAAAGCATGACCCCCCCATCCTATTTTGATTGTTTCCAAGATCGATCAAAATTAATGAACTTGCTTCTTTTAAATTAAGCTGGGGAGTAAGTGTTTTATTAACATCATAACATTCACTAAAAGCTGAAACTATTAGTGACAGTGGTGATGTAACTGTTTTTAAATCTTTGTCATTCCATGAAGTTTGCATGGACATAGAATCTTTACCTACAGGAATGCTTATCCCTAATTTAGGACATAACTCCATACCAACTGCTTTAACAGCTTCAAATAACTCATAATCACGATCATTATCTCCTGAAGCCGCCATCCAATTTGCTGATAGCTTAATTAAATTTATATTTTTAATCGCACTTGCTGCAATATTTGTAATTGCTTCAGACACTGCCATTCTTGCAGATGCCGCGGCATTGGTAATAGCAATAGGTGCTTTTTCCCCAATCGACATTGCCTCGCCGGTGAAAGAATTAAATGTACTTTTTGTTACCCCAACATCGGATACTGGAACTTGCCATGGACCTACCATTTGATCTCTGGCAATTAAACCTGTTACAGAACGATCCGCAATAGTAATAAGGAAATTTTTACTCCCAACACTTGGAAAATGAAGTACTTTCGAAATGGATTCGAGAAGATTATTTTCATCAATTTCATGTTCAATATTTTGTTTTAAAGATGGTTTAATGACATTTTTTTTAAGCTTTGGAGGATTCCCAAGTAATACATCAAGATTCATATTAACTACATCTTCATTAAGAAGACTATCTTTGACTATGAGATTTTTTTGATTTTTTGCTTCTCCTATTACTGCAAAGGGGCATCTTTCCTTAGTGCATATAGATTTGAACATTTCAAGATTTGATTTTTCAATAGCCAGTACATATCTTTCTTGTGCCTCATTTGACCAAATTTCTTTTGGAGACATCGCTAATTCCTCATTGTGAATTTTACGAATATCCATTACAGCACCAACACCTCCATCGTGAATTAGTTCAGGAAAGGCATTTGATAGGCCACCAGCACCTACATCATGAATACTTAAAATAGGATTTTCTGACTCCATTTGCCAGCATGTATCAATAACTTCTTGGGCCCTTCTTTGCAATTCAGGGTTACCTCTTTGTACAGATGCAAAGTCAAGTACTTCTTGATTTGATCCAGTATTCATACTTGAGGCAGCACCTCCACCTAAACCAATAAGCATTGCAGGTCCACCAAGCTGTATAAGAAGATTACCATCTGAAATAGATTTCTTCTTTGTATGATCATCACTTATGCTTCCAATTCCACCAACAAGCATTATAGGTTTGTGATAACCAATATTTTTACCATTGTATTGTGTTTCTAGTGAACGAAAATAACCTAAAATATTTGGCCGTCCAAATTCATTGTTATAAGAAGCTGCTCCAATCGGTCCCTCTATCATTACGCTTAAAGATGAGGCAATTCTTTCAGGAAAACCAATATTATCTTTTTCCCAAGGTTGCTTAAAATTTGGAATATTTAAATTAGATACTGAGAAACCCGATAAACCTGCTTTTGGCTTTGATCCTCTGCCAGTTGCACCTTCATCTCTAATTTCTCCTCCAGCTCCAGTTGCAGCGCCTGCAAAAGGTGAAATTGCTGTTGGATGATTATGTGTTTCAACTTTCATAAGGTAATGAGTTAATTTTAAATTTTCCCGAAATAATCCACTTTTATTTGGATAAAATCGATTAAATTTAGACCCTTCTATTACCGACGAATTATCAGAATAAGCTACGATTGTTTTTTGGGGGGATGCTTTGTGAGTATTTCTAATCATTCCAAATAATGAATTTTCTTGGATCTCACCCTCAATAGTCCATGATGCATTAAAAATTTTATGCCTACAATGTTCAGAGTTTGCTTGAGAGAACATCATCAACTCAGCATCAGTTGGGTTGGAGTTTAGCTTAATGTAATAATCTGAAAGGTATAATATTTCTTCACGAGAAAGTGCAAGACCATTTTCGCTACTATAGTCTTCTATTGCCTTTTTTCCATTTCTTAAGAAATCGATGTACTCTATCTTCTTTTGTTTCGGATTAGAAAATAACTGAAATGATGATTTTTCGTCTAGAAAAATAGATTCTGTCATTTGGTCAGAAATAATTCTTCCAATTGAGATCATTTCCTTTTTAGAAAAGGCTTTATTAGTTTGAAAAAAAATCTTGGATAACCGTTCAATCTTAGTTATGTTTACTCCACAGTGAACAGCAATATCTTTAGCTCTTGAGCTCCAAGGTGAAGTTGTACCTATACGTGGGCCGATAAATAATACATTATTGAATTTTTTTGGAATATCAACCTTCTCACCATAATTTAAAATCTGCTTAAGATTGTTTAACTCAATACTATTTAACGTTATTTTACTTTCAAAAATATGAAGATATGAAGATAACAGACCAACGACTGAGGGATATTTTGCTTGAATAATTTTTAGAAGATTATTTGCTCTGAAATTTGAATATATTTTATTGCCAACGAGAGAAGATATTATTTTTTTTTGCATTTTTAAATATTGTAAATGTAAATCAAACGGAGAGTAAATTTACACCAATTTTAACAGTGTTTTCTTAAAATATACCAAGCATTTGCTCTGTACGAATTTTACTATATGAGTTTTTTTAAACCAATGAGTATATTCAAAGTCCATTAGAATATAAATTTTGCTTAGAGCTTGTAATGAGAATTATTCTCATTTAGAATATGCCAAAATGTTAATTAACTTTGTAAGTAAAAAAATTACTCAAATATGAATGAATTCATCATTACTTTCAGAGAGTGCCTTGAGGCATCTTTAATAGTTGGAATAATTTATACACTATTAGAAAAAAATAATTTAAAAAGAGAGTTGCAACAACTCTGGCTAGCAGTTTTTGCTGCGATTATTGCTAGTGGAATAGTTGCTGTTTGTATAAATTATGCCAAAGAGTCAATAGGTAACGTCGCTATTCAATCTCTCTTTGAGGGGCTTAGCATGTATGTAACTGCGATATTATTATGGTACGTAATATTTTGGTTATCCAAACACGTAAGTGAAAAGTCTGCAATGGAAGATAAAACTAAAAAAGCAGTTGAAACAGCTGGATGGGGAATATTTTTAGTTGTTTTTTTTGCAATTTTACGAGAAGGCTTTGAAACAGCATTATTTTTAATGGGAAGCTTTAATATGTCTGGAAGTTTTTCTTACTTAGGTTTTTTTGCAGGGATGATAAGTGCAATATTGATTGGGTATGCAATAGTAGTCCAAGGTAGAAAAATAAATCTGAGATCATTCTTCAGAGGAACAACTCTTATGCTAGTAATTTTTGCCTCAGGAATGGTTGCATATGGAACTCATGAGATTGAAGAATTTATTGTTAAAGGAAATCATCTAGAAAGCATTGGAATTAAACAAAAAGGTGAAATTCCAAGAGTGTGGAATATTTTGGAACCTAAAGGTGAAGTTGATAATACAATTTTTTATTCCTACAATTTAAAGGGAAAAAATAAATATACTCATTTACTTCATGATAATGGGCGGGTTGGTAATTTCTTTAAAGGTTTTTTTGGTTACAACAGTAATCCTAACTGGCCTGAGGTAATTTTATGGCTATTATCTTTACTTTTTGGTATTAAAATGTGGAAAAACTTTTACTTTAAAAAAAATTAAATAACAAATGGAAATTATGAAAAAATATCTTGTATCAATCTTTTTTTTATTATCACTAATAGGATGTTCCGATAATGAACATAACCATAAGGATAAAGTAATTCCTGAGGTATTTTCTACTGATAATGAATACTTAACGAATCTTAATTTAATGAAAGGTCACTTGTGGGTTGGTGTTGAATTATATAAAGAAAATTACCTAGAAAATGCAAAAAGACATATGAAGCATCCTAAAAGTGAATTGTACGAATTCATCATCCCAACTTTTGAAGCAAAAGGGGCTCCTGGTTTTTCCGATCAATTAGAACAGCTTGCATTATCAGTAGAAAATGAAGAGGATTTAGTAATTATCAATCAAGACTATCAAAATTTATTTGAAGCTATCGACGAAAATGAGAAATTTGTTGGACAAGAGAGTGAGAACTTAAATGAAAAAATTATTTTAGTAATTTCATTACTAAAGATCGCAGCTGACGAATATTCTGTTGGAATTATTGACGGAGTAGTAGAAAACAAATATGAATATCAAGATGCTTTAGGGTTTACCATGATGGCTAAGGGCATTATGGTAAATTTTAATACAGACGATAATTCAAACAAAACTAGAGCTATGAAAATAGTAAAAGTTATAGATTCATTATTAGTACTTTGGCCTAAACTTGTTCCAACTGAAAATATAGGTGGTAGCTACAAAGTAATTCTTGATGCTATAAAAGAGATTAAAAATATCTAGTTAAATTTTAAAGCTAATCCTCAGGAAGTTCTGCCCTTATGCTAATAGCATGAATTGTCTTAGGTATTAAATCTTCCAATGCTTTATATATAAGTCGATGTCTTTCCATCACACTCTTATCTTTGAATAGCAAGCTTTGAATTGTTAATCTAAAGTGTTCTCCACCATTATTTCCTGCGTGCCCTCTATGAAGATGGCTTTCATTAATAATCTCAAGTTTTTTTGGGTTAAGAAAATTCAATCTTTCTTTGATAATGTCCTCAGTCATCTAATCTCTCTTTAGGGAAGTACTTTAATGAAAGGTTTTACTTCAATATCCTCATATACATCTGTCAAAACGTAAGGATCCTTATCTGCCCAAGTCACTGCATCATCTATGGAATTAAATTCAGCAACAATCATACTCCCTGTGAAGCCTTCTTCTCCTGGTTCTGATGAATCTGAGGTTGGGAAGGGACCAGCAACTAGTAATCGCCCCTCATTCTGAAGGCTTACTAATCTTTCTCGATGAGCCTTCCTTCCTTCTAGTCTTTTCTGAAGACTATCAGGCTGATCTTTACATAAAATAACGTACCACATAATTTATTTTTTAGTGACCTTTGAAATGTATAAGGTAAGAAAAATAATATAGACAAATAAAATACCTGTGATACCAAACAGCTTAAAATTCACCCATGTATCCTCTTCAAAATTATAGGCAACATATAAGTTTATGAAGCCAAGCATGACAAAAAATAATCCTGTAGCATTATTTAAATGATTCCAGTAGACTTTTTTTAATTCAATTTTTTGACCCATAGCAAGCTGAATTAAATTTTTGTCAAAGAATGTGTTTGAGATAATTAAAACTCCAGCAAAAAGCCAATATAAAACAGAAGGTTTCCACATAATAAAGGTTTTATCTTGAAAAATAATAGTTAAGCCACCCAAGACCGTAATGGTAGCACCATTAAAAAGTAACATTTTATCAATTTTTTTATTTTTGAAATAATCATAAAATACTTGGATAAGTGTTACTACTATAGCAACTGCTGTCGCTGTAAAAATATCATAGATCTTATAGGTGATAAAAAAAAGAATTACTGGTAAAAGGTCATATAAAAATTTCATTAGGAAAACTTTCTCTATTATTGAGGGTTAATAACTAATATAATTATAGTGTAAATATGAATATACCTATAATAGATCTTCATTCTCATTCCAATATATCTGATGGTCTTCTGACCCCTGCTGATTTGATGTCTCATGCAGCTGAAAATAATGTCCAAGCGATTGCGCTTACAGATCATGACGACATCGCAGGTTTAGAAGAAGCGAGACTTGCTGCTGAAAAGCTGAATATTATTTTTATTAATGGAGTGGAAATTTCAGTCACATGGAATAAAAGAACGCTTCATATTGTGGGTTTAAATTTTGATAAAGATAACAAGTCGTTATTTGAAGGATTAAAAAAAATAAGAGATGGTCGCTTTAAAAGAGCACAACTAATGTCGGATAGCCTTGGTATGGCAGGTATTCTGGGGGCTTTGGATGGAGCGAAATCCTATGCTAAAAGTAGCACAATAGGTAGAATACATTTCGCGCAATTTTTAGTTGCTCAAGGATACGCAAAAAATATTGGCGCTGTCTTCAAAAAATTTCTAACCCCTGGCAAACCAGGTTACGTTGACCATGAATGGATTTCTTTAGAAGAATCAATAACGCTAATCAATGGGGCAGGGGGTGATGCAATTATTGCACATCCTGGCCGATATGATATGGGCAGTAAGCTGTACCCTCGATTATTTCAAGAATTTAAAGACCTGGGTGGGTCCGGTGTAGAGGTTATGTCAGGAAGCCAAGACCCATCGCAGGCTAATTATTTTTCTAATTTAGCAGCAAGCTTTGATTTATTCTCATCATGTGGGTCAGATTTTCACGGAAAAGGAATTTCTCATCGCGCTTTAGGTAATGTCAGTCAGCTACCTGATAATTCGATTCCTATATGGACCAAGTGGGAAAACATAAAAAAGTTACTTCATTGAAAATGAAAAATTACACCCTATCAACCTTGGCCTTAAAGTTCTAATTTATGGATTTAACCACCATACAAAAATTTGCAGCTTATTCACTACCTATAATCTTTGCTATCACGGTTCATGAAGCTGCACATGGTTATGCTGCGAAATATTTTGGAGATATGACAGCATTTCATCTTAAGCGCATATCCTTAAATCCATTAAGGCACATAGACCCACTAGGAACAATAATCTTGCCGGCATTATTATTTTTTTTACAAGCGGGCTTTATTTTTGGTTGGGCAAAACCTGTACCCGTTAACTTTTCTAATTTGCGGAATCCCAAAAAAGATATGCTGTGGGTGGCCTTGGCAGGACCGGGCGCAAATCTACTAATGGCTATTCTTTGGACAATTGTATACTCAAACCAACAATTTTTCCCTAATATGGGTCAAAACTTTATAGGTGTAATGGCAGTTGCAGGCATTCAGATTAACATTGTTTTAATGGTATTAAATTTACTGCCCCTTCCACCATTAGATGGAGGAAGGGTGGCGGTAAGCTTACTTCCATACCCTTGGTCAAGTAAATTGGCAGGGTTGGAAAGATATGGATTTTTCATTTTAATCTTCTTGCTTGCGACTGGCTTATTAGGAGCGATATTGTCTCCATTCATAAGGATCAGTCAAAATATTATTTTGACAATTTTTGGCTAAAAAGGATATTAATAATGGCAATTGAACGAGTTGTGTCTGGTATGCGACCGACGGGAAGCTTACACCTTGGGCATTACAATGGTGTTCTAAAAAATTGGGTAGATCTTCAACATAAGCTAGAGTGCTTATTTTTTGTTGCTGATTGGCATGCATTAACTACCCATTATGACTCACCAGAAATCATTGAAAAAAATGTTACAAGTATGGTGATTGATTGGCTCGCAGCTGGAGTTGATCCTGCAAATGCAACCATCTTTATTCAATCAAAAGTACCAGAACATGCTGAACTTCATACACTTTTATCAATGATCACACCACTGAGTTGGTTAGAGCGAGTGCCAACTTATAAAGATCAACAAGAAAAGTTATCTTCAAAAGATTTATCGACTTATGGGTTCTTAGGTTATCCATTGCTCCAAAGTGCGGATATTTTAATTTATCGGGCAACGCAAGTTCCGGTAGGCGAAGATCAAGTTCCACATATCGAATTTACAAGAGAAGTTGCAAGACGCTTCAATCATTTATATGGAAAAGAAAAAGGTTTTGAGGAAAGGGCTGAAGAAGCAATAAAGAAATTAGGTACAAAAAAAGGTCTACTTTATAAAGAACTAAAGGATGCATATCAAGAAGAGGGGGATGACCAGGCATTGGCATCAGCTCAGTCGCTTATTGATGAACAACAAATTTTAAGCTTAGGTGATAAAGAGAGATTATTAGGTTACTTAGAAGGGGGAGGTAAAATTATTCTTATAGAGCCTGAATATAAACTAACGCCTGCATCTAAAATGGTAGGTCTTGATGGTCAAAAAATGTCGAAGTCTTATAACAACACAATTGCCTTAACTGAGAGCTCTGAAGATATTCAAAAGAAAATAAGGACCATGCCAACGGATCCTGCAAGGATTAGAAAAACAGACCCAGGAGATCCAAAGAACTGTCCTGTATGGCCATTACATCAAATATATTCTAATGAAAAAACGAAAGAATGGGTTGAAAGTGGATGTAAGCATGCAAGTATGGGTTGCATTGAGTGTAAGCAACCTGTGATTGATTCAATTACAAAAGAATTAGAGCCCATTAACGAAAGAGCAAAGAAATACTCAGAGAGTCCGGAGCTTATTCAAGGGATCATCGGAGAAGGTTGTGAAAAAGCAAGAAAGATTGCAAGAGATACGATGAGGGATGTTAGGGAAGTAATGGGGATAAGTTTTTAAATGTCAGAATTAATTAATAACAATGAAATTGGTGCAAAGTTATATGGAGAGGATATTGCTCAACTCCCTTTAGATCTTTATATACCTCCTCAAGCACTTGAAGTTTATTTAGAGTCATTTGAGGGACCTTTAGATCTCTTACTTTATTTAATTAGAAAAGACAACATTAATGTGCTTGATATTCCTATGGCTAATTTAACATCTCAATACATCAACTATGTTGAGCAGATGAAGACAATTAATATTGAACTTGCAGCAGATTATTTGTTAATGTCGGCAATGCTCATTGAGATTAAATCTAGATTATTACTTCCTAAACCAGAAAATTTAGAGGAGGAAGAGGATCCTAGAGCTGATTTAGTTAGAAAGCTTATTGAATATGAGCAGATGAAATCAGCAGCCGAAGAACTTAATGAAATGCCACAAGTTGGAACAGATACACAGGTTGCTAATGCTTATTTTGATACTGAAGTAAGTAAATTACCTCCCGAAGTAAATGTAGATGATTTGTATATAGCTTGGGAAAATATAATTAAAAGAGCAAAACAATTCGAGCAACATAAAATTACCAAATCAGAGTTATCGGTAAGAGAGCATATGACATCTATTTTAAGAGCCCTTAGGGAAAACAACTTACTAGAGTTTTCTCATTTTTTTAATGAAGAGAAAGACCCCATTCCAAAGCTAGTAGTATGTTTTTTAGCAATACTTGAATTATCAAAAGAGCGG
>Ga0209279_10000476_pt1 | contig 26275 bp, 27 predicted proteins | sample CoawatmetaG00DNA_3_FD_187508 | JGI IMG/M metagenome (GOLD analysis project Ga0209279, IMG submission 187508) | Marine microbial communities from the West Antarctic Peninsula - Coastal water metaG006-DNA (SPAdes) (version 2) | ecosystem: Environmental > Aquatic > Marine > Coastal ... | reverse complement strand
ATAAGATAATTTACTATGAGCGCCTGCCCCAATACCAAGGTAGTCTCCAAAATTCCAATAATTTAAATTATGTAAACATTGGTTATCTTTTTTTGCATAGGCGGAAGTTTCATAATGTTCAAACTGAGCGGCATTAAGTTCTTCAGTAATTAAATCAAATATTTCGGCACTCTTTTCTTCATCAGGTAACTTAGGTGGAAATTTATAAAATAAAGTATTAGGTTCAATAGTTAGGTGATAGTAGGAGATATGTGAGGTGCCAACTTCAAGTGCTCTAGTGATATCATTTTTGACGTCTTCAAGACTTTGGTTAGGCAAAGCAAACATTAAATCAATATTTACTTTATCGAAAATTTCGACAGCTAAATTTGCTGCATTAAAAGCTTCCTCAGGGTTATGAATGCGCTCTAGTTTTTTTAAATGGTTATGATTAAAACTCTGAACGCCGAGTGACATTCTATTGATGCCAACATCTTTGTAACCATAAAAATGTTTTTTATCAAATGTACCGGGGTTAGCTTCAATAGTAATTTCACAATTTTTATCTAAACCGAAAGTTTTTTCTAATTTATTTATAAGAGAATCAAAAGTTTTAGGGCTGAATAGACTTGGCGTTCCTCCTCCAAAAAAAATTGAATGTATCGATCTTTTAGGCTCAAGATTATAATTATCGATTTGTTTAACTAAAGCGTTGGTATATGCCTCTTCATTATTCTGAAGATTTTGATCTTTGAATTCGTGCGAGTTGAAGTCACAATAAGGACATTTATGAATACACCATGGTATGTGAACATAAAGCGAGAGTGGAGGGTAAAGCATACTTAGGGGTAACGTAAAAACAAAATTATTTTTTCTTTACCGGGCTATCTAAACTTTCAATTAAGGCATGAAGTATTTCCTTCATTTGCTCGTCAGAAACTTCCATTAATACTCCATCATCAAATGCATCTTGAGCGATCTCTTTTAACTCGTCAAAGTTTTCGTTCATCACCTTAACTTTTTCAGTGCAGGACACAGCTGATTTATCACCTCTTACCCATGTGGGCCATTTTTGATTTTTATTTGTCATAAAGTATTCTAAGTTTATGTTTTAATTTTTGCAAAGCTTGGCCACGATGGCTGATTTTATTTTTTAAATCAAAGTCTAGTTCAGCTGCTGATAAATCTGTTCTAAAATCCATAAATATAGGATCATAACCAAAACCATTTTTACCTTTTGGGAAAGATAAAATTTCACCTTGCCATATTCCCTCAGCAATAATTGGTTGAGGGTCATCATAAGAAGCAATAAAAACTATTGCGCAATAATAATGAGCCCTTCTATTCTTTTCATTTTTTAAAAGTTCTAATAATTTAATATTATTCTTTTTATCGTTTGCTTCTTCCCCTGAAAATCTAGCTGATAAAATGCCAGGTTTACCATTTAATACGTCCACACACAGACCAGAATCATCAGCTATGGCTGGAAGATTAGCTGCTTTTGAAGCAAATCTTGCTTTGGTTAGCGCATTTTCTATGAATGTCCCATAAGGTTCTTCTGCTTGCCCAATATTAAGTTTAGATTGTGCAATAGTTTGAATTGGTAAGTCATGAAGCAATGTCTCAATTTCAGATAATTTTTTATTATTATTTGTTGATAAAATAATTTTCTGCATTAGTAGTTAGTTACTTCAGAACATCTTTTTGAATATGAATTATTTTAGCAATGCCTTGCTCTGCTAGCTGGATGATATTATTCATTTCGTCTTTACTAAAAGGCTCTCCCTCTGCGGTTCCTTGAATTTCAACAAATTTACCCTGAGCAGTCATAACAATATTCATATCGGTGTCGCAGTTAGAATCTTCAGCATAATCAAGGTCAATTAATATCTCCCCATCTTTTATTCCTAATGAAATTGCAGCCACGGCATCTTTTATAGGAGAGGTTTTTAAAATTTCTTTTTTGATAAGGGGGTTGATGGCATCACAAAGAGCAACGTAAGCTCCTGTAATACTAGCGGTCCTTGTTCCACCGTCAGCCTGAATCACGTCACAATCAATATGAACGGTCCTTTCCCCTAAAGCCTTTAAATCAATAATTGCCCTGAGACTTCTACCAATTAATCTTTGTATTTCTTGGGTTCTTCCTGATTGCTTACCTCTTGCTGATTCCCTTGACATACGTGTGGATGTTGACCTTGGAAGCATTCCATATTCAGCTGTCACCCATCCCTGACCTTTACCTTTTAAAAAAGAAGGTACTTTTTCCTCAACACTCGCATTACAAATAATATGTGTATCACCACATTTTATCAATACTGATCCTTCCGCATGTTTTGTATAATTTCTTAGAATTTCGATATGTCTAATTTCATTATTTGCTCTTTCCGTTGATCTCATAAAACTCTCATAGTTGTTTTGAATGATGATTATAATCCAAAGAAATTAAATAAGCGCTGGAGAATTTAAATGTTTCTTACCTTAGTTAAAAATAGATTGTTAAACTATTAAAAAGTCACACAATTAACTTAGGAATATAGATGATTTCGAGCATGACAAGCTATTACTCAGTTTCTAAAGAAACAAGCTATGGCTGTTTGGTTTTAGAAATTAAAACGTTGAATAGTAGATTTTTTGACCTACAAATTAAATTAAGTGACGAACTCCGAATTCATGAGCCGCTCATCAGAAAAAAAATAGCTAAAATACTTTCAAGGGGAAAAATTGAATGCAAAATTTTCTTAAAAGAAAGAGAAGGATTAGTCGAAATAAAAAATGATGACCTTAAGAATTTAACAAAACTTATAAAGTTTGTCGAAAAAATATCAACACTCATTAAAGAACCAAAGCAAATTAATCCAGTAGAAATTATTCGACTTCATCGTGAAAAAAATAACAAACAAAATCATAAAGGGCTTGATAAAGTTTTGTTTCCCCTTTTTGATAATGCTCTTAAAAAAATTATTGCCGATCGTCAACGTGAGGGTAAAAAAATTAAGCAATTAATTACTTCTAGGAGCTTAAAAATAGAAAAAGAAGTAGCTAAAATTAGAAAAATCATTCCAAGGTTTATCAATATTCATCAAAGCAAAATTGTTAAAAAATTCAAAGATGCATTAATTGATGTTGATCAAGACAAAATAAAGCAAGAACTAGTAACTTTCATTCAAAAAAGTGATGTTGATGAGGAGCTTGATAGGCTATATTCTCATTCACAAGAGTTAAAGAGATTATTAAGCTTATCCGAGCCTGTTGGAAAAAAAATAGATTTTTTAATGCAAGAATTTAATCGTGAGGCTAACACATTAGGTTCAAAAGCTATAGCAGTCGAGATTTCACAATCTGCTGTTGAATTAAAGGTTTTAATAGAACAAATAAGAGAACAAATACAAAATATTGAATAATATTAATTCAGATATGAAAGAAAAAAATAAGATAGGTAAATTATTTATTGTGACTGCACCATCAGGTGCAGGTAAAACCTCGCTTGTAAAGGCATTAGTAGAATTATGCCCGCAGATTAAAATTTCTACCTCACATACAACTAGAAATCCTAGACAAGGTGAAAGAGAGGGTGTCGACTATTACTTTGTAAATAATGACACCTTTGATATTTTAAAAAATAATGGTGAGTTTTTAGAAAATGCGGAATGTCACGGTGCAAAATATGGAACGGCAATGACTCCAGTTGAAGAGAACCTAAAGGCTGGCAAAGATATTATTTTGGAGATTGATTACCAAGGAGCTTTAAACGTTAAGAAAGTTTTCTCGGATGCAATAAGTCTATTTATTGTTCCACCTTCAATGGCTGTTCTGAAAGAAAGACTAGAAGGACGAGGCCAAAACTCAAATGCTGAAATTAAAGGACGAATGGCTGCCGCTAGAGAGGAAATCAGCCATCTTGAAAAATTTGATTATGTTATAATCAATAAGAAGTTTGATAAAGCCTTGAGTGATTTAAAATCTGTGTTTAATGATTCTCCCGAATCAACAAATTTAGAAACCACGAAGCAAAAAAAGATTTTTCAGAGCTTAATTGACTCAATAAAATAAAATACTTGGAGCAACAAAATAATGGCAAGAATAACCGTAGACGATTGTTTAGAAAAAATACCGAACAGATTTCAATTGACGCTTGTAGCAGCCTTAAGATCAAGGCAACTTGTGAACGGCGCTGAGCCATTGATTGATACTGAAGGATCAAGAGATAAATCTTCAGTAATAGCGCTTAAAGAAATTGCAGCAGGCTTAATTGGAGAAGAAATTTTAATTCAGAACCCAGGCCAATAAGAAACGTTTGTTTTAAAGGAGAGTAATCATTGGCTAACACAGCTCAAACCAGCCAAGTCGATTTAAAAAAAAGCCATCAATCCCTTTTGCTTCCTGTTGATAAAGATTATTCCAGACTAACCCAACTTATAAAGACCTATCTTCCAAAAAAAGAGGTCGATAAAGTATGGGAGGCCTACCGATTCAGTGAAAAAGCCCATAGTGGCCAAAAAAGACGAAGTGGCGAAGCTTACATAAGCCACCCAGTTTCAGTGGCTTGCACTGCTGCTCAATTTCATTTGGACAGCCAGTCAATTCAGGCTGCACTTTTACACGACGTAGTTGAAGATACTGAATTTACTGAATCAGATATAGAGTCAAAATTTGGCAAACAAGTGAGCAAGCTTGTCACAGGTTTATCAAAATTAGACAAAGTAGAATTTCAAGACGCAAATGAGGCGCAAGCAGAAAACTTTAGAAAAATGTTATTAGCGATGACTCAAGATGTAAGGGTTATGCTAATAAAGTTGTCAGATCGTCTTCATAATATGCAAACTATTCAATCATTGGATGAGAATAAAAAAATTAGGATTGCACAAGAGACGGTAGATATTTATGCCCCTATTGCCAACAGACTTGGTTTAAATAATTTATATCAAGAGCTTGAAGATTTATGCTTTGAAGTGTTACATCCAGTTAGATATAAAACAATACAAAAAGCAATTAAGGCGAGCCGCGGCAATAGAAAAGAAGTTATAGAGAAAATATCAAATGAGATAAGCAATAAATTAAACTCTGTTAAAATCAAAGCTGAAATAACAGGCAGAGAAAAAAATCCTGCAAGCATTCACAGAAAAATGCTTGAAGACCAGACAGGCTTCAATCAAATCAATGATATTTATGCGTTCAGAATAATCGTCAATCATATTAATGATTGCTATTTAACCTTAGGAACATTGCACTCGCTTTATAACCCTATCCCCGGAAAGTTTAAAGACTACATTGCCATTCCAAAAGCAAATGGATACCAGTCACTTCACTCCACACTTTTAGGTCCCTTTGGTGTTCCAGTCGAGATTCAAATTAGAACAAAAAATATGCATCAACTGGCAGAAGCTGGTGTTGCCGCACATTGGTTATACAAAACAAAAGATGCACACGTTACTGATTTACAACAAAAAACAAATCAATGGCTAAAAAGGATGCTGGAAATTCAAAATGATAGTTCTAACTCTTTAGAATTTTTAGAACATTTAAAAGTTGATTTATTTCCTGACGAGGTCTATGTTTTTTCTCCAGACGGTAAAATATTTGCTTTGCCCAAAAATTCTTCTTCCATTGATTTTGCTTACGCAGTTCATAGTGATGTGGGAAATAAAGCAGTATCAACAAAAATAAATCAAATACTAGTTCCTTTGAGAACAAGGCTCTCAACGGGTGATCATGTAGAGATAATTACTTCAACATTAGCTAAGCCAAACCCTACTTGGTTAAATTTTGTTATCACAGGAAAAGCTAGATCACAAATAAGAAATTATCTTCGTTCAGCTGAATCGAAAGATTTAATTTTTTTAGGTGAAAAAATGCTGAACAATGCACTTAATGCATTTCATATTCATCCAACAGCAATCAAAAAAAAGCACTGGAATAAATTAATTTTGGACTATCACGTTGAATCAAAAGATGAAATTTTAATGGATATTGCCTTGGGTAAAAAAGTAAATGTAATGGTTGCCCATCAGCTAACAAATTTAATGGATGGCGTCGCAAGCAATAAAAAGCAAACAAAGATGCTAGATGTAATTACAATTAAAGGGTCTGATGATATGGCGATTCAACTAGCAAACTGTTGCCATCCAATTCCTGGAGATCCTATATTAGGTTATATTAATAAGGAAAAAGGCTTAGTAATTCATACGCATGATTGTCAGATTGTTAATGAGTTATCACTCGAACATGATCGATGGGTAGATGTTGAGTGGGAACCTGATTCTGAAAAATTATTTAATGTCCGATTAAGTGTTCTGGTCATGAATGAAAGAGGCATGTTAGGCAAAATTGCTTCGGTTATTGCTGATGCAGAATCAAACATTGATAATGTTTCACTCCAAGATATGGATGGAAGTCCATTTGCAACGTTAAACTTTGTGGTTCAAGTGAGACATAGACTGCACCTTGCTGAACTTATAAGGAATCTAAGGAAAATTACCAAAGTTAACAAAATTACGAGAGTTAAAAATTATAAGAATTAAAATTTCAAAAGGAACTGCATGACATGAAAAAAATTATCAAAACAGATAAGGCCCCCTTAGCAATCGGGACATATTCGCAAGCTGTGAAAAAAGGAAATATTATTTTTCTCTCTGGGCAGATACCTTTGAATCCTGAGAGCATGGAATTAGTCGAGGGTATTGAAAATCAGATTCACCAAGTGTTTAAAAATATTTTAGCAGTTATAACAGCAGCAGAAGCATCATTAGATGATCTAGTAAAATTAAATATATATTTAACAGATTTGAGCAATTTTGCATTAGTGAATTCAATTATGGAAGAATATTTTAGTAAACCTTATCCGGCAAGAGCAGCTATTGGAGTTGCATCACTTCCAAAAGATTCATTAGTTGAGGCAGATGGTTTTTTAGTTGTAGATTGACTTAAATTTTGCCCAATAAAAAATTATTAACGGAAATTCAAGCAAAAAAACTAAAGAAATTGGGCGTAAATTCGACAATTGAACTACTTTTATATCTTCCTAATAAGTACAATGATCAAACTGTAATTCAATCTATACAAGACACTCTGCTCGGAGAAAAAAGTCAAATTGAAGCTAATGTTAATGATATTGAAATTAAGTATCGGCCAAAAAAAAACTTAGTCTTATATGTCTCCGATACAACAGGACAGATGCAAATACGTTTCTTGCATTATTACCCAAGTCAAATTAAACAACTGGAGTCAGCAGGCCTTGTGAGATTTTATGGTGAGGTAAGGCAGCAGCCTAACTATAAAGAAATGATTCATCCTGAATATTCTTTAGTTAATGATTCAACGATCCATTCAAAAAATTTAACACCTATATATTCAACAACGAAAGGGCTTTCTCAAAATATGTTTAGAAAGTTAATAAAAAAGCATATAGATTACACAACTCAAAATAAATTTTTTGAAGAACTCTTTTTAAATTTGTATAAGAAGTATGAATTCCCAAGTTTTATGGATGCAATCAGCTTTCTTCATGAACCACCACAAATAAAAGTTAAAGATATTACAGATGTCCATAACTCGAAGTTTTATAAAAGATTAATTTATGATGAACTCTTAGCTCAACAGTTATTTTTAAGAAAACAATACAATTTACTTAAAAAAAATAAATCTCCAAAATTTAAGCACGCAAAATTAAATCAACAAGTATTTTTAGAACAATTAAATTTCACATTAACGGATAGTCAAAAAAAGGTTTTAGTAGAAATACAAAGTGATTTTACAAAAGGTTTTCCAATGAATAGACTTTTACAAGGGGATGTAGGATGCGGTAAAACTGTTGTAGCAACAATAGCCGCCATTGATTGTATAGAGGAGGGATTTCAAGTTGCATTTATGGCTCCTACAGAAATCCTAGCTGAACAACACTATGAAAAAATAAAGAATTGGTTTAAAGATACTTCCTATGAAATTTTATTACTCACAGGAAGTATGTCAAAAAAGACAAAATTAGATACCTACTTAAATATAAAAAAGGGGAAAGCTGACATAGTAATTGGAACACATGCCTTATTTCAGGAAGCTGTGACATTTAATAATTTAGGATTTTATGTAATTGATGAGCAACATAGGTTTGGCGTTGAGCAAAGGATGAAGCTAAAAACTAATTCAAAAAATAAACAGGGTTATGAGCCACACCAATTAATGATGAGTGCTACCCCAATTCCTCGCACACTATCTATGAGTTTTTTTGCACATATGGATGTCTCAACTATTAAAGATTTACCGGGAGGGAGAAGGCCAATTACAACGAAGGTTTATCTAGATGATAAAAGAAAACAATTATTAAATTTAATAAATGAGCATTGTAAAAAAAACAATCAAGTTTATTGGGTATGTCCATTAATAGAAGAAAGCGAATTTTTAGACCTAGAGACAGTCAGCGAAACATATAAGGAGCTAAAAAAATATTTTGTTAACCAAAATGTAGGATTGATACACGGAAGGATGAAGGCAGACGAAAAAAAAGAAATTATGAAAAAATTTCAACAGAATGAGATACAAATTTTAGTTGCTACTTCAGTAATTGAGGTCGGAGTTGATGTCCCTAACGCAACATTAATGATAATTGAAAATTCAGAGCGATTAGGTTTATCTCAACTTCACCAACTTAGAGGACGTATAGGGAGAGGTGAAAAAAGTAGTTTTTGTATATTACTGTATAAAAATAAATTATCGACAGCGGCTAAACATCGTTTAAAAACAATTTATGAAAATATTGATGGGTTTAAGATTGCAGAAGAAGACTTAAATTTAAGGGGGCCAGGCGAGCTTCTTGGATATAAGCAGAGTGGAATTCCTACATTGCGATTTGCTAATTTAAGTAGAGATTTAGCCATCTTAGAAAATGCACGCAATGATGCCGATAGTTTAATTAAAAAAAATGATGCAAGAATCAATGAGCATATGAAACGTTGGCTAAGAAACTTTGAAGAGATAGTAACGGTATGAAAATAAATTGGAAAAATAAAATTTATAAGAGGGACAACAAAGATTTTTTAACTTATAAAAGCTCTATAACAAATAAGATTAGCAAAAAAGCTAACTTAAAAATACAGCGTAACAAGAGTTTTCCAAATACAATTCTAAACGATGAAAAACTTTTTTTTAAAACAAGTAGGTCGGGGAGTTTATTTTTAAGAGAAGTTTTGATTTATGCAGATGATAGCCCCATTATCTATGCAAGAACTGTTTTCAAGAAAAATTTAAGACAACTGACTAGCATTGTTAAGAAATTGAATGAAAATCCACTGGCAAATATAGTTTTTAAAAAAAAGACCTCAAGATCAGAGTTTATTTTTAGCCATTTATCTCCAAATTATAAATTAGCAAAAAAGTTAAATTCACAACATATAGCAATAGATAAATCTATTGGTGTTAGGCAATCAAATTTCAAATGCAATGGTGAAAAAATTCTCTTAACAGAAATTTTCTTCAAAGATATAAACCGTTTTAAATGAATAAAATTTTATCTTTTATAAATCTTCTAAGGCTAAATAAACCAATAGGAATTTTTTTACTTCTATGGCCTACCTTATGGGCATTATGGCTTTCAAGCAATGGAATGCCCGATCTAAAAATTTTAGGAATATTTATTTTAGGGGTAATTTTAACAAGATCATTAGGATGTGTAGTTAATGATCTAATAGATAGAAAAATAGATATTAAGGTTTCTAGAACAAAAAATCGACCATTAGCTTTAAAGAAAATATCTATATGGGAGGTATTTTTTTTAATAACAGTCCTTGCAATACTATCTTTAATATTGGTCTTTCAGCTAAATGCATATGCAATTAAAATATCATGCATCGCATTACTTTCTATTTTTTTATATCCTTTTACTAAAAGATTTTTACCAATACCACAGGCGTTCCTAGGTGTCACTTTTGGATTTAGTATTCTAATGGTTTTTGCTTCTGTACAAAGCCAGATTACAATTAATGCATGGCTTTTATTTGCTTCTAATGCTTTTTGGGTTCTGGCATACGACACTCATTATGGTGTTGTAGATATGGTAGATGATAAAAAAATTAGAATGATGTCAGCGCCCTTAACATTCAGTAATTCGACTATGAAAATTATTGCAGGCAGTTACTTAATATCTTTTAGTTTACTTGTCACTTTGGGGATATTAAGCAGTTATAGCTTTCTATATTTTGCTGCACTCTCAATGGCTTTCTTAATAGCCTTTTTTAATTGGCAAAAGTGTTTATCTTTTGACCCAAAGGCTAATTTTAATGCTTTTATATCAAATAATTATGTGGGATTTTTTATATTTATAGGTTTTTTATCACAATCATAGAAAAAATCACTAATAAATTGACAATTTACACCTAAATAGACTAAAATTCGCCTCTTGAATTAAATTTAACTAAGGTATTAAGAGAATGAAAACAGTTTCTGCTAAATCACATGAAGTCAAAAGAGATTGGCTTTTAGTTGATGCTAAAGATGCAACACTAGGAAGATTGGCTAGCGGTATCGCTCTCAGACTAAGAGGTAAGCATAAAACTATCTACACTCCTCACGTTGATACAGGTGATTATATTGTTGTGATAAATGCAGAAAAAATAAAAGTAACGGGAAATAAAGCTGAAGATAAAATTTATCATCGACACACTGGTTTTCCTGGAGGGTTGTATTCTACAAATTTTACTAAACTTCAAGCTAGGTTTCCTGGTAGAGCTTTAGAAAAAGCAGTCAAAGGAATGTTGCCAAAAGGCCCATTAGGTTATGCAATGATAAAAAAAATGAAAGTTTATGCCGGGAATGATCATCAACATTTAGCTCAACAACCACAGTTGATAACAATTAAATAGGACAGTTTTTTATGTTAGGTAAATATTATTATGGAACAGGTAGAAGAAAAAGCTCAGTAGCTCGGGTATTCATACAGCCTGGTAAAGGAACTATCATTATTAATGATAAGCCTGTAGAAGAATATTTTTCAAGGCACACATCACAAATGGTTCTCAAGCAACCTTTAGAACTAACTGAGAATCAAACGGCTTTTGATATAAAAGTTAACGTGACTGGCGGAGGAGAATCAGGCCAGGCGGGAGCCGTTAGACATGGTATTACACGTGCCCTACTAGATTATGACGAAGCATTAAAGCCTGAACTTTCTAAGGCAGGTTATGTAACTCGTGATAGTCGTGAAGTTGAACGAAAAAAAGTTGGCCTTAGAAAAGCAAGACGACGCAAACAGTTCTCTAAGAGATAATGTTTATATAAAAAATAAGAGCCGCTTTAGCGGCTTTTTTTTTATATGGTTTTTATGTAATAAAAGATTAAAATGGAAATTATGAAGAACAAATCGAAAGTAAGTATATTCGGCGGAACAGGTTATACAGGGGTTGAGTTGATAAGATTGCTTCTAAATCATCCTCATGTCGAAATTTATCAAATTACATCTAGAAAAGATAAGGGCAAAAGAGTGGATGAAGTTTATCCATCATTTAGAGGAATTTTGAATAATATATTTGTATCACCAGAAGATGCTGATCTTGAAAATGTAGACATAGTATTTTTTGCTACGCCCAATGGCGTGGCGATGAATTATGCTGATAACTTAATATCAAATGGCAAAATAGTCATTGATTTAGCTGCTGACTTTAGAATTAAAGATAAAGATGTATGGGAAAAATGGTATGGAATGAAACATAAATCACCAAACTTAATTGATAGGGCTGTTTATGGATTGCCTGAAATTAACAGAGATAGCATAAAAAAATCAAAACTCATAGCTAATCCTGGCTGTTATCCAACAGCAATTCAATTAGCACTTATTCCTCTTCTTCAAAAAAAACTAATTAATCCAATGAATATTATCGCTGATGCTAAGTCTGGCATAAGTGGTGCTGGAAGAAACCCAGATCTAAAGCTAATGATGTCAGAGGCTGAAGAAGATTTTAGGGCTTATGGTATAGGAGGGCACAGACATCTACCAGAAATAGAAGAAAATCTAGCTAGTATTTGTGGAGTAAATGTAAAATTAACATTCATTCCTCATTTAGTGCCGATGGTAAGAGGTATTCATGCAACCATATATACTGAATGCATTAAAGACTTTGAAGCTTATGATATTTTTGAATCTTTTTATGTGGACGAGCCTTTTGTGGATATTATGCAAGCTAATATGTCTCCAAATACTAAGTCTGTGAGAGCATCAAATTTTTGCAGAATATCTTTTCATAAAGAGATAGACAGTAACAGACTAATTATTTTTTCAGTTATCGATAATCTTATGAAAGGGGCCGCTGGACAGGCAGTACAGAATATGAATATTATGATGGACTGGCAAGAGTCAATGGGGATAAACCTTGTGCCAATAACTCCATAAGTCTAGGATATTATGAAAAAAAAAATTAGAGCGCATTATCTGGCTAGAGGAAAACCTCGCATTCAAACAAGAGCAAATTGGCCCAATTACGTCTTTATCTCTGCATTTTTTCTCATTGCTGGCCTCAGTATTACTTATTACTTATTGGATGGGGGTAAATATGCAAAAATTTATGCTCAGTTAATTGATTCGAAAAATCTAAATTATGACCAAAAAAATGAAAATCTAAAAATTAAGTTAGAAATAGATAAAAATGACATTTCAATGCAGAAATTATCTGATCAAAATAAGGAATTAAACGAAGAAAATAATAAATTGAAGGAAGACGTTTTGTTCTATGAGAAAATGCTAGGTAAAAGAAGAAAATAAATGATAAATAAAAAAAGAAAATTTGTAGCTATTACAACACTAATTGATAAAGATATCGTGATATCTGGAGATACTTCTTATACCGGTGGAATTAGAATTGATGGAATAATTAAAGGTAATCTTAAGGTGCATGGCGAGGAAGGCAGCCTTCTAATTATGGGCCATGGTAGTATAATTACTGGAGATGTTGAGGTAGAGAAAGCCATTATTAATGGAGAAATTAATGGCAATATAAAATGTCATGATTATTTAGAATTAAATACCAACGCAATTGTCAATGGAAGTATAGAATATGACATAATTGAAGTGCATGAAGGTTCTAAAATTAACGGTAACCTAAAATGTATTAAAAATAAGAAAAAAATAGAACCTAAGCAAAAAAGAAAGCAAAAAATAAAGCAAAAAATAAAGCAAAAAATAAAGCAAAATATTAAAGAAAATATTAAAAAGTTGTTCACGATTAAATAATAGGAGCATTACATAATGTCAGATGCAATTGAAATGCCAACGCCGATAAACTTTTCTGATAATGCAGTTAAAAAAGTTAAAGAGTTAATTGAAGAGGAAGGTACACCAGATCTGAAACTTAGGGTATTTGTTAGTGGAGGCGGATGTTCTGGAATGCAATATGGTTTTACATTTGAAGAAAGTGTAAACGAAGATGATACAAAGGTAGAGAAAGACAATGTAATGTTACTTATTGACCCTATGAGCCTTCAATATTTAACGGGTGCTGAAATTGATTATCAGGACAACGTCCAAGGGTCACAATTTGTTATTAAAAATCCGAATGCAACTACTACTTGCGGATGTGGTTCGTCATTCTCCGCATAATTATTTAATATCTCTTTTAGTTTTACCCTTGTAGACCTGTCTTGGTCTTCCGATTTTAGATTCGTCACTTAACATCATTTCATTCCAGTGTGCAACCCAACCAGCCGTTCTGGCTAATGCAAAAACGGCGGTAAACATTGAGAAAGGTATGCCTATAGCCCTCATTACAATGCCTGAGTAAAAATCAACATTAGGATATAATTTTTTCTCGATAAAGTATTCATCCTCAAGCGCGATTTTTTCCAATTTCATAGCTAATTTAAAAATAGGATCATTTTTTAAGCCTAGCTCGTCAAGCACCTCATGACATGTTTCTTTCATGATGATAGCTCGAGGATCTTGGTTTCTATAAACTCTGTGACCAAATCCCATTAATCTAAATTCATCATCTTTATCTTTAGCACGGTTAATATATTGTTTAATTCTGCTTTCATCTTTTATTTCAGTCAGCATCCTTAGAGTAGCTTCGTTAGCTCCTCCGTGAGCTGGCCCCCACAATGAAGCAATGCCCGCAGCAATACAAGCGTATGGATTTGCACCTGTTGAACCTACCAACCTTACTGTTGAAGTAGAAGCATTCTGTTCATGATCTGCATGAAGAATAAGAATTTTTTCAAAGGCTTTAGAAATTACGGGATTAACTTCGTAATTTTTATTAGGTCTTGAAAATAGCATGTGTAAAAAGTTTGTACAAAAATCATACTCATCTTTTGGATACACAAAAGGCAAACCCAAATTATATGTATAGCTCCAAGCAGCAATAGTTGGTATCTTTGCAATTAATCTTTGCGCTGAAATTTGCCTATGATTTGGATTATTAATATCCATATTATCGAAATAAAATGCGGACATCGACCCAACAACACCTACCATCACTGCCATTGGGTGCGCATCACGTCGAAAACCCCCAAAGATATTATTGAGTTGGTCGTGAAGAAGGCTATGACTTGAAATAGATTTTAAGTAATCAGTTTTATCAGCTGCATCGGGGAGTTCTCCATGCATTAGTAGATATGACACATCTAGGTAGTCACATTTTTCAGCTAATTGCTCAATGGGATAGCCTCTGTAAAGTAATTCTCCTTTGTTTCCATCCACATATGTGATTTTGGATGTGCAAGCAGCAGTAGAGGTGAATCCAGGATCGTAAGTAAAATAGTTATATTCACCTAGATTTCTAATATCTAAAGATGGTGTTCCTATAGTGCTTTCAACGATAGGAAGCTCTCTTTCTTTACCATCGAGCACGATTTTAATTTTATTCTTAGCCATTTACATTAGCAACATTTTCATTGGTTCAAATTAGCATGACATTATAATACAAAAGGGAATAAATTTAGGATTGATGTATTGAGCCTAAAATTCTAAAACCTTTAGCTCCTGTTACATCTGGTGAATTATTAAATTTTCTATCAAGGGTTTTATTTGCTAGCCATGCAAAGGCAACTGCCTCAACCTGCTGTTCAGGAAGATTTAAATCTCTAGTAGTTTTAATAGTTAAATTTGATTTATTTTTTAATACCTCGATAAGGAAGACATTTTTTGCGCCTCCACCACATATAAATATTTCATTTGCTTCAAAACAATTTTTTTTAATAGCTTCCGTTATAGAAATTGCTGTCAATTCGATAAGTGTTCTTTGGATATCTTCGGGGGAATAAGTTTTTTTTATGCCTTTTCTGATCCAATCTAAATTAAATAAATCCCTCCCCGTGCTTTTAGGAGGCTTTTTTTGAAAAAAATTATCTTTTAAAAAATATTTAAGTAAGCCGTCAATGACTTGACCTTTTTTTGCCCAATTACCATTTTTATCAAAATTTAAATTACGATTCAGTCTGATCCAATGATCTATCAAGATATTACCAGGGCCACAATCAAATCCTGTTACGGAGCCATTAGAGCGAAGGTAAGTAATATTACTAATACCACCAATGTTTAAAATAACCCTGTTTTTATTTTTTGAAAAAAATAAGTCTTTATGAAATGCGGGGACTAATGGGGCGCCTTGGCCTTTTGCAGCAATATCTCTATTTCTAAAATTTGAAACAACAGTCAAATTTGTTATTTCTGATAATAAATCAGCATTACCAATTTGAGTTGAATATCCTTTATCAGGCCTATGTCTTATAGTTTGACCATGATAACCAACACCTTTAATTTGTTTGGCAGATAAACTATTTTTGAGTAATAAACGATTAATACCTTTCCCAGCTATTATGGCAAGTTCATTTGATAGCATGAAACTTTTTTCAAGTTCATTATTTTCGGGGAAATGTAATTTAATAATGTTTTCTTTCAATTTAGATGAATAATTAATATGTATAAAATCTAATACAGAAATTTTCTTTGTATATATTTTAGCTAAGGCGATATCAATTCCATCAAGACTGGTACCTGACATTATGCCTATTAAAATTTTAGAATTTAACATTTGAAGATCAAAATTAATTTTAAGAAATATTCATACATAATTGCTTTATAAGATAACACTAATTGTTTCTAAATACCTTAATTGAGATAGAATATGTTGTATAAAAAAAAGAGATGAAAATGGTGAAAGTAGAAGAATCATACAAGATATTAGCTAGAGGAGTAGATGAAGTATTAGTCGAATCAGAGTTTTTAAAAAAATTGGAAACAGGCAAATCTTTAAGAATTAAGGCAGGTTTTGATCCAACAGCACCCGATCTTCATTTGGGGCATACAGTATTATTAAATAAATTAAGGCAATTTCAAGATTTAGGCCATCATATTCTATTTTTAATAGGAGATTTTACTGGACTTATTGGAGATCCTACTGGCAAAAATACTACACGACCTCCTCTCACAAAAAAAGAGGTTGAAGAGAATGCTACAACTTACACATCTCAAGTATTTAAAATTTTAGATAAATCAAAAACAGAAGTTGTTTTTAATTCAACATGGTTAAATAAACTAGGAGCAGATGGAATGCTCAAATTAGCAGCAACTCATACGGTGGCTCGTATGCTTGAAAGAGACGATTTTTCGAAAAGATATAAAGCACAACAACCAATCTCAATTCATGAATTTATGTATCCTCTTCTTCAAGGCTATGACTCAGTTGAATTAAACGCTGATATTGAACTTGGTGGAACTGATCAAAAATTTAATTTGCTGATGGGGCGAGAATTACAAAAATATTATGATAAACCACAACAGTGTGTTGTAACACTTCCTTTGCTTGAGGGGCTTGATGGCGTCCAAAAAATGTCAAAATCCTTGAACAATTATATTGGTATAAATGAATTACCAGAGACTATGTTTGCAAAGATTCTTTCCGTTTCAGATAAATTGATGTGGAGATATATTGAGTTACTCTCTTTGAAATCTTTAGATGATATTTCAAAATGGAAAACTAGAGTTAAGAAAGGGGAAAATCCAAAAAATATCAAAGTAGAATTTGCAAAAGAAATAGTAGGGCGTTTTCATTCAGAGATTGATGCTGAGAGCGCAGAGAAAGATTTTCAAAATAGAGCTGTTGGTGGAATTCCAGAAAATTTAACAGAATATAAAATCGACACTGATTTGAATGGGATGGGGGTAGCTCATTTATTAAAGTCTATAAATTTTGTAACTAGCACATCTGAAGCAATGAGACTAATAAAAGCAGGAGGTGTCAAAATTGATGGAGAAAAAATTATCGATACAAAAAAAAATATTTCTCAAAACAAACAATTCGTCATTCAAGTTGGTAAAAGAAAATTTGGAAAGGTCGTAACGTAAATACGAGCATTCGTTTAATAAAATGAAAGCAATGTTTAAATAGTATTAATTGCAGTTTTTTTTTGGTATACTACCGCTGATATATGGGCCTTGAGCCCATTTTTTTTTCACTAGAATTGTTGATTGAGGGCTTAATTTTTTGGATGACCTTGAAACCCTAATAGAAAAATTAGTAACTCAACTTGGTTATGAATTGGTTGATTTTGAGACAATTAATGGTGGCCAGATTTTGAGAATATATATAGACAAAGTTGATTTAATAAGCATCGAAGATTGCACTGCAGTTAGCAATCATGTCAATAATGTCTTAAGTGTTGAGACTGATTTTGATTATGAAAGATTAGAAGTTTCGTCGCCTGGATTGGATAGAGTAATAAAAAAATTAAAAGATTTCGATAGATTTAAAGGGCAACAAGCAAAGATAAAAACTAGATTTGCAATAGAAAACAGAAAAAATTTTAAAGGAATTTTAGCTGGAATTAAAGGTGAAATGATAATTATTAAAATAGAAGATGAATTGTTAATAATCGATTTTGAAAATATTGATAAAGCACGTTTAGATCCGGATTAGTAGATGATTAATTTTGAAGTGGAGAGTGAATAAATGAGTCGTGAAATTTTATTGTTAGTAGATGCTTTAGCGCATGAAAAGAGTGTTGCTCGTGAGATTATTTTTGAAGCTGTAGAAGAAGCGCTTGCGTCAGCAACCAAAAAGAAATATAAAGATGCGATTGACGTAAAAGTTGAAATTGACCAAGAGTCAGGCGAATACAAATCTTTTAGGAAATGGACTATCCTTCCAATAGATTTAATAGATGATGAGGAAACACAAATTTCATTAGAAGACGATAGAGCAAAGGGCCTTGTCGAAAATGATATTATAAAGGAGCCAATAGAATCTGTAGAGTTCGGCAGAATAGGCGCACAGGCAGCTAAGCAAGTAATACTGCAAAAAGTTAGAGAAGCTGAGCGAGAGCAAATTTTAAATGAATTTTTGGCGCGAGATGAAAAATTAGTTTCAGGGCAAATTAGAAGAATGGAACGCGGAAATGCGATTATAGAAATTGGGAGAATTGATGCAGTACTTCCAAGAGAACAAATGATCCCAAAAGAAAACTTAAGGATTGGTGATAGGGTAAGAGCTATAGTGATGGAGGTTGATAGAGGGATTAAAGGTCCACAACTAATTCTTTCTAGAGTCTCTCCAGAATTCTTAATCAGATTATTTGAGCTTGAAGTGCCTGAAATAGAAGAAGGCCTATTAGAGATAATGGCCGCTTCTAGAGATCCAGGCTTGAGGTCAAAAATCGCTGTTAAAGCAAATGACCAAAGATTAGATCCAGTCGGGACATGTGTAGGAATGAGAGGCTCAAGAGTACAAGCAGTTACAGGTGAGTTGGCCGGCGAAAGAGTAGATATTGCTCTATGGTCTATTGAACCTGCTCAATTTGTCATAAATGCAATGGCACCTGCAGAGATTTCTAGCATTATGGTGGATGAGGACAAGAAAAGTATGGACTTAGTAGTGACTGAGGACCAACTAGCTCAAGCTATTGGAAGAAATGGTCAAAATATTAGACTTGCAACTGAACTTACAAAGTGGGAACTGAACATCTTAAGTGAGGAAGAGTCTGATCAGAAAACAAAAGATGAATATACCAATGTTAGTCAACTATTTATTGAGAAGTTAGATGTAGATGCAGACATTGCCGATATTTTAGTCCATGAGGGATTTTCAACACTTGAAGAAATTGCCTATGTACCTATAGATGAATTAATTCAAATTGAGGCACTTGATGAAGATACTGTGAATGAACTTCGCTCAAGGGCAAGCGCTGTTATTTTGAAAGAAGCAATATCAAATGAAGAAAAAATTAAATCACCAGCAGATGATTTGCTAAATATGGATGGTATGGATAGTGACACTGCCAAATTATTAGCATCAAAATCTATAATCACAATGGAAGACCTAGCTGATCTTTCAGCTGATGAGTTAATTGATATTGTTAAAATGGATGAAGAGAGAGCAAAAGAGTTAATAATGACAGCAAGAGCACCTTGGTTTGTCTAAAATAAATTTATTGGAGTTAATATGGAAAAATCTACTGTAGAAAAGTTTGCCAGTGAATTAAATTTGCCAATAGATTTACTTCTTAAGCAACTCGAGAGCGCTGGAATAAAAAAGATATCTGGAACTGAAGAGCTTTTAGAGGAGGATAAATCAGCGCTTTTGAATTATCTTCAAATTGAACATGGTGCATCAAATACAAGTAAAAATAAAATTACATTAACAAGAAAACAAAATACTCAAATAAGAAAAACAGATAGTGATGGAAGAGCAAGAACTATTCAGGTTGAAGTAAGAAAGAAAAGAACAATTGTTAAACCAGATCAAAGAAAGGAAGTTCAGGATGATGTAATAAAAAAAGATACAACATCTATTGAAAAGAAGGCTGCTGACGATAAAAACCAAAAAGAAATTCGCGAAGCAGAAGAGAAGAGAAATTCAGCATTAATGGCAGCTCAAGCAGAGGAAGTTAAAAGTAAAAAAGCTGCTAAAGAAAACCAAAAAGAATCTAAAGATGGAACTCTTCATAGACCAGCTTCAAAAGCAAATGTGAAGGTAGATAAAGATTCAAAAAAAACAGAACTTAAGGATAAATGGGTCGATAAAAACTTAAAAAAGAGGCCTATCAAAACGCGTAATGACAAAAATCAAGGATGGAGATCACCTAAAAACAAAAACAAAAACAAAGATGAAGCTGATGATCAAAATTTTGTAGCACCATCAGATCCAATTGTTAAAGATGTCCTAATTCCGGAAACTATTTCAGTTGCTGACTTGGCACATAAAATGGCAGTTAAGGCGACAGAAGTAATTAAAACATTAATGGGTATGGGGATGATGGTAACCATCAATCAAGTTCTTGATCAGGATACAGCAATAATTGTTGTTGAAGAGATGGGCCATAAGCCAGAAGCAGCAAAAGAAAACGATTTAGAGTCTTTTTTAGATGAAGATTCTTCTACTGTAAATGAGATTATAGAGCCACGTCCTCCTGTTGTAACAGTAATGGGACATGTGGATCATGGAAAAACATCTCTACTAGATTACATCCGAACAACGAAAGTTACCAAAGGAGAAGCAGGTGGAATTACACAGCATATAGGGGCTTATCATGTTGAAACTCCTAAAGGAATGATTACATTTCTTGACACACCTGGACATGAAGCATTTTCTGCTATGCGAGCAAGGGGAGCAAAAGCTACCGATATTGTTATTTTAGTCGTTGCTGTTGATGACGGTGTAATGCCACAAACAATTGAAGCAATAAATCACTCCAAAGCAGCGGGCGTTCCGTTAATTGTTGCAATAAATAAAATGGATAAGCCTGATTCCAATGCTGAAAAAGTAAGAGGCGAGCTTTTAGGACATGAGGTAATACCTGAAGAACTTGGAGGTGACTCTATGTTTATTGAAGTTTCAGCCCAGACAGGCCAAGGAATTGATAATTTATTAGATGCCATTTTATTACAAGCTGAAGTGCTCGAATTAAAAGCGCCAATTAATACTCCTGCAAAAGGTATTATTATTGAAGGTAGACTAGATAAAGGGAGAGGCCCTGTTACAACGCTTTTAGTACAATCTGGAACTATAAACATTTCCGACACATTACTAGCTGGAAATGCATCTGGAAAAATAAGAGGAATGCTAGATGAAAATGGTAAAAATATTAAACAAGCTACCCCATCAATTCCTGCTGAAATCATTGGTTTATCAGATGTGCCAAAGGCAGGTGATGAATTTATAGTGATTAATGATGAGAAGAAGGCAAGAGAAATTGCATTATTTAGGCAAGGTAAGTTTAGAGATGTTAAGTTAGCAAAACAACAAGCCTCGAAACTCGAAAATATTATGGATCAGATGACTGAGGCGGAGGTTAAGTTTTTACCTTTAATTATAAAGGGAGATGTTCAAGGCTCCTGCGAAGCATTAGCAGGTTCATTAGAAAAACTTTCAACAGATGAAGTCAAAGTTAAAGTAGTTCATTCGGCAGTTGGTGCAATAAATGAATCTGATATAAACCTAGCTTCAGCCTCAAATGCAGTCATTATCGCTTTTAACGTTCGATCTTCAGGTGGGGCAAGGAAATTAGGTGAAAGTCTAGACATTGATGTTCGTTATTACAATGTTATTTATGAGGCTGTAGATGAAGTTAAAGCCGCACTTGGAGGGCTTTTATCTCCCGAACAAAAAGAAGTTACTCTTGGGATGGTTGAAATTAGAGATATTTTCAAAGCATCTAAAGTCGGTACAATTGCAGGCTGCTTCGTTCTTGAAGGTGTTATCAAAAAAGGCTCAAATATAAGGCTTTTGAGAAATGATGTCGTTATTTATGAAGGTCAGTTAGACTCTCTGAAAAGATTTAAGGATGATGTAAAAGAGGTAAAATCAAATTTTGAGTGTGGAATATCAATTAAGAATTTTGATGATTTACAGGTAAATGATAAATTAGAAGCATATGAATATGTTCAGGTAGCAAGAAAACTATAAAATGCCAAAAGACTATCCAAGGAGTGACCGCATAAGCCAGCAAATAAAAAAAGAATTAGCTGGAATTCTTAGCTTAGAAATTAAAGATCCAGCTTTGAAAAATATTTCAATAATTGATGTTGAAGTGGCACATGACTTAAAAAATGCAAAAGTTTTTTATGTTGCAGATCATGATGATGAAGAAATTGTAAAAGGTCTTGAGAGATCATTACCTTTCTTTAGGTCACTTTTGTCAAAAAGAATGTCAACCAGGGGAATACCAAAACTTCATTTTGAATATGACAAAACAATTGATGAAAGTACAAAAATATCAAAGTTATTGGATTCAGTTATCTCGTAAAAAATTCTGATGAGTGAAAATAGGAAAAAGCTAGAGATCAATGGGCTTTTACTAATTGATAAGCCTTTAGGATTTTCATCAAATCAAGCACTATCAAAAATTAAATGGATTTTTTCAGCAAAGAAAGCTGGTCACACAGGAACTCTTGATCCTTTAGCGACTGGATTATTACCAATATGTTTTGGTGAGGCGACAAAATTCTCGAGTCACTTACTCAATTCAGAAAAAACGTATGAAGCTTCAATAAAACTAGGATGTAAAAGCTCAACAGGTGACGCTGAAGGTAAATTAACTGAGTCAAAGATTATTTCATTATCGTTAGAAAAATTGCAAAAAGAACTTAAATCATTTAATGGGCTATCGAAACAAACTCCTCCAATGTTTTCTGCTTTGAAATATAATGGTCAACCATTATATAAGCTTGCTAGGGAAGGAGTAATAATACAGAGACAAGAAAGAGAGATAAATATCTCTGAGTTAATTTTATTAAACTATTCAAAAAATATAATAAAAATTGAGGTGACATGCAGTAAAGGAACCTACATAAGAACATTGGCAGAAGATATAGCTAACAAACTTGGAATGGACGGATATTTAATAGAACTAAGAAGGACAAAAATTGGTAAATTAAATATTGATGAGGCATTTAATTTAGAAAATATTTCAACATTATCGTCTGATAAAAGAAAATCTTGTGTAAAGCCAACTGAAGTTTTAGTCGATAGGTATCCAAAGCTGATCTTATTGGATTCAGAAGTAGATTTTATAAAAAATGGACAGCCTATTAAGCTTGAAAAAAAATTAAATACCGAAATTTACACACTTTTTACAAAAAGTAAGGCTTTTATAGGTCTTGGGGAAATTGACAGTAATAATTTTTTAAAAGTTGTTCGTTTAATTTCAACAAATATAAATTAAATAAATTATTGTTAATTTATAAGAATCCCGTTAAAATATGCGGTCGCGAACAGGAGAAAAGAATGACAAGCACTGCAGTTGAAAAAGCAAAGATAGTTTCAGAGTTTCAGACAGCAAAAAATGATACAGGGTCACCAGAAGTTCAAGTAGCATTAATCACTGACCGTATTAACTATTTGACTGAACACTTTAAGACGAATGCAAAAGACCACCATTCTAGAAGGGGGTTGCTTGCTTTAGTTAGCCAGAGAAGAAAGCTTCTCGATTATTTGAAAGGCAGAAATTTAAGTCGATACCAAGAATTAATTAAACGCCTAGGCATAAGAAAATAATAGGTAAATGAAATTTAAAGCCGATTGTATACAATTTAATAAATTGTAAGATCGGCTTTTTTTGTTATGAATAATGTGTCCATTTATTAAGAAGTGAATAAATGAGACTTTAATAAAATATAAAAGGATAAAAAAATAAATGTTTAATGTAATAAAAAAAAGTATTAAGTTTGGTGAGCATGATCTAACAATCGAAACAGGTGAGATAGGAAGGCAAGCAGATGGAGCAGTAATGGTAAGCTACGGAGACACTGTAGTTTTAGTTACAGCAGTCGGAAGAAAAGAAGCTAAAGATGGGCAAGATTTTTTCCCTTTAACAGTAGACTATCAAGAAAAAAATTATGCGGCGGGTAAAATTCCTGGTGGGTTCTTTAAAAGAGAAGGAAGACCAAGCGAAAAAGAAACTTTAACTTGTAGATTAATCGATAGGCCTTTAAGGCCATTATTTCCAGATAATTTTTACAATGAAATACAAGTTGTAGCGACAGTTATGTCGTCAGACAGTGAAATTAATTCTGATATTCCAGCTATTATTGGTGCGTCAGCAGCATTAGCTATATCAGGTATTCCTTTTCATGGTCCAATAGGCGCAACTCGTGTTGGTTATCTTGATGATAAATTTGTTATCAATCCTTCAAAAACACAAATGGAAACTAGTGAGCTTGATCTAGTTGTTGCTGGAAGTGACTCAGCTGTATTAATGGTTGAATCAGAAGCGAAAGAGCTCCCAGAAAAAGTGATGCTTGATGCTGTTTTAGAGGGCCATAAAGCTATGCAACCAGTCATTAAATTAATTAATGATTTAGCAAAAGAAGCTGCTAAAGATCCATGGGATTGGACAGCTCCTGAGGTTGATAAAGAATTAGTTAAAAACATTGAAAAGATTGCAATGAAAGATCTTGAAGATGCTTTTGCAATTAAATCTAAAGGCGAACGATCAGAAAAAATTGGTCAATCACGAGAAAAAGTTTTAAGTGAGTTAGTAACAGAAGATACAAATACTAGTCAGCTTAACCAAATTAAAGATGAATTTCATAATCTTGAGGCTAAAATTGTTAGGTCAAAAATTCTTGATGGAAATCCTCGAATTGATGGAAGAGATACTCGAACAGTTAGACCTATCGAGATAAGAACGGGCGTACTTCCAAGAGCACATGGCTCAGCATTGTTCACAAGGGGTGAAACACAAGCAATTGTTGTCGCTACCCTGGGAACAGGAAGGGATGAGCAGATTATTGATGCTCTTCAAGGTGAATACAAGGATAGATTTATGCTTCATTATAATTTTCCTCCTTATGCTACTGGTGAAACCGGAAGAGTTGGAACGCCAAAAAGAAGAGAAATTGGACATGGTAAGTTAGCTAAAAGAGCTCTAAGTGCGGCATTACCTCCACAAGAAGACTTTGATTATACGATAAGGCTTGTGTCAGAAATAACAGAGTCAAATGGTTCAAGTTCCATGGCTTCCGTATGTGGTGGGACAATGGCAATGATGGATGCAGGTGTACCGATTAAGGACCATGTAGCTGGAATAGCTATGGGTCTTATTAAAGAAGATAATAGGGTTGCAGTTTTGACAGATATTTTAGGGGATGAAGATCACCTAGGAGATATGGATTTTAAGGTAGCCGGAACAGATAATGGGATAACTGCACTTCAAATGGATATAAAGATTACAGGCATTACTACAGAAATTATGCAAGTAGCTTTAAGCCAAGCTAGAGAAGGTATTGATCATATTTTGAAAATAATGAAAAAGTCACTAAAAGGTAGTCGTGAAAAACTTTCACAGTTTGCTCCACAAATTATTACCTTAAAAATCCATACTGATAAAATTAGAGATGTAATTGGTAAAGGCGGTGCAGTAATTAAAGGGTTGGCTGCCGATACTGGAGCTACAATCGATATTGATGATAATGGCCTTATAAAGATTGCATGTACATCAGCTGAGTCAGGCGAGGAAGCACTCAGAAGGATTAAAGAAATTACTGCTGATGTTGAAGTAGATCAAATATATGACGGTAAAGTACTTAAAATCCTTGATTTTGGTGCAATAGTATCATTATTACCTGGTAAAGATGGACTCCTTCACATTTCTCAAATATCACATGAGAGAATTAAAGCAGTTAAGGATCATTTATCCGAAGGTGATGAAGTTAAAGTAAAGGTTATTGAGGTTGATGATAAAGGCCGCGTAAGAGTTAGTGCAAAGGCACTTACTGAGCCACCTGCAAAAGAAGAATAGTATTATTAAAAGCCCTTTCGAGGGCTTTTATTTTGCCATTTGTTTTTCTTTTATTTCTTGTAAAGTTTTGCAATCAATACATAAGGTTGCCGTAGGTCTCGCTTGCAATCTATTCAGTCCAATTTCTTCGCCACAACCCATGCAGTACCCATATTCATCTTCATCAATATTCTTTAATGTTTCATTAATTTTTTTAATTAATTTTCTTTCTCTATCTCTGTTTCTTAGCTCTAAAGCCATTTCAGATTCTTGGCTTGCTCGATCATTTGGATCTGCATAAGTGGTAACATCAGTCTGCATGTGACTTACTGTTCTGCTGAGTTCAGAACTTAATTCTACTTTCCAGTCATTAAGAATTTTTTTAAAATGAGAAATTTGTGATTTACTCATATACTTTTCATTTGCTTTGGATGTGTAAGTCTTAAACTGTTTTAAGCTAGATTTAGATTTAGATTTAGACTTAGTAGCTGTTTTTTTAACTTGAGTTTTAGCCGTAACTTTTGGCTTAGTAGCTGTTTTTTTAACTTGAGTTTTAGCCGTAACTTTTGGCTTAGTAGCTGTTTTTTTAACTTGAGTTTTAGCCGTA
>Ga0209279_10000475_pt1 | contig 26277 bp, 28 predicted proteins | sample CoawatmetaG00DNA_3_FD_187508 | JGI IMG/M metagenome (GOLD analysis project Ga0209279, IMG submission 187508) | Marine microbial communities from the West Antarctic Peninsula - Coastal water metaG006-DNA (SPAdes) (version 2) | ecosystem: Environmental > Aquatic > Marine > Coastal ... | reverse complement strand
TAACTTTCCAATACAGACTCCATCCTTTCACTCTTTCACTCTTTCAATATTTTACTCTTTTACTTTTTTCACTTTTTTCACTTTTAAATTTAGTTCTTTTTTGTTAAATTATTTTACTCGAAATTCCGATTTCTCTGTAATCTATTAACATTTAAACTTTTCAACAATCCACTACTCGCCATTTAATATAATATAATAATATTAAAAAAAAATACACCAGATAAAGAGTTTAGTTCTTTTTTGTTAAATTATTTTAAGTCCATACAAAATTGCTTAAATCAATTTCTCCCGGTCCGTAATCTACTTCATTTATAAATATATGTTTTACAATACCCACAGCAGGGTCAATTTCTATTATTTTATATTTTTCTGCATCTCCCGCTGGAATTATATTTATATTTTTAAATATATTAGTAACATCGATTTTTCTATTAATTGTTCCATATTCAATAGTAACTATGCGGTATGGAAGTTCTTCGATCGAAACTACTCCTATATTATCAAACGTCAATTTAATATTTTTACTGAAAGATTGAATCTCTATCGCACCATTCAGGTATTCCAATACTTGAACACCATTCATACGTTTTATATAATCTGTCATGAAATACGTTTTTTGTTCGTCAAGGTTTGTTATAATAATCGGATATTTTACTAAACTTTCTAATAGTTTTTTATTATCTAACTTATTATCGTCATTAAATTCAGTCATTAAAATTTTCAATGTTGTCCACCATTCATTATGTTCATTATCAAATGGTCCTCTTAACGTTATAGAATTGTAATCAATGCGACTTAGATTATTCGAAATAACAATTAACCAATCCGGTGCTCCTAAACTTTTTAATTTTTCATCTGGTGTATTTTTTAATTTATTTTGCATATTTTTAATACTTTCCAATCTAATTATTCTTTGTCTCTCTGCCTCGTTCGCTCTCAACGTAAAACCGTGAACGTAGTCCCATGTATATGTATATCCGCTTGATTGATGTTCTACCATTCTCCAACCCCAAGGACTCTTTTCAATAGGATCCAACGTGAATGAATAATATTCATATCTTTTTTGTATCATTACTGCACCATTAACTATTACACTTTGTATAGGACCGTTAACTCCCGGACCATCGCGCCCATCATAATTGGGCCCATCATAATTGTTATAAGAATCAATTGCTTCCCACAAAGCCCAATTCGTATCACCCCGTGGTCCTTGTAGCAAGTCGTTTATAATTGGTATCAAATCTTTGATCCACCATGGTCCCAGTAACTCAGTGGGTCGCACTTTACTACCATACCCCCCCTTTTCGTTCAGCCAGGACCACCCCAATCCCCTATTTGGATTCCTATACCACCCAGGCTTTGTCTTCAACGGCGGCACCGGTCCAGCGTTACCATAACTTTGAAATATCTTTGAACTAATAAATTGAATTGTTCGTTGGTCAGCATCCAAAGCAGAGTCAATATATATAGTTACATTAGTTTTCTCATTTAGCATTAATCCTGGACTTCTTTCCATTTCACCTGTTAAAACTGTATTTAAACGCGTCAAACGCAATGACACTGTCATCGTATTTAAATCTTTTGTTATATCTTCGCGAGAAGGCATCGTATATGAAACCTGCTCTTTTAAATTACTTATTATTATATTCGGGGGATTCTCATTAAATGAATTATTTGAATCATCCAGATTGAAAACATGATCTAATTCTGAATTTATTTCTTCTTTACTTTTATATGTTTCTGATACTAAATTCGGACGTTCAGTATATTTTATTAAACTTGTTAAATCATCATACTTTAATGTCATATAGTCATCTATTAAAGTAATTTGACATAATAATGAATAATAAATTTTTTCCTCAGGTAATTCTTGTAATTCTTGTAATTCTTGTTCTCTTACTCGTAAACGATTTACTTCTAACCGATTTCTCTGTAATCTATTAACATTTAAACTTTTCAACAATCCACTACTCGCCATTTAATATAATATAATAATATTTAAAAGAATAATTATATTATATTAAATGGCGATTGTAGCAGAATATATTTGGATAGACGGAGATGGAGAATTAAGAAGTAAAGCACGAACTCTTAACGATAACAGCAACCCCTGGAAGGTTGAAAATTTACCACAATGGGACTATGATGGGAGTTCGACTAAACAAGCTAACACCATTAATTCTGAAATTATTCTTAATCCGGTTTCTATATATAAATGTCCATTTAGGAGAGAAAATAATATTTTAGTAATGTGTGATACTTATCATATAAATGGGGACCCAGCACTTAATAATAATAGACTAAATGCAAATAAAATATTCTCAAAAAAATTAGAAGAAAAACCTTGGTATGGGTTAGAACAAGAATATTTTATAATGGACCATAATGGAAAACCGTATGGATTTTCTGAAAAAGTTGAAAAAGAAGAAATTGAAAAAGTTGAACATTATTGTGGTGTTGGAACAAATAATGCTATCCTTCGTAAATTAGTGGAACAACATTATAAATATTGTTTATATTCTGAACTTAGTATATCGGGTGTTAACGCAGAAGTTGGACCCTCTCAATGGGAATATCAAATTGGTCCAGTTGAGGGTATTAAAGCTGGTGATCAATTATATATTTCCAGATATATATTACATAGATTATCTGAGGAATATTCAGTTATTATAAATTTTGAACCAAAACCATTAGAATTATTCAATGGTTCTGGGTGTCACACAAATTTTAGTACAGAAAACATGAGAATAGGAACAGAAAATAAACAAGGTATTGAATATATATTAGAAGCGATTGAAAAATTAAAACAAAATCACAATGTTCATATTGAACAATATGGCAATAATAATAAACTTAGAATGACGGGAAAAAATGAAACTTCTGATTATTATACATTTACATCCGGTCAGGCGAATAGAACATGTTCAGTCAGAATTCCAAATAAAGTTATTATAGAATCAAAAGGATATTTCGAAGACCGTAGACCAAGTTCAAATATGGACCCATATTTAGTCACATCATTATTATTTAAAACATGTTGTACTCATAAGGAAGAAAAAAAAGAGTAAAGAGTAAAAAAGAGTAAAGAGTATTATTAAGATTTCTCCTCAACGTGGATCGAACACGTGACATATCGGTTTACAGCCGACCGCTCTACCAACTGAGCTATGAGGAGATATCTTAATAAGATTCTAATAATTATAATTATTTTTATAATTAATTTTAAACGCACTTAATTCTTTCCTTACTTAATTCTTTCCTTACTTAAATATTTTAATTCTTGTACTTATTGTTGTACATTTAGGGCATATATTACTATCATATCTATCATTACACTCGCTACATAAACAATAATGTCCACAATTAGTAAATGTATATTCACATTCACGTGATAAACATATACAACAATCATTTTTCAATTGTTGTATTTTTAAGTTTTTTAAAATTAATTGTTCATTTGAATCAAATTTTTGTGTATTAAATTCATCTTCATCAACAATAGTTAAATTATAACTGGTCATTCATTTAATTATAAAATTGCTTTTATACCCTTTAAAGATTTAAATAAATTAAAATATAATGAAATAGATTATGGATTATGACAAACTTTTCCGTAATAGGTCGTTCTACTTTTGGTTGAAATGGGAAATTATAAAAATATGGGAGATTGGATTGATAATCATAAAGTATTAAATAAAAAAATGTATACTTGTTGTAATAATATACTTGGTGGACAATTTGCTGTTACACGTTCACATATAACGAATACACCTCTTCACACATATATCGCGCTTAGAAGTGAACAGAAGTACGCAAATTCTGAAATAGATCATTACATAGAACGAACGTGGGGTTCGTTGTTCTGTCATAATTATGTTAATGAATAAATGAATAAATGAATAAATGAATAAATAAATAAATAAATAAATAAATAAATGAATAATAATAATGGATGTGATTACTTTTAAAGATTTGAATGATGATCCTAAAAATATAATTTTAGATAAAGCAAGAAAAATAAATTTGCCGAAAATACCAAAATTTATTAAAACAGACAAACAAAGGGAGAATTTATTATTACAAATATGTAAATATAAATCTTTTGATTTTACTAGTAAAAAAAATAAATTAAATAAATTAAGTCATTTTTTTTATATTTTTATGTCAACAATTAGCTATGAACACGCGCTTGAACTAAGTGAGATTGAAGAAGAACAAGGATTTCCGCAGGAGTATATTCCAAGTCCATTTTTTTTTTCTGGACGTCGAAATAAAGATAAATTTCAACTTTGTATGTTGAATCTTGTTCATCAAAATACTATAATAAATAAACGTAATATTATCAATCTTGAACTATATTTTTTAAATAAGTATAAAATAGTTGATAAATATTTAAATCCAGGTGTTAGCGGAGAATATTTACAATATGGAAATTATGTACTACACGAATTATTTTGGAAAATTCGTTCAGTCGATATAATATCATTAATAAATGATATAGTTAAAAATAATTATCACGAGGTTGCTTGTTATTTAAATGATGAAATGATTGAATATACCAAATTTAATAAAACAACTGACATTCTTAATAAATTATGTTATAAAAGTGTTATTAATAAGAGTGAATATAATTTAACATTAATAACAAAATATTATAAAGATTTTTTAATACAATTTTTTGGAGTGAATAGTTTTGAAGAATTTACTATGTATTCAAAAAAAAAGAAAATTATTAATAATGAATTAATATTACAAAGACAAAATTCATATTTTACTTTAATGGCTGAATTAATAAATCCACGTGGGTCTGATATGTATAATAATTATAAACCTTTTGTAAATAGTAAAATGTTAACAAATTTTATACAGTCAATTCTTTTTAAAAATGAATATAATAAACCTTTAATAATCGGTAACATTTTAAATATTATACACCCATTACTAACTGAATTGGATATTAAAGGTATATTTAATTATTTAACAAGCAGTAACCCAATTCAAGTTTGTGATTTTATATTCGACGATATACAAAGTAGAAAAGAAGATTAATATTACAAATTTATAATTAATTTAAACCGAATAAATGAATAATAAACGAATAATAAAATGAACCCTCTTTTTCTTTATGATGTTTATGAAAATACTAACAAAGAATCAGAACAAATCTCCGAAGAATATAATTTAAGAAGACGTTTATATTTAGTGTCAGCCGCAAATATTCAGGCAAAAAAACTTATTGAGTACAGTGAAAATGTGAACGAATATAGACAATTACCAATAATTCGAACTTCTCCACCAATCATCCCAGGAACATGCGATAGATTTTCAGATGAAGAATGGGAATATGAAGTAAATAATTCTAAAAATGAAATTAAAAAATTAAAAAATTAAAAAATTAAAAAATTAAAAAATTAAAAAAAAATTAAAAAAAAAAAAAAAAAAAAAAAATAAAAAAAAAATTAAAAAAATTAAAAAAAAAATTAAAAAAATTAAAAAAAAAATAATGTATAATTATAATAAATAATGAACGTTCAAGAAATTGTATATTATATGAGTCTTTTTTTGGTTTTAATTGGGGGTATAAATTGGTTAGTTACTGGTGTAAGAAGTTTAATGAACGAGTCTGACCCACAAGTTGACGATTTATTAGAACTAATTAAATTACCACAAGAAGTTAGTAATATTATATATATAGTAGTATTTGTAGCAACATTAATTGTTATGGTCCCATTTTTAAAAAGAATGGCGTAAATATAAGGCGATAAATACAAAATTAGAGTAATTTTATTTAGAGTTTTATTAGTATTGTTTTATTTTATTTAAAGTTTTATTGGTATTATTTTATTTTATTTAAAGTTTTATTATACTAATAATTAAATGACGGATTATACCAGTATTCTTGAACAAAATCGCGTCGAAACTAATGAGAATTATAATACAGATTATTTTATTGAAAGTGTTAAAAATAATTTAAAAAACGTAAAAGAACCATTAATTCTGTCTTTGTCTGGCGGAGTTGATTCAATGGTTCTTTTATTTATTATTAAAGTAATTATTGAAAAGGATATAATTGCTATTCATATTAATTATAATAATAGAAAAGAAACTGATTTGGAGGAAATATACCTACGTGATTATTGCAAAAAACTTGAAGTCATTTTTGAAAGTACAACTTTTGAAATTAAAAGAAGAGATATACGAAGAACAAATTATGAAAATTATTCGACTAAAACGCGGTACTTATTTTATGAAAAAATGTTAAATAAATATTCTACAAGCATGGGTAGTATTATTTTGGGTCATCATAAAGATGATATAATAGAAAATATTTTTCATAATTTTATGAATACTAAACATTTATTTAATTTAAGTTCAATAAGTTTAATCGGCTTTCGATTGGGTGTAAATTTGATTCGTCCACTCATTGAATTAACTAAAATTGAAGTATATTCATTTGCGAACGTTTTTCTTATTCCTTACTTTAATGATACAACCCCCAAGTGGTCAAATAGAGGAATATTTCGAAATATAATAATGAAAGCTCTTGAAAAAAGTTATCATAACCCGAATCAGAATCTATTAAATGTAAGTGAACAATTAAATAATTGGTCTTCTGTTATTGACTCACTTATTGTTAATCCGATATTAGAATCAATTGAATGGGGTATTGAAGATTTTGGTATTTCAGCGAAATTTTCCTTTGAAAAAATCAAAGGTCAAAATTATGTTTTATGGCTGGAAATATTAAAAAGAATTTATCATAAATACTCATTAAATTGTCCATCTAAAAAATCAGTTAAAAATTTAATTAATAATTTAAATGAAGGAACCGTTCGATTAACAAGCGACTCCTTAGTATATATAAATGGATTAATGATGGAAATTAAAATAAATTTATAATATTATAATTCCCGAACAGTTATCAATTGTTTAAATCCTGATACAAAAAAGACCAAGAACTCAGTTTGGAAAATCTAAAAAATTGAAAATCTTTAATAAATATTCAAATTAAAGCGAAAAAAAATAAAGATTCAAATAACAAAAATGGTAAATGGTAAACGGATTTATAAAACAGAAAAAGAATTAAAACTAAATAAATTAATTTAGTTTTATTCTTAATCAAATTGGTGAATAATCAAATTGGGGAGTAATCAAATAGGTGAGTAATCAAATAGGTGAGTAATCGGTATCTTGAATTAAGTACGTTGGGGCATGTTGCCAATAAACTAAATAGTTATCTATTCCATGATGATTAATAAATTCTTGTTTAGTGTATGAAAGTAAGTCTTCTCCGTATCTTTCTTCAATTTCGTTTTCATCTTCTCCGGTAATATTATATGGGGCAAGAGTCCAATGAACTAAATAATTGTCAATTCCATAATGTTCAATAAATTCTTGTTTGGTGTATGAAAGTAAATCGGTATCATATTTTTTTTCGTAGACTACATTATCTACTTGTAGAATATTTTCTGGTGCTTGATACCAATGAATAATATAATCATCATCCCCATAATAATCAATGAATTCACCCTTTGAATATTTAATTAAGTCAGTATCATACCTATATTCAATAGTGATATTATTTTGATTAAATACATATCTGCCAAAATGAAAATAAGTAATTTGGTCTATATACCATTCAATATTTTGATGTGTTATTTTTTTTTCTTTATGTTTTTTTTTGCTCGGAACAGTATATGATCTCATTTGGTATGTAAACATGTCAGAAGTTAATGAGTAATGTTCTGCGAGTTTTCGGGAATAAGACCCTTTGAATTGTGTCAGAGATTTATTACCTTGTGGCATTGTTTTACTAATTGTTGTATTGTTTTTACTAATTGTTGCATTGTTTTATTTAAGTATTTAAAAAATTGTAAATATTATTAATTAAAAATACTATTACAATTTTTTAATTAACTTAATGATTAATTAAAAAGACAATTAAAAGACAATTAAAAAGACAATTAAAAAGACAATTAAATGGACAAGATTTATTGTTTCGATAATTATATGTTATATGGATATAGTTGCTCAGAAACTAATACTCGTTCATACGCAGAAGAGTTTAAATTAAGAAGATATATATGTTTACAATCATATTCGTCTATTCAGGCAATAAGAGATATCGAATATTCTAATAATAAATATAATAAATATAAAAAAATTTCTACATTTTTAATTAGAAAATTCCCACCATTGGTTCCGGGTACAAATAATCATTTTACAGAAAAAGAGTGGAACCATGAAGTCAATTATTTTAAAGATAAAATTAAATCTGCAAAAATTAATAAAATAAAATAATATGATTATATAAATATGCCTATAATATATTTAGATCAATTAGACAGTTATAAAATGTTTAAAGCTAATGTAAAAGATTTAAATCAAGGATTGGTTATATCAAAAGTTCAATGTCTATATATGTTTTCAACTTTATTACGTTTATTAATATTGTGCGATCAGTTACATGATTTTTACGAAACTGAAACACGGAATACATTATTTAATGATAATAATAGTAATAATCAAATAAAAGAGAAGATATTAAATAATTTTACAACTTTATTTAAGAAGGATACAGAGTATATAAAAAATTTATTAGATATTTCTATCGTAAATTTAAATGATATAATAGTTAAAAATAAATATACCTTTCCAGAGTATATCGAAGATAAATTGAAAAAGATAGTAATAACACAACAATTTAAATACCATACAGCATTATCTATAATTGAGATATGTGGAATTAAATCTGTTAATATTAAAAAAGAATATAATCAATTAGTTGATAAATGGAAATGCACAGATAATTATAAAATTTTAACAAATCAAATCCAAAATACATATGAAATAAATAATAAAAATATGGAAAATTTAAATGTATTTGTAGATGCTGACAAAAGTACATATAATACATCAATGATAACTAATCTTATATGTGATATTTCAAATAATATGAATTCCGAAGTGATAAAACGTATCAATTTTATAGACACTTATGCATCAGATTTCGATTCTGCTGGAACGAGTAAATTACAATCCTTGTCAGAAAAATTTAATATGTCTAAAAATGTTGATTTTGTACATAAGGATATTTCTCCGATAATTTTAAGATTAAGTCAATCATTAAAAGTAGTAGATATATTGAAGATTGAATATATAAATGTACCTATTAATATATTGAATGATTTGTTAAATTTACGTGCAGATTCAGAACGGTTAAAAAAAGTATTAAAATATTGGACTATCCCCAAAATAAAAGAATTACATTTTCTGATAAACGAAAAAAATCCGAATAAAATCTCGATGAATAAAGATAATATTACATCAGAAAATAAAGAAGACATATTATTCGAACTTTCTGCGATATTAGCACATAATAAATCTCTAAATAAAGATATAATTGAAAAATATAAAGACGTAGAACAAAAAGATTGGACTATCCCCAAAATAAAAGAATTATATCTTCGGATAGACGAAAAAAATCCTAATAAAATTACAACGAGGGATCAGAAAGATATTACATCAGCGAATAAAGAATATATATTATACGAACTTGCTGTGATATTAGGAGAAAATACAGTGCTAAATAACGATATAATTGCAAAATATGAAGAAAAAGAACTTGGTATGCGTATTAACAGATTTTATAGTATAGATGGAAACTTAGAGACAGTTCCATTAGAAAGAAGGTCGAGTGAATGTTCTGTAAGAGGTATAACAGATTATGTAAAACAATATTTAAATGACCCAGATAAGTTTGTAAAAAATACATTATTTAAAACATTTGGTGATTTTGGTCAAATACTTTCTGCATATTTTGATTCAAAAATCGAAACTTCTCTAACATATTTTATTACTTTTGATGAAATATGTTCATACATGAGTTCTTTATTTAATTATGGTACATTAAGAGAAAATCTGAAAGAATATGAATTTCCAATTGATATTTTTGTTCCAATTGAAGATTTTCATTTGAATATTAAAAGGAGAACAATTCTAAATAAGCTTGCAAAAACCGGAAGAAAGTTAGTCGAACAAATGCATCTTGTTAAGAGAAGACAACCAGGTTCTCCTATAAAAAAAAACCGATTTGGAGAATCTGAAACACATATAGAACTAAAAAGATTATGTAAGAAGTATTCGGTTAAAGAAGATAAAGACTGTGTTAAAAATTTAAAAATTAAATTTGAAGCTAAAAAATTGGGATTAAGATATAAAAGAATAAACATATCTAAATTAAAAAAACAACTAAATCAATTAAAAATATTATCTAAACGATACAGATTAAAATTAGATAAAAAATTAATACATAACTTGAAAATACTTATCAGTCTTCAAACAAAAGCTAAAAAAAAGCGAATTTCAATAAAAAAAAAAGTAAATGGGAATATGATTTATAAAAATGAAAAAGAACTAATTAAAGAATTGAAAAAGAATTAATTCAAGAATTGAAAAATAAATAATAAGTAATTGTAAATGAGAACGTTTGATGAATTAAAAGCTTTGTCTAAAAATGACAACTTTAAGAAAGTATTAGATGAATTAAAAGTAAAAGGGTTAGATTCATTATTTAATTCCAAGATAGAATCGAATAATTATATTGGACTTTTTTTAAAAGTACTTTTATTTTTTGATAATAATAAGAATATTTTTAAAAATGTAGATTCTGAAACAAAAGAAGATATTCTTGTTTTGTGTATAGATGAAATATTAGAAAGAAATGATATATTTATAGATGAAACTGAAATTGAACAAAATTTACAATTATTAAAAAATTCATTTATAGTTCAAGAGGGATTTGAACTTTTGTATGATATTTTAGTTTCATTAATTAAAAATGTTCGAGGATGGTTTAAATCAAAATTTAAAAAAGAAAGAATTAAAAAAATTAAAAAAGTTAAAAAAGAAGAAAAAGAAAAAGAAAGAAAAAAAGAAGAACATTCTAAAAGAATTAAAGAACTTGAAGTAATTTATGAAAAGACAATAATAAATTAAAAAAATTAATAAAAATAGTTAATGAGTGAACCAGATTTTAATTTAAGTGTAATCTGCATACCGGAATATATTCATCTGTTCCAATTAATTTTTGTTTTTTTTCAGAATTTATTCTTTTTGTAAAATGGGCTTTTGTTGAGTCCTTACACACTTTACAAAACGCATAAAGTCTTGTTATATTATCACACATAGGAATTAAATTTAATATTTCTCCAAATGGATTTTGTTGATAATCCCCGTCAAGTCCAGAAATATATAATTTTTTATTACTTGAAAGTGCTTTAATTGTAAAATCTTTTAAATTAGTAAAAAATTGAGCTTCATTAATACAAATAATTGAATAATCCGAGAAATCTAATTCTAAGAGATTTTCAATAAATACACACGGCATACTATTTTTGTCATGTGTAGCCATTTCAGTATCAGAGTATCGTTTATCCTCAAAGTAATTTACTAAGAGAACTTTTTGCTCAATACTTTGAAGTCGTTTAGCAATTCGAAGTAATTCAGTTGTTTTACCCGAAAACATACATCCAATAATTAAATTTAATTCCGCCATATATTAAATTAATGAAATTAAATTTTAAGTAATAAAACTGAAATATCACAACCCTATTTACTTTGATTTAAATTTAAATGTATTATAATATAATTCAATTTAATACTAAGAGACTCTGTGTCAAGTTCCTCAGCAATAATTACATTATCTTTTTTATTTAACCATTCTTCGTGATATTCATGACATTCTTTTAAAAAATTTAAATCAACTAATTCATTGGGTCTATTTCTTTTTACTGCTCTTTCGTAAGCAATTTCTGGATTTATTTTTATATAAAAATGTGTAATGTCAGAATATTCATTTACGGTATCAAAAAGTAAATTATATATTTGATAATTCAAATCAGAAATTTTATTCTGATTATATAACATTTTTGCAAATACATCTCTGTCTGTATCCAGGCATCTTTCTGTTACTATAACTAATTTATCTTTTTCAACTTCTTTTAATTGTTTAAGTCTTGATATTAAAGTTGTAATTTCAAAAGGAAATGAATATTCTTTCGGATTCTTATAGTATAATTCAAAAATGTTTTTTCCTTCCGGATCTTTTATACTATTCCACAAACTAAGGTCTTCCATACAAAATACAACATTTGAATTTTCTGTAAAATTTTCCATAACTTTTTTAATTAATGTACTTTTACCCACACCGATATTACCCTCGATTGAAATGATTTTTACCATTTATACTTATTAATACATTATTTTTTTAAGTATTAATAAGTACAAATTATAATTGGTATACACTTATACTATTTATTTTCCATCCGGCGTTATCTATGTAGCTATCCTGATTCTCTTGAAGCTTTTTATAAAAATCACCCATACCGGGTTGACATTGTTGACGTCCTGGATGATTAAATGCGTCACCACATGCCGTAGTATTTATTATCATTCTCATTTCAGCAAATGTGCTAGGACATTTATTATAATTTATTTTCTCGGTTGAGCTTGTATTCCACGATGAAGTATCTAAATTTATATTATTATTTTTTCCCCGATTGTTCCCATTTCATCTGATAGACCAATTACCATTCTTCTTGCTTGTTGTTCTATTACTGATACACAATACATTAAAAAATGATCTAATCCCACTCCTGAAATATGTGACCCAAGAAAAGATAAATAGATTTCTTCATCTTCATCCCTATAATTTGGATCTTCTGGTGCATTTCGATCTATATAATCAGATGTAAAATGAAATAATGCAAATGCCAATCGTGGCTCTTGTACATTTTTATTAGACCGAATCATTATATGAAAACTCTCGGCAGAATTGTGCTGGCGACCACTTCTTGAACTATGACTTGAAATACCAGTTACATCTATCCATAAAGAATATTGCCTCGGAAGTAAATTTGTTAATCCGGTATATTTATATTAAAAATAAATTATATTTATTAGTTATAATATGTCATCAATCGAAGAACCTGGTTGGTTAAAATGTGGAAATAGTAATCAAATTAACAACTGCAAAGGTGTATCAAATGACCCAGGAAGCGCAATCGATTTTTGTAAAGAAGTTGAAGAAAAAGCAACCAATATATTTGATGCAGCAATAGCCCTTGGGAACCCCTTAGCGAAAATAATAGAAGCTATATCATCAAATAGTAAATCCGCTCAAAGTATAAAGCAAAAATTAGGAATAAACATAGATGTTAAAACTATTGCAAAACAGATGAATAAATGTGACAATTTAATTGGGAATAATCAATCAAATATTATTAGAGGACCAGGAGTTGAATGTATTAAAGCCTGGAAAGAACTCGGCATATCCATAGATGAAATTAAAAAAGCCGGAGAACTTAGCGGTATTACCCAAGGTAATGTTCAAACGACAATTGTTAATTGTAAATCTAACGCTGTTTTAGATGCTTTATCTAAAATGGATGCTAATATAGATAATCAAGCGGTAGTGGAAGCAATAAATAAAGCAAAAGGTTTACTGTCTAAAAGTGAAAGCGACCAAAAAATATGCAATGATATAGAGACTAATTTATCTGCTTGCAAATATGTTCAACAAAATAATTGTTGTACTAATTATGTACAAAATAATCAATTAAATTTAATTGATAAGGGATGTACATTAGGTAAATGGTCTGACCTTTCACAAACCAATGATAGTAGTATATATGCTAAATGTACTTTATCAGCGGAATCTTCAATTTCAGATGATATATCAACTGAAATATTTAATAAATTAAAACTCTCATCTGAGAATTCATCAGAAGGATTAACTATGGCGTTTTTAATTGTTATAATGATTATATTAGGACTAATAATAGGTTCTCCAATTATTTTAGCTAAGTCCTTGGGTAATAAATTGTTCTCTATAATAGGAGTAGTTCTATTAATTATTGGAGGTATATGTATTACAATGTATTTTACAACTCAAAAAAAAATAATAAAACGAAATAACAATCCATTATCTACATGTGATAAAACTAAATTATTTAAACAACCATCGAGAATAAAATATGGTGAGATTAATAAATATATGACAGACAACGATAACATTATCGGATATGATTTTTATCCAGATAACATTAATATTGATCTCAATAAAATACCTGTTAACCAAACGGGATTAATTGCATATATTACACAAATTGATAGAGATAATTTGAATTGTGATGAACTTATTGACACAAGTAAAGAAATATGTATAACATATATTAAATCATCATCAGATATAAAACTTATTATGATCGGTAGCGTTTTATTAATTGCAGGTGTTGTGCAAATATTAATTGGTATATTTAAAAAACAAATAAATAAATAATATTATTTTATATATAAATGAATAAACTGATTACATTTTTTAATAATGATACAATAAATATAGAAAATTATATTAAATTATTATATTCAATTAAACCCGAATTAACTAATTGGGATTTATATAAATATGAAGCATATGAATATTTCAAGAATTTTAAAAAAACTGGTCTGACATTAACACCCGAAGATATACGTAATTATATTAGGCCTACAAATACGCCACCTACACCGAATGAAACCACAGAGATTGAAAATTATTGTAAGAGCAACCTCAACAAAGAATCATGTATATGTTATGCTACCGCGACGGCGCAAATAGCATATTGGGGAAAAGTAGTTAAACCAATAATTGATGGAAATAACTCAATGCAAATAAAATATGAAAATGATTTAAAAAATAAGCAAGCTGAAATAACAACATATTATAAAGATATTACAGATAAAACGACTGAATTACAAAATTTTAGAAAAAAGATGTGTTTAGCAGGGAACTCACATTGTTGCTATTGGCTAAGTGATGATGCATGTTCTGGTCCTTTGGAGCCGATGTATAAGAATAAATTACAGTATGGTGACGCCGAAATGGAAAACGCTGATAATCAAAGAGAATATGTTGACGAAAACGTTTGTAAAGGAATATATGATTCTGGATGGTGGAGAAAAGCCTGTACAGCAAATTTAAAATATACGGATAAAGGAGTCGGAACTCTTATAGAAAGATACAAAAAGACAATTCATTTACCTACTTTACCCCCACCTCCACAATATCAACCCTTACCCGCATACTCTCCACAAACTAATTGTTGTATTAATATTATTGAAGATATTACAAGTATTAGTGATGCACAACAGCAGTGTGACCAAAAAATAATTACTATAATTGAAGAAGAAAAAAAAGTAAAAATAAAATTTTCATGCAATATAGATGAAAATATATGTTCTCAGTCTAAAGAAGGAAATTTTGATACAGTAGATAGTTGTGTAAAACACTGTGATGATATGCAGCCGACTCCGCCGCCGTATAGCCCAGGTCCTAGTCCGCCGAGTCCCAGTCCGAGTCCGCCGAGTCCGCCGAGTCCCGGTCCGAGTCCGCCGAGTCCGTCGAGTCCGCCGAGTCCCGGTGATGAAAATAATAATATGCTTATGTATATTATTATTTCTATAATTTCGGTGATAATTATTATTTTACTTGGTATATATTTAATATTTATTTAAACTAAAATAAAATAATAAAGTATTTTAAATATGAAATTATACAATTTTACGTTTTCTATTAATGTTCACGAAAATATAGAATTTTTACTTAAACAATTATCTAATATCGAAAAATATGTAATAGAATCATATTGTGTTATATTAAATTGCAATTTATTTATGTATAAGGAATTAATTAAAAATAAAAAGATTAATTCTATGAAAAACATATATATTAATAATGAATATTTTGATAAAAAAACATTTCATGGTTCACTGTTTAAAGGTATTTATAGTAATTTAACTTACGCTATACAACATTTTAAATTTAACTATTTTATAATTTTATCATCAAGAAATTTATTTTATAATAAATTTGATAATCGATTTATTAAATCAGAGAATGAATGTATAAAATATAATAAATTAAATAAAAATAATTGGCATTGGAATAATAATATTTATGGTGATAAATTATTAAATACTAAATTAGCGAAACATATAATTGAAAAAGATTTATGTTTTTCACGCTCTGAACATGAGGGATTGGTATTTAATTATAAAAGCTGTTTAAGTATTATTAAATTTTTAGAAAAACAAACAAATATAAAAAACGATTTATTTAATTGGAATCATTGTGTAGAAGAATTTGCTTTACAAAGTATACTTTGCAATAATAATAATAAATATTATAATATTGGAAATGGTACTAAGACTCATGTAAATGTCAAGAATTTACCTAACAATAAATATGTTCATAAAGTATATAGAAATAATGACGAATATGGAAATAACACAGAATTTCCATTAAATGTTGGTTTTTTGATTTTATTAAGTCTGTTCGTTATTAAGTCTGTTCGTTTTTAAGTCTGTTCGTTTTTAAGTCTGTTCGTTTTTAAGTCTGTTCGTTTTTAAGTGTATTTATCCCTGACAGAAAGATATAAATATTTTATTATTAATAATTATTTTAAAAATATTTTATTATTAATAATGGACAAACTAAATATTCCAGTTTATATCATTTCAATAAATGGAGAAACTGACTACGACTTTCATAAATATTTTAATAATATTACACTTGTACCCGCCATAGATACTCGTAAAAGAGAGCCGTTAGAACTTTTCCAAAAAAATATAATAACGTTCAGAAGTTATAATGACTTAATAAATGGGAGGAAAGACCATTTTGCATTTCCCGGATTAGGAGGAGTTGGATTATATTTGACATATAGAAAATTAATAAGCGACTTAAAAGAGACAAAAGAAAATGTGTTAATATGTGAACAAGATTGTTTAATTAAGAATTTAAATGAGTTTTCACGTAAGATAGATAGTTTAAAGTCAGATTTTAATTTTGATTGTGCTATATTTGGGGGGCATATTCATAAACCTAAAAAAACAAATATAAACCAAATACTTGCGAAAAATGAATCTAATTCAGAAGTAGTTCCAAATAATTCTGGCGGAAGTCTCAGTAATGAAACTATTTCAGACTTATCAAATGATTTTATAAATTATAAAGGCGATTTTTTCTGTACACAATCGGTGATTTGGTCTCCAAAAGGTATAAAAGTTATATTAAATTTTATAAATAATCCAATAGAAGTTCAATTAGATGCAACATTTTCTTATTTATGTACGCATTCATTTTTAAATCTATTAATGGAAAAAAACGCGACAACAAGACAATCAATTCATGAATCATTTTTAAATAATGACGTCGAATGTAAGATGTGTGATACAGACGCGAAAAGTAATATTTATAATGAACCGACGTATAAAATGGTACTTAATTCTATAACACGTCTGAGTATAATACTTATTGTTTTAATAACTATATTTATAGTTTATTTTAAATTAAAGTGTAAATGTTAAAATCGACAATTATATTAAAGTACTATTGATTGAAAATAGTTTTGGAACTGGTTCAGCATTTGCACATTTTGAAGAGGGACTGAATGAAAATGGCGGTTATTATCCGAATGTAGTCAACTCCACCTAATAAAGACAGAATTAATGGTTCTTTTATATTTTTTAAATTATTTAAATATTTAAATTAAAATTTAATTATTTTACATTTTTTAACTAACATTAAATTTTAATTTAATATTATAATAAGTATAATTTCAATCCTTTGTGACGTACAAATTTAATATTAATATAAATGACTGATTCACTTCAAAATATGAATATATATGATATGAACGTATATGTTATTCTTCGCAATCAAGGCGAATCACGTCGGTACATAATAGGAATGACAATCGAACAAGCTGAGGATATAATTTACGTCTTACAAACGCAACGTTCTGCCCTTCATCTACTCAATGTTGACTCATTTGGTAGACGGAGACGTAAGTTAAACAAAGTAATTACAACAAACGATTCCAGCGACGATGATGAGTTATTTGTTGGAAAATTAGACGGTCAGGCTTCCCGCATGAAACGATGGAAGCCACCAAATATACCATTAATTAATATTAAATAATTATTCCTCTGGACTTCTGCGTTATTTCTGTTAGTAGCCTTGAATATCCACCTTTCGAAGGAATAAAATATTTACTTTTATAAACAAGTATTACATCATCGTCTGGATTTTTACCTAAACTTAATTCTACTTTTATTCCATTTTTTTCAAAAAGTTCTTTAATTTTATTGATAACATAAGTTGAATGCTTATAATTTTTTAACTTTATATGTGAACCAGCGATTATAATAATATTATTAATATTTAATTTTTTTAATTTTTCAATTTTTTCTTTATAATAACCTAAATCATATAAATACCAAATATTATGATTAAATTTCTCTTCGGCATTAGTTGGTACATTATTGAATAACTTATTTAATATTTTATTAAAAGTATTTTCATACTGTTCTAAAACATCTCCTACTCTTAAATGTAGAATACAATTATTATTATTAATTATGTTTTTACTTTTATTATTAATTATATTTATTAATATATTAATATCATTGATATTATTAGTTTGTTTAATATATTCAGACGCGATTGAAGTTGGAAAATTTTTTAAATGAGTTTTTTTTAAGTCTTGTAATTCGTTACCTGCGTTACCATTATAAATATCTCCTAATCTATAACTTTCTAAATGTGTATATAAATTATATTTTTTTTGATTATTAAGAATTTTTTTTTCGTGGGAGAGTGAAAAAGTGTCATTAAATTTTGAGGGTTTATTTCTTAAACAAACAATGAAAATGATAATTAGAATTAACACAATTAATATAATTAATAACATATATATAATACACAATATTTTAATTAAACATATAAGGAACTATAACTATTCTTGTATTCGGATATTTATCTAATATATCCTTATGAAAATATACGTGTTCACAATCTTCTTTGTCTGTTTTAGGTTCAATACCTATATATTTTACATTTTTTAACAATTTAGTTTTATAAATTGTTAATCCTCCAAATAGCTGTTATAAATAAATATTTTGAATTAGAAAAAAAAAATAAGTAATTATAAACAATGAATATAATTATTATAATTTTAATATTAAGTGTATTAATAATTATTTGTTCTATGGTTAAATCTAAATTTACAAATGATAATAGTATTCCAAAAGTTATTTATATAACTCATAAAACAACTATACCAGACTATGTAGTAAACAATTGGAAGAAACTTAATCCTGAGTATACTATCAAATATTATTCTGATGAGGACTGTATACAATTTTTTAAGCAATATTATCCGAAGTCATATTTGGATTATTTTAATATGCTTGGACAAAATAAAAATGGTGGTCCAATAAAATCAGACTTTTGGAGGTGTTGTATTCTTTATAAATTTGGTGGAGTTTATGTTGATTCTGATATTGAACCATTAGTCCCAATTCGCGATTTTTTAGAAAAAGATGTAAATTTTTTAACATGTAATTGTAAATTCGAGTTGAACATAAATCCTCATATAATAATATCACAAAAGAACGAGTATATTTTAAAAGAATGCATTGATATTTATACTACTAAATTTACTGAAAAATTTGATTATTGGAACCATTCAATCACGTATATTATGTTTAATATAGTAAATAATCTTATTCCAAATTTGAAAAATAATCGGGAAGGTATATATAAGGTAAAAAATAAAAAATATCAATTTATTCTTGAAATATTCCCTGATTATTGTATATATAAAAATAAAAAAATATTAAACAATAGGTATCCGAATTATGATAGTATTAATCATACTTATTAATTACTTTTTTAATATTTACTTAGTTTAGTCGTTTTAGTTCTTATAATGACTAAAAAAATATCAGAAAAATTTAGAAATAGTCAAATCATAATTTCATTAACAACATTACCAGAAAGACTTGTGTCAGACCATTTTTATAATGTTATACAGACTTTAAAAAATCAAGAATTAAAAGCAGATTACATATGCTTACATATATCAACTAATAGTAAAAAATATGTAATACCAGAATGGGTAAAAAAGGATTCTTATATTAAAATAAATAAAACAATTGAAAATGGTCCTGCAACAAAATTTTTAGGTTTGTTAGATAAACGAGGATTAATTGATTCTGACATAATATTTATATGCGATGATGATATAATTTTTACCCCAAATGTTTTAAAAGATGATATTAATCATTATAATAAATTAAAGAATAAAAATGTTTTATTAGCTAACTCGACAGGTCGTCAAGAGAATTTTATTGAACCAGAAGGATTTGGGGGACTTTTAATAAATTACTCAATTATAAAAAAATTAAAAAATGAAAAAATCCCGAGAAATTGTTATAGCATTGATGATACTTGGTTAGGATTTAATTTAAATAAATTGAATATTCCAGTAATAAAAACTGGAATTAAATTTTGGGACTACAAAAAGTCAGAGGACCACCCAAACTGGTTTGAATTACATCTACACAATCCACGAAATGAATTAACTGATAAATGTTTACTTGAATTAAACGGCAAATAAAGTAAATTAAGTAAATAAAGTAAATTAATGATTTGTTAATTTTAAAAATATTATTTAATTATAAATGAATACAATAATATTTTTAAAACTATTGATATTACTGATTTTAACAATAAGTATTGTTTCAAGTATTATATCATTAACAAAATATAGTACACCACAGGGTCCAAGTCCGAGTCCGCCACCACCAAGTCCGAGTCCGCCACCACCAAGTCCGAGTCCGCCACCACCAAGTCCGAGTCCGCCACCACCAAGTCCGAGTCCGCCACCACCACCAAGTCCGAGTCCGCCAAGTCCCAGTCCAAGTCCGAGTCCGCCACCACCAAGTCCGAGTCCGCCACCACCAAGTCCGAGTCCGCCAAGTCCCAGTCCAAGTCCGAGTCCGCCAAGTCCCAGTCCAAGTCCGCCAAGTCCCAGTCCAAGTCCGCCAAGTCCCAGTCCAAGTCCGCCAGGTCCAAGTCCGAGTCCGCCAGGTCCAAGTCCACCAAGTCCGAGTCCGCCACCGCCAGGTCCAAGTCCGCCAGGTCCAAGTCCACCAAGTCCGAGTCCGCCACCGCCAGGTCCAAGTCCGCCAGGTCCAAGTCCGCCAAGTCCGAGTCCGCCAAGTCCGAGCCCACCGCCTCACCCACCACCGCCAAGTCCACGTCCAAGTCCGCCGAGTCCACAAAATGTTTGTCCACCATTTGTTCCATCATCGGCAGCATCTGATTGGCCTCCACCAAAATATACACAATTACCAAAATGTAATTCAGCATTTTCAGAGGCACCATGTATACAATCTAATCCGGAGTGTTCAGCAGGTAAGATTGCCAATTTATATAAAGATTGTAGTAGTATATTAAGTTGTTGTCCAATTGGGTCAGAATGTATAAGAAAAGCGACAACTTACCCTTATGCACAATGTTTACCGGTATGTGAAAATCAAAAGAATCCAACCTGTTGCAATAAAACACATGGCTGCGATAATTGCGACCCTATTCCACAGAATGGGTTATGTTCTAACAAAGAATTAAATGAACATTCTTTCTGGATTAAAAGTAAGAAACCAAAAAAAATATGCTGTTATGAGGGTAGTGCACCAACTGATATGTGGTATGATGATGGGAACGCGTGTAGTGATTTGATGTGTAAAAGCAGCGGTGGTACATGGATGAATAATTCTAAGTGTAAAAAACATAAAAAACCTTTTTTTGTAAGTGATACTAAGAAGTATTTTACCCAAATTACGGGCAGTAGATATAAATTAACCAAGCCGATATCAACGTCAAATACAGAATGTAATGAAATAACAGTAATTGAAGATACAAATCATGACGATATGTTTACTCTAACATCTATTAAACCACATTATTGGTCCTGTCCGAAGTTTAAACAATGGGACAAAACATCAGTTAAGTCTTGTGTATCGAATTGTAAAAAATATAATTCCAGTTATTCTTGTGATGAATTATGTAAACCGATAGATTTAACAGACGAAAAGTTGATAGCAAAAGCAAGCACAACCGATTTCGCGTTTGGTGCAGCTACTGCGTGTATGTGTAATGGTAGTGAAATTATGAACACATTAAGTGGTGGTGGAAAAATAGGAGCAAAGCCGTGGAAAGATTCTCAGGGTGAATATTGGGTTGGTGTAGCATCACCATCATGGATTCAGTCTCCGTTTAATACAAATACACCCAGCGGAAATTCACTTGGTGGTTCAACAATAGCAAATCGGTATGGGTCAAAATTTACATCAAATTGTTCATCGGGGGGTGGTGGGTGTGGAACATGTTGGAATTTAAAAAGTGATGCGACACCAAACAACCCATCTAAAAATATTAATGCGGTTGTTATTGATACATGTGAGGATGCAAATGCTTATGGTAATAATTATAATTGGTGTGTCGCACAAAGGCCGGATGCTCAAAATTGGACACCAAATCCGGGCGGTACATATTCTGGACATTTTCCACCATTTAATGAAGTTTTAGCCCCAGCTACAACAGCGGGACCCATGAATAAGACTTCGAGAAAAATAGATTGGTCTTCACCAGAATGTTTTAATGGCAAGGGTGAATTTATATGTAAAAATATGGATATGCATCCACTACATTTTGACGTAGCTATACAAGGTATTGACCCATCTGTAACATCTAAAATGGAAATTTGGAAACATAGTACTAATCCAAAAGTGACCGCTTCCAAAATTGAATGTCCACCTGAACTAAAAACAGATGTAATTACAAAGCATTGTGGTTCGAACGCGAACTCAACTGCTACACCGGATGAATATTGTCCAGGTCATGACCCTAATGTTTTTTATACTCCCACTAATCCAAATGGATATTGGCCTCCTTCTGCTCCTGGTCCGGCTCCCGGTCCTCGTCCGCCTCCTAGTCCGAGTCCTCCTCCTTGTACATCCGTGTATGGAATATGTTACTACAATAGTGAGTGTTTAAATAATGATGGAACGACTGTAACTATCAACGCGAATTGTAATAAACCGGAAGACTATTGTAATCAGTGTAGTCTTAATGAAGATTGTTCCGACGGTTTGCCGGTATTTAAAAAGAATATGTCGTCAATGGATGATGTAAAGTGGGGAAAATATGGTACCAAGCACTCTTGGTTAGAAGACATAAAGAATAATGTACACGATGCTGCTAATGTATATTGTAAACAATAAACAATCAATAATGTACAAAGTAAAAAATACTTTAATTTTTACACATTTTATCTGATAATGTTCCAACACAGGAGACACATTTATAATTCTTTTTTTCGTTACAAGAACAAGTTGCTTTTCCGCAAAAATATGGTTTATAAATAGACATTTCAAGTGGTCCTTTCTTAAATTTAATATTAGGTTCTCCTGATTTTTTAAATCCCCCACATATTCCGTTATCCAAAGCTATATTTTTATTTTCTGTGAAATTTCGTAAATCACATATTTCCACCGCCCACGAACCAGACTTATTTGGTTGAGTAGTTAATATAAAAGAATCATAACCAGTTTTTTTAGCTTCAATTTCACAATGTAAATCGAATATTTGTGTCATTGCTAAACTATTACAAACGGGGTTTCTGAGTGTCCCATTAACACATTCAATTACAAATTCTTTTATAGACATATTTGTTTCTTTAAGAGCCATATCTAATGTCATCCAACCAAATCCTCTAATTAAATTTTCTGAAAAAACAAAAGCCCAGAAATATAAATATACAGAAATTAATACAAGTATTATACCTAAATTGACAAAAGAAAAATTTTTAATTAAATAAATAATTAAAATTATAATTAAATAAATTAAAATAAATGTTGATGAAATCCATGATGACCACGCTCCTTTTCCCATTTCACTTTGTTTCATTGTTTTAAACCCGATTAATGCTTTTGGTTTTTTAGAATGTTCAAGTGAGTCAATAACTTCATACAAAGCCTTTGTAATTGAAAACCCACCACCTTTTCCAATCAGGATATTAGTTAAGTCATCTATTGAAAGTCCGTTAATTCCTAAACTTTTAATATATAATTTATTAAGAAGGTCTAATTTATTCTTAGCAACTATACATTTACCTGTATCCCAAAAAACACCAGAACCAACTGTTAAATATGCCCACCACCCACCATCATCACAAAATGGATATTTTTGTCCCGGTGGAGCATAACATGCATGTGTGACCTCAACTAATTGATTATCATTAAAATAATTATCATTATAAATATTATTATTAAAATCTTGTGGATTATATCTCGATATAAACCAACCAGGAAAGGTTACTGAGTCCGCAGTATTAGATATCAATTGATAAATACCCGTAAGAATAGATTTCGATTTTGGATAAGGCATTGCAGTTAATTTATATCTCGTATTCATTGATGGAGGCCATTTCATCGATAAATTTGGTGACAAAGAATATTCATTTTTAATTGAATCTGGACATGAATCCCATAAGAAATTGAAATAATAAAGAGTATTTTTTATATTAATTAATCCAGTTTCTGGCTTACTTTCTAATAAACTCATAATAGAAGCCCCTTCATCATTATATTTAATAAGTAATGGAACATCGTGTAATCCATTTCCTGAATAAATTTGTTTAAAATAGTTATTAAAAGAATCTTTATTAATTATAGGGTCTTTTATTTTTGGTATAGTAAAGTATGCAAGTATTTTTGAAAATATAATTACTACAATTAGTACGATTAAATAAATAATTATAACAGTAAATAAATCCATTTATTATTATAATTTATTATTATTTTATTATTATTTTATTATTCTATTTTATTCTAATTGTAATTTGAATAATTCAATAAGTTCATTAAATAAATTAATATTCTTATTACTTTCACTGCTATCACTCAATTTATTTAAAAAGTAAAATCGACCATGAGATATTAACCAATTATATTCTAATATAGAAATATATTTATCATTATCATTCCAATGTAATTGATTATTACATTTTAAACAAATTTCAATCATATTATTACAGTTATTATTATTTTTAACTGATTCAATTATTGTATTTAAATCTTTAATAAAATGATAACTTAATTTATTGTGTATATTTGTATATTCCATATGTTCACAGAGAGAGTCCATGATTATTTATATATTGATATTGTTTTTAAATAAAATAATAAATAAAAATAAATATAAATGAATAAAATGTTTATGTTTAAGATATTTTTTATCTTAATTGTAATAATATCAATTATTTTAATTATTACTACGTTAATTAATTCCCCTCCTGAACTACCGCTTACCAGAGATAAATACACCAACAATTCAATCCAGATGAATCTGGGAAGACATGACGCATCTAATCCAAATACGAAAACTGAAATTCATCGTCAAATATGTTTATCCAACCTACCGTTTCTCCGAAATATTAAAATTAATAATTTTGGAGATAAGAGTAATGTAAAAGAGACTGTTTTGATAGAATTTCGCCCTTTTCCCCATTTAGAATTTTTATTGAGAAATACAATTATTAAACTTAATGATTGGAATCATACCTTTGTATGTGGGACAAAAAATCACGAGATGGTGATGAAAATGTGTGATACCATTCATAAGGATACCGAATCAAAAATAAAGATAATAAAACTTGATATAGATAATCTCGTTCCCACAAAATATAGCGATCTGTTAATGACAAAGAATTTTTGGAATAGATTTGGTGGCGAAAAGCTTCTTATATACCAAGAAGACACGATGTTATTTCACGGAAATATAATACCCTTCTTAAAATACGATTATATAGGAGCACCGTGGCCAATCACCTTCGGTGTTAATAGGTATTCAGTGGGGAACGGTGGGTTTTCTCTACGATCGAAGTCAATAATGGTGGAATGCATTGAGAAAATAAAACCTTTCAAATCTGGATATATCCCAGAAGATGTATATTTTTCAAAGTCGATGATAGATAATAATTTAGGGGTTGTTGCGACATACGGTATCGCAAATACGTTTTCACAAGAGAATTTGTCTAGCGATAATCCATTGGGAGGGCATCAGTTTTGGCGTGCAGATAATAGAATTGATAATAATTATTATATGAATGCTTATCGATAGATATATTAATAGTTCTGTAACCGGTTAAAATAATAAATAAAAAATAAACAATATAAATGAATAAATTTTTTATGTTTTTGATTTTAATTGCAATAATATCAATTATTTTAATTATTACTACGTTAATTAATTCCCCTCCCGGACCCCCGCATATGCCGCATCTATCACCGTCACCAAGTCCGCCACCGCCACCACCGCCACCGCCA
>Ga0209279_10000474_pt1 | contig 26280 bp, 46 predicted proteins | sample CoawatmetaG00DNA_3_FD_187508 | JGI IMG/M metagenome (GOLD analysis project Ga0209279, IMG submission 187508) | Marine microbial communities from the West Antarctic Peninsula - Coastal water metaG006-DNA (SPAdes) (version 2) | ecosystem: Environmental > Aquatic > Marine > Coastal ... | reverse complement strand
TCTCCCCACCAAGTACTCTCATATATCTTTCCGTATCCTTCAGCCATTCTTTTGTTTTTTCATGAGAAACTTCTTCAACTTCTGGATGTTCGTATCCTTTGGCTTATAAGTTTGCTTTATTATAAAACCCATCCTGCAAAGTTTTGATTCTTGCTAGGATACATATCATCATTCTGATTCTGATTGTACTCAGGATACAATGCATTATTAAAACTCATATAATCTATGAATCTCCTAGAGTAATGCTCTGCTATATCTCTCTCCTTCTGTACTAGATAATCAAGATCCTCCTTTGTAGCATTCGTAGAGTTCTCCCCATTCTTAATGTAGATACCTCCATTTGCTACTTTAAAGTGGATGTAAGGCATTATCTCTATCGCTGCATAGTGGATTACCATATCCTGAATATAGTTCTCTAGAAGGCTTAAATAGTTAGCAGGTATATTTCCTGCTGCAATATCAGTTTCAAACTTCTCAAACAATTTAGTCCCTAGTATATTCTGTATATGAATATCCTGAGCGATCTTGATAAATTGGATCATCTGATCACGATCAACATTGCCGTTAATTCCAGTTCTCTTAATCACATCAGCAGGGCTGACAAATAATACTTGTGCCATCTTAGTTTAGTTTTCCTTTGGTTGGCATATCAATAGGTCTAGTATTAGCAGTATCATAATCCTTTGGATTCAGTTTGCTGCTTGGTACACCTGATGCCTGAGCAACACTAGGTGCTACTCTCTTATCATTCTCTAGTGTTTCTGTCTGACTCTTTGGCAAGAACTTACCCTTTGATCTCTTGCGAGTATATACTAATCTCTGCCACTTATGATGACAATATGCTCCGCCTTTATATAGCCATATTGAGTATGTAGATCTACCTTTAGGAGCAAAATCACCATTCACTCCAGAGAAACTCATCTGATTGATATCCTCTTTTCTATATACTTTACCAGATCCTGATAAGCCAACCATCTCAACACAGAATGTTCTGCTATTATCACTCGTTGCTCCGCTATATCTGTATCTCACCTTGAACATCCCTGCATCACCAGTAGACTTAGCCTCAGCATCTCCATAGGAAGCCACAGAAGCCATGCTGACAGATGTAATAGCATCTACTATCTGATCCTCATTCTCTGGATCTAAGACATCTTGAACAGAAGTTAACTCCCATTCCTCTTCATTGACATCCTCTCCCTTATCTGATAGGTATTCTAGCCATTGACTTTCTTCCTCTTTAGTGAACTCAGGCTCAGAACTCATCTTAACTCCAGTTTCCTCTTCTACTACCTCAGCACTTGCTGCATTATCTAGATCAACAAACTCAATAGGAGTCAATGTCTGGAAGTATAGATCTAGAGAAACATTATTAAACCCTAAGATCTCATCTATCGCATTGATCACCTGATTCTGTTTAGGTCTGATAACTGAGTTGTCAAACAACTGAAAAGCAGTCTTTATCTCCTCAGCATTGTTTCCTAATCCAGTCTGATCCTTAACACCAAATAACATCGGGCTTGTGATTCTATGACCTACCAAGACCTTCTGTTGTGATTCTCTAGATAGGAATTCATACTGATTATGAGCATCAGATAATTGAACTGGCTCAATACTCGCTGCTCTATTAGCATCATCATTGAAACTCAGTATAAACTTCCCTGCATTAGATGTGCCTCCCCATTTCTGTTTGATCTGGGATTCTATGATATCTCTCTCCTCTTCAGGAGGAACTCCGTTATTGAAATTCACGATCATGCTAGGAGCAAGACCATTCTTGATGTTATTGATATGGTAGTTAGCTACCTCACCCTCTAACTCAGCATATGGTAAAGCACCTTGATAATCAACTGGAGAGTAGTAATAAGATCCTGATCTGTAAGGTCTGAAGTATAATATCTCCATCTTCTCACCTGCTTCTCCAAAGCCAAAGGCAGGATATCTCTCAACACCCTTCTTGCTCTTTACTGCATTCCAGTCATAAGCATAGTAATAAGCCTCTACATCTCCCTCAGCATTGCAGGTTTCTGCTCTAAGAGTTTCTACTGGCATATGATATACCTCAACGATCTTGCTCTTATCTCTGTTGTAGATCACTTGAAAAGCACCATTGCCTAGCATATAGTAATCATTGATCACCTTCTTTAACTCATCATCCTTGATTAGCTTTCTGAGTTCTAGGTATCCACTAGGATTCTTTGCAGAATCAGTAGCATCAATACCCTTTCCAAAGATCATATCAATGATCCCAGAGGTTACTGCATTGTTGGTAGGTGATCCATTATATCTATCAATCAGATACTTAAAGTAGTTGTTATCATCTCCATACTCAACCCATCCAAGTCTGTTGTTCTCTGATACTTGAGGTGATGTGTAGCTAGATAGCTGCACAAAATTAACATTACTCGCCATATATCTTGAATTCGTTATTCATTGTTTTCTGTGTTGTAGCTAGTTTAGGAGCATATGTTGCCTTATCAGATCCTACTGGTATAATATACATACGATCCTGCGAAAGTAACTTGATCTTACCCACTTCCCAAATCTTCACTACATAGAAGTTCTCTGCTACTAAAGCAGATACATCTAATGAGAAGGCTAGAAGTTTCCTGAAGTCATCATATGTACCAGATAAAGCAGTATCTACAACCTCTTTTCTTTGATCCTCAGATGTGATCTCAATCTCAAAGGACTCCGTAGTGAAGTCCCTTAGATACATCTTTATTGCTGCCGTTGAATTTTCTTCTACAATTATCATATAATTATAAAACCCAAAAGGAAAACAATGGTTATATTTGCAGCAGTTCATCTCTCTCTCGGTAGTTGATTACTACCAAAAAGAAAGCCCCTCCGTAATTGGAAGGGCTTTTTTGATTCTGAAAATTCTTTATCTACTAGATATCAGAGATATTAGCAGCATCAGCAGTAATCGTAGCATCTACGAAGTTAGCAGCAATCTTCTCCTGACCAGTAAAGGCTAAAGTATAACCACTCATGTCAGCCATAGCTGCACCAGTTACGATAGTACCACCTGATACATCAGCACCATATTCTAAGCCCATTAAGAACTTATTTCCGTTGTTATCCTCTACGATCACATGAGGTCTAGCATAAGCTAATAGCTTAACTTCATTGTGAGTCTGCTTAGATAACTTCTTGAAATTAAGATTCAAGGTCTGCTCTACGAATGTCGTTCCATTCTCTCTAGAAGAAGTTATAGCTTGTTCAAAGCTAGATGTCCCTTTAAGATCAAATTTGAACCAATCTGGAGTTCCTCCAAATGAATCAATCACATCAGTATCAACTGCATCATAAGTTGGATCACCTAATGTACCGAAGTCAGCAAAGTATACTGCGGTGATACCACCAACAACATCCTTGCAGGGTTCAGTTCTCCCTTTTGTTAATAAACACGCCATAATTTTATAGTATAAAAAAAAGGGCAGACAAGCATTAGCCTACCTGCCCCTTTCAGATTAATCAATCAACTCTTAAGTATAGTAAACTATGTCAGCACCGATACCTATTTGAACACCTGCGGTGTAACGCATCACTACGCGGACATTGTCCGACCCGTCCAAATCGCTCATGTCTAGCAATCTAACTTCTTGAGAATCAGATAGTAATCCAGTTCCAAAGAATAAGTTTGATTTTTGTGCTGCTACCATATCATTGTCAGCAATACCTGAACATACGAATAATTTAACACCATCAAAAGCAAGATCTCCGCCATTGTACCAAGTCGTTCCGTTAGAAGCAACACCATTTCCACCTAGACCATTAGCACCGAATCCACCAAGAGCACGAACATAAGCACGAGCAACATTCTGAGAAACATATACATAAAGATCCTCTTTGCCATATAGAGCAGCAGGGATTGCATCAACAACCTTACCCAACTCTGTGATAACATTAGCAGCAGTTATAGTAGTACCTACTACATCAATTACAGATGCATCAGCAAGTAACAAAGCATTAAAGCCATCAAACTCTCCTGCAGTTGCAGCAGCACCTTGCCAGATTGTTTGCTCAGTTTTAGCAGCTACCTTAGCAGCAACATAACCGATCATGTAATCAGCAAAGTTAGAAGGTAATTGATCAAAGGCAGAGTAGCCCATTTCAATTGCTTCCCAATCCGAGCGGAAATCTTTTTTACACAATTCCAAGTTCACCTGAAGTTCAGTAGGTTGAATTACCTTTTCAGCTAAAGTCAAAGTAGAAGTATCAGAGAAATCACATGTTGCATCAGCAACAATAGCATCAAGATTCATAGTCTTGATTACTTCTTTGAACTTTACATTTGGTTTGATAGTGATACCGCCACCTTCAATAGTGTCAGCACTTAATAACGCAGCGGAAACATATTTCCCTGCGAACTCACCTGCATAAGTAGTGGTGATGTTTGTAGTTGTAGCCATTGTTTTTTTTATTTTTAAATTAAGCCAATTTACTCATAACACGAGAAAGAGTGTTCCTTCCGCCTTTACTAGCGATTTGATTCATCTCTATCTTTTTCTCAACTGGAGCAGCAGCAACTTTCTTTGCAGCAGGTGCTTCATCAGCACTTAACTCTAGTTCAACAGATTCCTCTGCTTTCATTTCTTCTTCCTTTGGGAGCATCGCTTGGATCATTTCTTTGATCTCAGATACTGCACTCTCAAACTCTTGTTTGCTTACATACTCATCAGCAGCTTGTTCAACTTCCACCTCAACCTCTGGTGCTTCTTCTGCTACCTCTTCTGCTGCTTCTTTGATTTCAGATATAACACCTTCTTCAACGATCACTAAGATCATGCCATCTTCTAGTGTATGCTCTCCTACTGGAGCAGCTACCTTCTCATCATCTTCTCCTACTAGGAAAACATTTTGACCTGCTTCAAAAGCCTCAGCCTCTAGCAATGTTCCATCTGCTAACTTCATATTAGCAAACTCAACCTTTACCTCTTCTTGAGAAGGAGTCAGAGCCAATTCAATTTTTTTAAACACTTCTTGTAAATTCATTTTTTCGGTCTTTCTAATTAAACAATCTATTTATAAACATTTTGGGTTATTTTCTAAAACTGATTCAACTCCTTGAGTTTACTCTCAGCCCACTGCTTTCCTGATAATCCTCCCCATAATAGATAGGAGATAGTGCCACACGCTTTCGTGTCATTCTCATCATAGAACTCCTCCGCTCTAGATAAGTAGCTATGCATTCTTTTTATCGTTTCTAGTGAGATAGGTTTCTTTTGTGCCAACTGCTGCGCTCTGATCTTTCCTACTTGAGTAGCACATTTACCACCATCATTAAGATCAATTCCTCTCTGTGCATTATCGGATACTGATTCAGGATAGTCTTTATAAGACTCTAGGTCTAGCTTCTTTCCTACCTTATATCTTTTATCCTGCTTGATGGCAGCCTTAGTCAATCCCAGTAAATAAAGTGATAGGAGATGCTCTGATTCTTCCTCCTCAATTCTTGAGAGTTCCGTATTGACCTCAATAGAGGACTCTCGTTGCATAAACCATCCTTCAATGCTGAATCCCTTGACTCTTCCTTCTTTGACATATTCTTCCCAGATATCATCATTGTTAACCTTCATAGATACCATCCAAGTTCCTACTGGATACTCTAAGCCATAGGCTCTACTCTTATCCTTATCGGAATCTTCAATGATCCAACTCTCAACTAAAGATAGTCCCTCTAACTTATCCTGATGCTCTAGTGTAGCATTTCCTTGCTTACCATTCATGAGATACAATTCAGATGCTCTCCTGATCGTTTCCTTAGTGAAAAATACATAGTATTCATCATCACCATCTCTGCGATATATAGGCTTCTCAGGGATCATAGCTGCTCCCATTAGTACCCTCTTCTCAGCATTCACTTCCTTAAACTCAAACTTGTAGTCCTTGCTCAATGTGATAAAGTCTGACTCTATTGCAGGATGTTCTACGATGCTGATAGCATCTATCCCATGCAGTAACTTCTCCTCATCTAATACTAACTCAAAAAATTTCATATTATCCTAGTGTTGCGGTTTCCCTTATTTTTCTATCCATCTTTTCTGCGCTCTGTACATCTTGATTCACTACATATGCTCTAACTGGAGATCTCCCTAGTGAGTTTGTGATCTGATTACCTAGATCAGATGCTGCCGTATCTAGTGTCAATCTAGGAGATAATGCAGAAGGTATCTGTGGCAAAGGTCTTGATCCACCTCCACCGCCACCATCAGTAGCAGGAATCTTAGTAGCGTAGATCTGTCTGATGGATGCTATACCAGTAGCAATCACACCTGCTGCTGCTATCGGTCCTGCAATACCACCCTGAGCCAATGCCTTAGTAGCACCAGTATATGTATTGATTACCGCAGATGCTGCACTTAATGCCTTCCCACTCGCTGCATCCTTACCTGCTAGATTACTAAGTGATCCTAATGCACCTCCTATGGCATCCAGAGTAGCCATCTGTACCGCCTTATCATCAGAGGCTTTCTTCTTTTTACGATCAGAATCAGCATCCTCATACTTCTTGTTGACCTTAGCTAATTCTTCATTCTTTAATCTGTTGAGTTCTATCTCATCAAATCCATACTGCTCTGCACTTTGAAGTAAGTTATAATACTTGTCCTCTATTGCATTCTGTTCATTTATCTGTGCATCGTTCTGAGCCTGAAGAATAGCATCATATTCTGCTGCTAGTTTTTCCTCTAGTGTTGCAGCTTCAGAAGCTAGTCTTTCATTCCTTTTCTCTAACTCCTCATTTAGTTTCTTCTGCGCTTCTGTTTCTCCAGTAGTAGCATCAGTAGATGCTTTGATTTGATTATTAAAACTATTGTATCCTGCTACCAGTTCTTTTAGTTTACTATCTCTTTCTGCTTGTAGTTCTATAACCCTTGCTGCTGCTTCAGCATCTTCTTGGGCATCTTCTCTACTGCCTTCTCCAAGATCGTGTTGTGATTTTATTATTCTCGCCCTCTCCTTTGCTATCTCTATCTCTTGATCAGATAACGCAATCTCTAGATCCATTGCCTTTTTCAATGCAGCAGATCTTTCTTCTAAAGTATTTTTTTCATCGGCTGCTAATAGCTTTGCAGCTTCAACTGCCGCTCTAGTTTTTGCTCTAGTTTCTATCATTGAGATCTCCCGATCTTCTAAAGCCTGAAAGTCTTTTGTTAATTGTGCTGCTGCTGCGCTCTCTTCTGCCAGTTCTTTTCCTAATCCAGAAAAAGATGATTTCAATATATCTAAGCCATCTGAAAAATCTCCTGATATTATCTTAAACAAACCCTCTCCAAAGGTTGAAACACGATCAACTAGAACATCTATTACTGCACCGATGGCAGAAAAGGCTACTTTCATTTTATCCGCTCCTCTCTGTGTCTTTGAGAAGTATGTAACTAATGAACCTAGCGCAATTATAAGCAAACCTATCCCAGTAGAGGCGATGCCTATCTTAACTGCTCTCCATGTCATTATGTTAGCTAGTCTGAAAGTTTTTAGAGATTTTACGCTATTTAAAATCCCTGAGCCAAATCCCTTTAACGAACTACCTACTTGCTTTAAACCACTAATAAAACCACCTGTGAACTTATCTGCTGCTGACTCAAGGTCAGCCATAGACTTACTTGCATCTTTAGTCTTATCATCTAGTTCTTCAATGTTCTTGTTTGCGTTTTTTGTATTCGCAGTAATTTCTATCTCTTTCTTAATAGCCATATTATCTGTTGCTTTCCTTCCTTCCAGTTCCTAATTATCTTGTACTCACCTCTTGCTATCCTCACCTCTGGAGATTCTGGCTCTGCTTTTGAAAGCATACTAATTATAAAACCCAAGTCCATCACACATCGTTTAGAAGTTCAAGAGTAGCCTCTCTTGTTCTCAAGTTAATACTGATCTCATTAATCACATATCTCCTGCCTGAGATATCTAGCTTGTCATTCATCTTGATCTCATAGATCAACTTCATAGGCAATACCGCTTTCATCTTGTAGATCCTTCTCTCTGTTGAATAGAGATCTGTTACATAGTCTACCCAGTATTGATTATATAAGGTCTGTGAGTAACTCTGCTCTGTGAAGGGATCAACCTCTAGACCATAAGTGATCATCTGAGTAACTGCATCAGCAGTTCTACCATTCACATTACAAGAATGATTTATAGCATTGACTGATACCATAGTATCATTCTGATCTACAAACCCAATAGGATATGCACTTACATTCAATGTAGTAGATGAATAGAATACTACTGGTTGGTTGATATATGGATCACCTTCCTTATCTATGCTCTTCCCTACTAGGAAGTTTACAAAGTCCCCTGCGGTATGTACATCCTCTAGCTTTTGCCATTTCTGAATCTGCATAGTAGATTCTATGTTTAACTCTCCACCATCAAAAACAAAGTCAGCATTTAGATCACCATATGCTCTCCCTCCATTAGCCTCTCTATATGACCTCATTAGATATGCATCAGACTCCTGATACTTGAATGAGATTCTTTGATATAGTTCTGGTCTTATTACCTGAGTAGTTGAGTTATCTACATACTCTGTTATCTCATGATTCACCCCATCAGCATACCAATCATCCAGAGGCTTAACATTAAATGAAGTTCTGCTACTAGGATCAATCACTAGATTAAACATCTTCACAATCCCTAGCATAAAGTCATAGACTTTCTGTTCTGGCATCTGATCAGATACAATCACATCAGCAGCAAAGGATTGGGCAGTTAATCTAGTACAAGTAAATAATTGTGCTCCTGCTAATGTAGTCCCTTCACATATCACTTGTCCAAATGTGATCGTTCCACCATCCCAATTCGTAGGAGGTGAGAACCTCATCTGCACCTGATCTCCTCCACTTAATCCATACAGATAAACTTGCTCATTGGATACCTGCCCTGAATGACTCCTGCTCGTTCTATATATATCATTCACAAAAAAGTGCACTTGATAGTCTTGAGAAGATAGTATAGAATAATCCCATATGATAGCACTATTGGCTACTTGAATAGTAGTCGTATCTGTGCCTATGTTGAAGAATCCAGTTGCAGCAGTGAAGTCTATCTTAGTTGCAGTAAACCCATTCTCCTGCTCTTTGAACATATACCCTTCTCTCCTATGACACCACATATAGAGATCTGTGAATTTGCTTGAAGCAAAGAATGTAGATGTAAAGGTGATTCCATACTTAGCCTCTATGGCATCAATGATTCTAGCTAATCTTATCGCAGGTTTTAGATCATAATAATAAACCCCATGAGAATGACCACCAGAATGATAATGAATGTTTGCAGGATCATGATTACCTGAAGCAGTATCATAAAGCCAATCTGTAACTGGAGAGATAAGTGGATATATGATATTCCCTGAGAATAGCCCCTTACCTTCTAATCCTCCCTGCACTATATCTGATAAGTATTCATGATCATATGCTGAGAAGTCTAGATCTGTTAATTGATCCTCCCCAAATAGATCCTTCATATTCACTCCTGCTGAGAAGAATACTATCTCATAGCTTTCAGCTAGTCCATTCTTTAGATCAACAGACATCAACTCAATAGTTCCCTCTCTGAATAACTCCTTATCTAGAAAGATCGTAGCATCTTGCCTAAGAGACGCATCAAAGCCACCTGATATATCTGCATTGTAATAGTGTTTAAAGGCAGCAGAATTGCTCTTAGATGCAGGTACACTAAAGTTCTGCGTATAGTCTGTAAATAGCTTACCTATATCCTTAACATTTTGGATGTTCAGTTTGATATTTATATCCTCATCCTTAAAAGTATCTAGCCTACTTGACCCTACATATACCTCTATCATAGCATTCCATTCTGAGCAGTTGCAAATGATACCTCTAGAGTATAATTAATCGTCTTGTCATTGATATGCTTCTGGAGTCTTAAAGACTCTGTATTGACTATTACTGATCTGAAGTCCTGAGATATGGTGTATCTGTCAGCAACTCTTGCCGTTGTTCTATTGATTGTCATCAGTACATACTCACTCATCATCAAGTCCTGAATAGTTCCAGATAGAGACTCTTTTACTAACCCAGTATTTAACACTATGGATTTAATTACCTCGTGATTGAATGATCTAGATCCTCTAGATTCTGTATCCCATGAGTAACCAGATGCTGATGCTGATCCTACAACAGACTTGTATTGACTCTTAGTTAGGTTGATGCTATCATCTGACCTCTTAAAGAATGTAAGAGTATCCCACATTCCATATCTATTCACAAACTGCAATTGTATTGGATCATACTTGATCTCACATTGATTGTAAAATCTTCTTGAATCAACTACTGCATCACTACTATCTAGTATCTGGATATCCCACCAATCTAATAGCCTCGGTTCTGTTATCCCTAGACTTTCACTCTCTATGTAATTGCTTAAGTTAGGTATCCCTACTGGGAATAATAGAACTCTATCCTCTGCATCTTCTCCTGCTTGTATCGTAACTGATACCTCATCATTTGTAGCATCAGACCCTACCATCTTAATCTTAACTACATCTGTCTGGTAACTGCTACCCACATCTCCTAGATAGATAGGCATATTGTAGGTATCAAACTCATAGAAGTACTTCTCCTGATCCTTCATAAGAATAGCAGTAGATATGTCCTTATTTGCACCATCTACAAAATCAGAGTATCCATATACCGCTAAAAAACGAGTAGTTGTACCAGTATCTGTTCCTGCACCTAATGGTGCTGATTCGGTATTAAACCAATCTAATGTATAATCAACTTCAACCCAGATCAAGCTATCTGGACTCATAGTAACTAGGTCATCTGTATCTAGCTTTGAGGTTCTATTTACAAACTCATTCTCTAATAACTTAGAGATATCAGCAGTAGGAAAGAAGTCCACAAACCCTGATGTTCTGTTAATCGTATAGATAGGAGATGCAGGTCTTACATCCTTATCCCCAGTCCAAGCATATATTTCTAGATTGAAACCAGTTATGCTATCTCTGTTAGAAGCATTCCAAGTAATGAGAATCGGTGATCTAGTTCCTAGTAATCCTATTGGGCTAATTACTGCCATCTTTATAATCTTCGTTTAATTTATCTAATGTGAACTCTAGAAACTCCTCAACATCTAAAGCATATGCCTCAGCGATGTTATCAGGTAATCTCTTGTATCCTAAGTTAAAAGGTCTAGAATAGAAGTTAGAAGGCTCTATGCCTTTCTTTCCTATTGACTTTACTATCGCCCATGCTGAGGAATCATAGCTTTTAAACTTACCTCTGTTATCTCTGAACTGGATCTTGCGATTCTGTACCCATTCTCTTATAGCATCAAATGGGGGATTCTTTCCTGCCTTCCTTCCCTTATCTACCCACTCACCATATTCTTCCATCAGGAAGTCCATAGAGAATGAGTTCTTCATTACGGATACATCATATCCTAAACTCTCATATAGCTTACCCTTGACATTCTTCTTCTTGCGTGTCAGGTTCTTCTTGGATTCTATAACCAAGTATCTCCCGAACTTCTCTAATGCTAATTTTGTGTTAGCGTTATCCATCTAGCAGATGTTGTTTGGATTAGCAGCCTCTATCTCTAGTGTTACCTTCCATCCACAGATATTAGCCTCATAGTCCTCATCAAATGGCTCTGCTATTGGATCATTCACTAACCTAAAGTATGCATCATACTCAGTACCTCTCCTGAAGGTTGCTAGGATCTCTGAGATAGTCGCTAGTGTTCTATGGTATATATCCTGCTTAGTCATATTTCCCTCAAAGATATCTTTGGCATCTTTGCTATAATCCACTACATCCATAACTAGAAGATCAAACTCATAGTTAATAGTTCTCTCCTGAAGTGTAGCACTACCAGTAATCAGGTGAGCAACTGGATACATGTCCATCTTCTTAAAGTCTAGGTCAAAGATGTTTCCCCATGATACCTGATTGATATGGTCATTAGCCTCTGCTGCACTTTGAAGTGCTTCTGTGATTTGATAATATCCTTTCTTCATATAACTAAAAAACCCTATTCGTAAAAATAGGGATAAAAAAAGAGGAGATCCACCACAGACCTCCTCAACCAAACCAACCTAGCTACCACACTAGATCCCTAATATCTCTTCTTCCTCTTCACAAGAGCAATCATAATACTGATCAATTAAACACCCTCCACAACCTTCACAAGTCGCATCTTGCTCATCCTGATGTTGCATCAACTCTATATCTAAATAGTCCATTATTCAAAGAAGTTTATAATGTTGACTAAGGTACATTCAAAGCCAAATGTAGAGGCTACTCTATGACATTGATTTAATGTTAGATCTAAGCAGTATCTGTTCTCCTTTAATCCTCTGATCAATGCCTTCGCTGAATAAGGATAAAGGATCATCTGCTGATCCAATACCTTTATTTGTTCATCGTTTAATTTGTCATATAAATTCATCATGCAGGAATTTCAAGGTTATCGCAAATGAACTCTTCAAGGGCAAGGAAAGCTAATTGGCTAATGTTTGTGATCTCTCCAAACTGATTGTCTGACCAATCTGTCATATGCAACTCCTCACAAATAGCGAAGCAATGGTGATAGTATATAACATTATTATCTATCTCATGATGTATGAACTCCCAAACATCTGTTGGGTTTTCTCTTGAAATTGATTCTTTCAGTTCTCCTAAAAATGCGTACTTGTTAAATCTGCTCATCTCGTGGTAGTTTTTATCGTTCCTTTGTTAGAACTCTTCAAATATAGATATTATATTTTAGATATGAACAACAAATTTCAATTACTTTTTCATCATTGATTTTTCTACCTCAGCCTTATCCATCTCAAACTCTAGAAAAGTCAAGCAGGTTCTCATTGGTAACTCCGTTACTTTATCAAGGTTGAGTATATCTCCTTTAGCAATTTGGTGTATTGCTCCATACCATCCCCATTTCTTACTAAATTGAGTTCTGAGGTCAAAGCCATCATCTGATCCTTCTCCAAAGATTGAAGGAAAGTTTGTTGCAATCTGTTCTCTAAACGATAAAAAAAAAGCAGACAACCTAGAAAGATGTCAGCACCTAGACTCTGAAAGCCCATCCCATTATGCTTATCTGGATCATAGTTCTCTATCAGATATCTTCCAAACTTCTCCTGCTTGATAGGTCTATATAAAACACCTAGAACCTTCTCTGCTTGTTTGTAAGGATCTTTTAGATACTCCTCTAGGTCAATGTACTCTCCCATAGATATATCCTCTAGATGAGGATGAAAGCCATATTCTACTCCATTATGCTTAAAGGTCTTGATCAATGTAGGTTTCTCACTTAACACATTAGCAAGTTGAGTCCTGATCTCATCTAGATCATTCTTCTTCATACCCTCCTGCATCTGTGGAGTCAATCCACAAAATTGATATAATGCTATCTCATCTCCATTCTCCTCACTAGCCATGAGTATAAACCTCTTGTACTTCTCTAGAGATATGTCAGATAGATTCTCTGGAATCTCTATGCTAACGGATTGCGTATCTACCATAGTTCGGTTTGCTTAGTTTGTTATAAACTCCATATCTGATTGCATCAATGGCGTGGTTATATTTATCTATTGGCTTATTCAAAAGGTTACCATTCTTATCCTCTGCCCATCTGTAATTCTCCATCTCCTTCATGAGATTAGATCCTTTGATATGGATCTTATAGCGTTTAAGCATATCAATTCCTGCGTTAATACTATCCGCTCCCTTCGTTGTTGGTTTGATGTTATAGCCTATCCTATGCAGTTCCTCTATTGATTTAGGCTCTGCACTATCTCCAAAGATCTCATCATATCTCCCTATACCAACTTTCCCGAACTCATTAGCCAGATCTTGATTAGTAAGATTAGTAGAATAGATAAGTTCCTCAAAGTAAAGATTATCGCCATGCTGATAGCATCCCACAAGACTACTAGGATCATTCGTAAATCCAAAGTCCAAACCATAAGCCAAAAACTTAGCCGCCTGAGGTACTTCCTGAATCGTTGTAAATTGGAATACTTGTGCTCTGTTTGTTCCTCTCTCACCAAGTCCATAGACTCTCCAATAGTGTTCATCTGTTTCTTTTAGTCTTTCAATCTCCTGAATGATCGTAGGATCTAGGAATGGATTGTCCTTGTATGTCGTTTGGTAGAACTCTGCATCCTCTCTAGGTATCACCCTATCATAGATCCAGTGAAAAGTATCTGATGGATTATAATCTAGAATGATTCTCCCATTAGTCCTGAATACTATCTGCTGCCAATCCTCAAAGGTCAACTCATTAGCTTCATTCAGGAATGCTAGATCTCTCTTCCTACCTCTGATCTTCTGAGGTTGATCCATAGATATGAACTCAATCATATTGCCATTAAGCATATACTCTGAGTTAGACTTGTTGTGATTCTCCTCTCTATATATTTGAGCAGCCTTTATGATCTCAAAGAAGTCCCTCATGACAGATGAGCGAACCGCAGGGAATGTCTTTCTAGCTATTGTAATCGTCTTGCCTTCATTCTTATCACAATAATAGAAGATAATCCATAAGAGGATATTGTAGGTCTTTCCAGACCTTGTCCCTCCCTGCTCTACTATGATCTTCTTATCTGAGTTCTTTAAATGACCATAGACCTTATTGACTTGGATGTTACTCATCCACTTCTTCAATGGTGAAGGTTTTAATCCCCTCATGAGAGATCTCTTGTCTTTCTATGTAGCCTCGTTTCTTACCCTTTGTTTTAAGGTAGAAGATCGTGCTGCTAGGATTGCCATCCTTTATCTGCATATGTAAGTGAGTCTCAGCAAAGTCTATTGCTACATTCTCCACATCTTGAACTGCCTTCCTATACTCTGGATCTTTCTCAAGCCATAGATAGTGTGTAGTCCTTCCTACGCCTACCGATCTACAAGCAGATGTTACCACTCCTAGAGATTTCTCTAAGGCTTCTAGCATTGCTTTTTTATGTTGTTCAGTTTTGTCCATTACAGATTCAATTTAATAGTGAACTCATTAGCCTTTCTTTTAGCTGATGAGATCATACTTGGGTATAGCTTTATAAGCCTTTTGATCGCATCTCTTTCCATATCAATAGTCCTATAATCCTTGCACCCTCCCTCTGTTGTCCAATGCTCATTCTCCCAATGCAAATACCTTACTGCTAATATCCCTCCCTTATCTCTGATATGTCGTAAGCATATCTCATAATCTTCCTTCACCTTGAAATTAGGGTCAAACATATACTCTCTATCATTGATGATACCCATACATGAAGCAGTTACATAAGACCTTGTCAGGAATGGTTTGTAAGGGTATGTTCCTCTTGGTGAGGATTCAGTTCTTGTTCCCCAAATCTTATACCCTAATTGCTCCGTAAGATCAAAGAACTTCAAAAACTCCTCTGCCCAGAATCCCTCATCTCTTACCTCAATCTTCTTCGTCTTTCTTTCCTCTAATTTATTATATCCAACATTCTTCGCATCATCATCTAGGAACACAACCCACTTCTCATCCGTATTCTCTAGAATCCAATTCCTTGTATCTGTAATTCCCCTTACCTCTTTAGGCACACATACTATGTTCTTTACTAATCCCTTGTATTGGTGATACTCACTCTCTGGAATAAAGAATGTGCTGAGGTTAGGTAAGATCTTATTTGTCGTGGTGAGCCCTGCTCTTCCTTTACTTGGTACTGCTATCAGCATTGATTCTATCTTTTAAGTCTGACCATTCTAATACTCTCTCTAAGGATACTGCATCAAATCCTGATCCTTTCTTGTATCCTCCTCTTCTAACCATCTTTAATTGCAGAGTCTCTTTCAGATCCTCCCAGTCAACAGAATTAGGTTCAGCCATAATTAGTATGTATTCCTTTGGAGGTTCTACCTGAACACTCTGTGGCAATTCAATTTCTTCACCATCCTCCAACTCATCAACCTGATCATCTAGATTAGGAATCTCTAATCCCCAATCTTCAAGATCATTCAGATCCCATTCATTAGCTAGAAGATCCCAATCCCATTCACCAAAGCTAGAGTTATCCTTAATGATGAACTCCTTCTCTTGATCCTCTGTGAGATTCTCTGCTATGATAATAGGCACTTCTGTAAGTCCTGCCTCTGTACAAGCCTTCAATCTCATATTACCTCCTAGAACTACCATCTCCTGATTCACTACGATTGGTCTAAGATCTAACATCTCAGGAAACTCTCTGATGCTATTCACTAGCTTCTGGAACTTGTCTCCTTTTATATATCGTGGATTCTCCTTATTAGGGATTATATCCCTGATGTTTACTTTCTTCATAATTATATAACCCTTTAATACTCAACTAAATTACGCAAGAACTCCCTCTCATGGGGAGCAAGTTTGCCTCTATTATCCAACTGGATCATTATCTCTAGTAGCTTTATATAGTTCTTTCTGTTCATTAGCATTAGATCAGATCCTGCTTTGCTCATTTCTCCAGACGAAAAGAAAACCATTCAACCTGATAGTTATCCAAGTTCTCCTCTATGAATAACAGATGCCAACTCCATCTCTTGCCTTCTAACTTCAGAAAGTAGATAGCCCACCATCCCTTATCTATTTTGTTCCAACTGAATAAATCAATCTGTAACCAGTTCTTCATCTCTCATATCTTTAATTGATCCTCTTAATATAGCCATTTCCTCTAGAGATAGATCTAAGATCATATCTATTTTGTTCTGTATATCTGTCATCATTATCTCATCAGTATTGTCTAGAGCCTCCATAGGCTTTCTGATAAGCATCTCAATAGACTTCTCTAGGTTGTTCATCTGCTGCTTTACTCTCTGAGAGTATATAGCAGAACCTTTCATGATATCCATCTGCTCTAGAGTTACCTGATACAATGCCATCAGTTTTACTCCATTCTTAAATGCTTCAAACTCATTCATTCTCTATTCCGTTTTGATCCAGATCTCTCTGCATTAGTTCTAGTATTGTCATCTCTCTTTGGTGTTAAGAAGAGAGAGGTCAGGGCGTATTTAACCATAAAGTGTTTCCCTACAAGGGATTAGTTTAAGATAACCTGCCTCTCTCTTTCTATTCTTCTTTTCTATTTATCCATCTCACATACATCTTAGCTGCCCAAGAAATTCTCTGTTGTTTGTTTGGATATATCTTTCTTAGTCTAGCATTTGCAATGCGTAGGAATTGGTTCATCTTTTTCATATCAGTCTATTATGTATTCCCTTTAGCCACTCTATCTTATAAGGTACATCACCATGCTCTATGTGGCAAGGTCTACATACCGCCATTAAATTTTCTATAACATCCTTATCATTAGAACCTCCTGCACCTCTATTCTCTATATGATGAATATCAACTGCTCTAGATCCACAGATCTCACACCCTATGAAATCATCTAAGACATAACCGAAGTGGCTCATGTAGATCTTAGTATGCTTTTTCATAATGTTCCTTTAATGGTGTAGGTATCCAGATCCTGCCCCTTCACGAAGTATTCTCTATACAATGAGATTGCTCTGTTGAACTTCGCCTCACCTCTCTTGTAGAACTCCTCTGATATATCATATATGCCTATATCGCAGGATGCTTTGTCTAGGGCTATAAATGTGAAGTCCTTGTAGTTTGTCTTAAATAGATTGCAGTAGATATATGCTTGAAGGTCATATCCATATTTGTCTGCTGAATATCTGAAGGCTTTTAGATCGGTTGTTGTTTTGAGATCTATGATCTCGCTACCTCTTTTGATATCTGCCTTTCCTCTGAATGGAAATCCACCAACTAAATCCACCATAGGGATCTCAGTCTCTGATCCCTTCAGGTAACTCTTTGCTATCTCGTTTCTATGGAATGCATCTGTCAACCTCTCACCTGCCTTGAAGTCCTTAGTAGTGATACAAGCCTTAGGATTGTCAAGTTGAGCCTCTTTGAAGGCTTTAGTATTCTTACTAGTCACATCTACTACCTCAAAGATGTCATCAAACTTCTCAGGCTCTAAGATCATTACATGGATCACTCTACCCATTAAGAGTGCAGGGCTTGACATAGTAGATCCATACCTCTGAACATTGTAGAATGTCTTTGGGCTATCTAGAAGCAGTTTACAACTGGATGAGGATAACGCTAGTTTGTTAAGTGTTCCATAGTAGAACTCATCACCTACTGCTTTTTGAGTTAGCCAATCCTGATCGTAATCCGATCCATCAAGCATCAACATGATACACAAGTTAGATATTCAACAAACTCATAAAGGGCAAGGAATGCCATCAATGCAATAGTAGCCATCGTATATAAGGCAGCCATGATCTTTACTTTCTTCCAGTCAATCTTTTTCATATCTCTCTCTTTTAATGATATTCAAATATAAACAAAAGTTTTTAATAACTACTTGTCATCATCAAAAAAAGTTTGACCAATGAATTCCTCAAGGTCATCAACCCTCTTCTGTAATCCTCTTATTTGATTCAGGGCTACGCCTAAACCTACTCCAAATAATATCAGTATCATTTCTCTATGGTATACGGAAGGATATCACAGATCAGATCTTCAACATCCTCTATTCTTAAATAAGTAAACACATCCTGCTTACCGAATCTACCTATCCACTTATATAAGCCTTGTGATGGCTTTACTCTGTTCTTTCTTAGTACCACCTCTGAACTATATTTCTCGCACTTCTCTATCACCCTAGACCTTAGATCATCCTTCTTGAACACATAGAATCTATCAGGAAATTGAAAAGCAATGAACTCTGCTTTAGATTCCTTAGCACACCATCCATGATATCCCCAAACATTAAGAAACTCCAAAAGAATGAATCCATGATTATGCATAGGCTTTAAGCCTTTCACATCTATACACTTTCCTTCCCAATAGAAATCAATGTGTTTCTTGTCATCTGCTAGGCTAGACTTTATAGCTCCAGTCAACTCCTTGAACAGAGCCTCACCATCCTTTCCAATAGATACACAATGGTTTGTCCTATCATCAGATTGTTGTAGTCCTTTCTTTAGATAGTTACTCAGTTGCATCTAGTAGATCTTGAAGTTGCTTTATCCATTGAATCCAGATCTTAGGTGAGCAGGTGCAGGGCACACTATACTTGTGGCTAAAGATTCTGGAATGTATACGAGCAATACGCTCTCTATCACTATGCTTCAATGTCCTACCATTAAGCACTCCAGATGATAGATACTCTCGCTCTTCTTCTTCTAAGCACTCAGGCTCTTTGCTATATGGAAATAACTTATTGAGTTTATCCTTTCTATTATCGCATCCGCAATCATCTCCTGCTATCGCCTTGACTACTGCCTTGATCCCAGTAGCTTCTGTGATCTTCTCAATAGTATCACCTAGCCCCTTAGATTTTGTCGTAGTCTCCGTTTTTGTAATCTTCGTAGTCTTCTTTGATGCGGTTGTGGATTTTCGCTTTGCCATTTTTGATTGTATTCTTTATTGATGTTAAACCTATATCTGTCTCTCTGTGTATCTTATTCATAGAAGTTCCCTCCATATGTATTCTCATCATCTTAGAATCATACCAATGGAGATCACCGATCTCTTCCTCCATATATTCTATGAGTTTCTCCATCGCTTGTCGCTCTTCTGGATATGGCTGATCTAGATGGTAGTCAAAATGTATATCATCTATACTGACCTTGTCAATCCTTCGCTTTGCTCTCTGGTACTTTAGTGCCGTATTGATGCAGGAACGATAGACATAAAAAAAGTTAAGGGAGTCATCCTCGTAAAAGTTTGTTCTCCCTTCTCTCTCTAACTCTAATAATTTAAGAAACACCATCTGCACTATGTCAGATGCTACCTCATAGCTTCCATCTGTATAAGACTTGATGAAGCCAGTTAACCTCTTGAAATTTTCTCTGTAAAACTTCTCTATTCTGCCCATGATAATTGTATCATGAAGATGCCTAAGGCTATCTGTATCAAGTGAAGTCCTGATTCATCAGGTGTTGGTTGATAGTAGGCATAATTTACACCTACCATCATTCCACTTATTGCGCTAAACTCTAATTGCATCTTCTATAAGTTCATTATATAACTTCTTGTATTTCTGCAATATACCGATGTTATCATTTAATTGTACACATTCGTGTTTTAATTTACTAACCTCGTGCTCTAGTTCTATGATCCTCATCTTCTGTCTAGTGAACTGGGCTTGTAATCTATTTCCATTCTCAAACTTCTGGACTGGTGATTCTATAAGAATCTTCTGAGCAGTATCATAGAAAAATCTATATAGAGCAGACCAATTATGATTCACCTCGTGATTCTTAACTGCGTGGTGTATTGTTGCGTGGTTCTTACCAAAGATCCTACCTATATGCATTAAGGTCATATACTTCCTCATTGATACCATCATTGCTGATCTAGCATATACTTGATCTAGTTGTCTAGTCCCATTAGGGATCACTCCTATCTCATCAAAATACGCCTCAATCACTTTGCTTAAGTCTTCCATGTAATCTCTTTTTCTTTGTTTATTATTTTACTGAATGGGATCTTATGCAGTTTCCCAGTTGATGTATTCCTTACTATGTAAAAGCTAGATCCTACATCTATATCAGATTCCTCATCATCTACTCTAGTCTGGAAATATGCGTGAGTCTCTATGCATACGAACTCCATTCCATTGATCTCAAATCTCTGACCATCTAACATCTTCCTCTTAAAATTCATCCATATATCCCTCTAGGGCTTTTTGTAGTTGAATGTTCTCTCTTTGAAGTTCATACAGATCCTGCTTTAGTTTCCCATTTTTAATCCTTGCATCTAAGATGCTGCGATCTAAAGTAGTGAAGTAGTCTGTGATATGTCTGAAGATAGCCATCGTATCCATACATATGTTAAACACATCCCATAGCTGATCATCTGTGATCTCTTGCTGATGTCCTAGATATTTGCTGAGGTGATCTAACACCTTTCCTAATTCAGCCTCTTTCTCTAGGTAGTAGAGTTTATTACCTTCAAAATGGAGATCCATCTATTTCTATCTTTTTAGTTATTAAATCAAATCCATTGACCTTGAAGCCACAATTACCTTGAGTAGATTCTAGCTTAATAGGAGAATCTAATGGAGTAGGTCTACCTCCAGATTCTAACTCCTTCACCTTCCTGACATGGATATGTGTAAAGATCCAGTCCTGATCGTGTTGGGTGTATCTATGAAGTACAAAGAATTCATCCGAGCGGTTCACGAACTTACCCCCTCCTTCAACATCTGAAGCCATAGGAGGCATTGTATGTCCTGCGTAATCGTGTGGTGCTCTATGAACTTGCCTCATCGCTTGAGTTGCAGGATGTGTGTTGACTATCGTAGTAACTCCATACTCCTTGCAGAACTTTCTGATGTAGCTTGTTACCTCATAATGGTAATCATGCGTTGAGATCCCTTTGAGATCTTCCTTTCTGATCGTTAGAGAATTATATGGATCTATCATCAGTCCATCATATTGCCAGACCTCATGAATCTCCTCTGCTATCTTTAACAATTCAAAAGCATTCACTATCAACTCTGAATCTATGAATGCCCAATGACCTTGCACAAAGGCGTGATGTCTCCAGAATGTAGCCTCATCTAATTGATTGATTGGCTTACCTGCTAGAAACTCTATCAGTTTTCTCTGGAGAGATTCCACCTCATTCTCTGATGAGTATACTAGCCACTTCGTTCCGTTCTCTAATGTATGTAAAACTTGAAGGTAGCACATCGTATGAGTCTTCCCAACATTCGCATGTCCAGTAACAACTACGAAGTTTCCCTTCTTAAATCTAAGGTGATCATCTATCTCATTCACTCCAAATCTAGATGCAGGTGCGATCTTCCCTGCTCTTGCTCTCTCTAGATATCTTAAGGTCTGATCTGATTGTACTATGTGTTCGTGTATCATCTCTCTAAATTAACAATAATTTTTAATATCCTCACATAAGAGGAAAAAAAAGAGGAGCATTTCTACTCCTCTCTTGCTTAACATATTAGCTTATCAGAATCGCAGATTAACTTTGTTTCTACTATGATAATTGTAGATTGATTCCATTAGTGAAAGATACTGATTAGTATTTACACAATGTACTAAAGCCATTGGTTGTAATGCAACCTTACTGATTAATTGGCTGAATTCAAAATCTGTATTTTCATATAATTGCTGCAATGCTAGGACAAATGTCTTTCTCCCTGATCCATCATAGAAAGGATTTAAGATCTGGATCCAGTCAGCAATCATATTGCCTCTTTCTTTATTCACTACTTTCCAAGTTCCATTTTTGATTTTCATATACTGATCTCCATTATTAGAAGATAATAATGAAATCGCTATGGTTAGAGGTACATCATGATCTGAAACGAAATCTAGCAGATACTGATAATCTTTGTAACCCATACCTGCGTAACCATCTACAAATTCCTGATTAGTCCAATTCTTTGAGTTCTGATTTAACCTATGGACTTCATCTAATCCATATCCATCAATTTGAATGTACCTAATAGGCAAACCCAGATTAGTTGCAATCTTTACTCTGTGTTGGCCATCAATTATCTGAAATTTATCATTAACGATAATAGGTGATACTAAATAATCTTGCTCCATTGATTTCTTAAGTCTGTTTAAATGGAGTGTGTTCATTGGTCTATTACCATCAATAGACTTGAACATTTCATAGTTTTTGCTTTCTTTAACTTGCATGAGCATTGGTTTTAGAATTAAAAAAAAAGGAGGTCTAAGCCTCCTCTATATTAAAATGGTAGATCATCATCATTAGTACCGCTGACTATTGCCTTCGCTACTTCTATCTTTTCCTCTCTAGAGGAGAAGTGAGTATCATAATTCGTTTCCTTCTTCTCTGATGCCATCACCCAAGTAACAAAGCTATCAGCTACCTTCAATACATCTGTACTCTTAGCACCTTTATCCTTCAGGAGATCAACTGCTGCTTTCAAACATGACTGCTTAACTATCAACTCTTGTCTGTTGTCATCCTTACCTGAGTAATTAGGCTTTGAAAAGCCACCACCACCTGAGAATCCACCTTGAGCATATACTGGTTTGATTCTGTTTCCGTATGTAGTTGCATTCAATTCATATTCTGTTTCTGTACCTACTAGGAACTTATCTTGATCAGGCTTAACTGAGGAGTATTCTCCAGAGTCTGCGTTGTCAAACGATACTAGAAACTTGTACAATGTCTTACCATCCTTAAGTTGGTAATCTCCCTGAGGAGTAACGGATACTACTTTTGCTTTCTTCATGATTATTTAGTTGATTGATTAATTTCTAATGCTGCGATTTGAGCCTCAAGCATTGCTACTCTCTCTTCCATCCATTCGCTACCTATCTGGTGAGCAAAGTTCTCTAGATCATCAATGATCTGATAAATGTTTTCTGTATTCATATCTCTCTATTAATTGATTAGAGTACAAACTTAGAAATAAAAATTGAGATGTTAAAACAATTTGTTGATTATTTTCCCTTCTATCTGGATCACTGATGTATCCTTTGGGATGTCTGATGCAGGTTCTATACGAACTGCCCTGATGAATTTCTTATTATCATCTGTAATCATTCCTGCATCTACTAGAGCATCCTGAGTAAACTTGATAGCCATAATGCAGTTATCTAGATCATAACGATAATTGACCTTAGCGGTGATGATGCAGTACTCAAACTGAAAGTCATAATCTAGCTGCTTAGATATGATCTCTTTCCATTTTGTTTTCTCTCTAGATCTGAATGTCCAATGAGGAGAGGAGTAGAATTTATTAAGGGAAGGAATCTTCCCAAGATGTATCTCTATTTTAGTATGATCATGCATATCCTAATCTCTGTGCATACTCAGCATCTATGTCAGCAATCATTCCTAGATACTTCCACTCCTCAAGTTTAGCATCTACCCTCTGCTGAGGTGTTGAGTCTTTACCTAAGTTCTGGAAAAGCATAGCCATCTCATGAAGATAGCGATCTATATTAGGATCTCTCATTAGGTTGAATCTTTGATTTGTTAACCTGAAATAATACACCATCAACAATAAGATTCACATAGAATCCCTCAACTGCCCAAGCACTTAGACCTGAGTTGTTAAGCATTACTGCTAATTTCTGTGCTTCTTTCATTGTCATTTTATAGCCTGATCACATTTGTAATACTTACTAACTTCAAAGTTGTTACTCCTTCTTTCATCATAAAATCCAAAGTGAGAAACAAAGTGATTATGATAATCATCTACTATCTCTTTATTCTCAATAGCTAAACTATGTTGTCTTTTACTCATAAAAAAAACTATTGCGTATATATAGTATTAATGTTAGTATCTGTCTGAAAGACAGAATAGTATATATATATATATTATAATAATATAATAGTATAATACTTATTTAGTATATTTTAATAAACCAAAGGTATATAGAATAATTGAGATAATCAAGTATAATAGATATTTACTATTAAACTCCTTTTCCTGATAGATGATCTGAGGTACTTTGATCTCTTTGGAGATCCTGATAGTATCACTAGGACATTCAACATTGACCTCTATTGTATCGTAAGACCTCCTCACATCAATCCTAATGCCTTCTCTTATTATTTTGATAGTATCTACCCTTTGAAGAATTAAAGTATCTGTAAGGGCTTGTTTCTCTGTTATGATCAAAGTATCTATTCTCATAGTTACTGAATCTAAGATCTTAGGATCTTTTCTTATAGCCTTATCCAGATGGTATCTGGCACTACATCCATTAAGCAATAAAAGCAGCCCTACTAGAACTGCTCTCACTTTCATTAACTCCCACATCCTTCACAATCTGGATTATCTATGCTACAAGCATTTTCATTCTTCTTATCATTCGCCATCTCATCTACGAAGTCAGCGAAGCTATCATCAAATTCAATCATTGGTTTTCTCTTTAGTGAAAAATAAAACAAAGGCAATACCAAAGAAGGCTGCTGCCTCCGTTAATGTTGACTTCTCAAATGCTACAAGCCCGATACCTGCACTAAACAAAAGTACGCCAACTAGGCTACTCTTCCAACTCTTAAAAATTCTATCAATCATCCTTCTTATTCATTAGATACCACTTCTGCATCGTATACCCGATAGTGGCAATTAGTAAAATTATCTTCAAAGTATCCTCCGCTGAGGAGAAGCTAATCATCAAACTCAATGTGTTAAAGCCATAGACTTTCAGATCTCCTAAATTCATGCCATTGTTTGGTATTTGGTTTTATTTCCCTCTTTGTAAGCCATCAGGATCTGACCGCGATTGATACTAGTAAAACTCACATGCACCCAATCTGGCTCATTTTCAGTACCAAACTCCCAGATCATTTGATCAAATTCTAGGTTCTCTCTGATATAATCAAAGATCATAGCATTACTAATCTCTCCTAATCCTTGAAGATCTAATGCCTCCCCCTTACAATGCTGAGAGGTCTTGCTACCTCCTATGATCTTATTCAATGCCTCAGATCTATATCCTGAAGTTACACGAATAGGAGATCCAAAGTAATCTCTGATAGGTTGAAATACCTTATTAGCTATCGTGATCAGATTAGATAGATGCTCTCCAGTAGGTCTATTGTCTATCCCTTTCCTTTTTGCAGTATCTGATCTAGTCGCTTCAGCTAATGTTAGATTCTTACTTAACCTCATATCGTTGTTAGTTCTATACATTCAGCATCTGATAGGGCGGTTGGGAAGATTATAGTGCTATCTACATTCATAATGGTTTGAGGTCTTAACCTCAACTTTGCGAAATTAATTGTCGCTGCACCAAATGTGTTCTTATCTACTCCGTTTATAAAGACAGTCATAACCCCATTCTCTATCCTCAAACAAACTTTAACTTTATCTCCTATGGAGATGCCTAAAGAAGAATATGAATAATTAAAGTTTACTGCGGGTAAATCCGTTCTTATACGGAGGCTATCGCTTGTGTTTTGATATATTCTAATTCTACTGCTTCCCGAACTATTATTTAATAGATACTCACCACCTCCACTTTGTCTTTCGGGAGCAACAAACTTCGTAAAGAAAGTAAGGGTTTCAGTATTTGCTATTGTAGGTGTTGCTAATGCATCATCAGCCGCCCTTGTAACACTTGTACCATAGGTGGGAATTAGACTTGTGGGATATGTGCCTTGTTCGCATTGGAAGCCGTAGGCGGTGTAGTCTTTTATAGCGTATCCTATACTTGTTCCATTTGTAGATGCTCCCGCTCTTAATGTTGCTCTAAGTAGTGTGTTGCTACCCGTATCGGTTGCCGTTGCTGAAAAACGCCAATAGTCCCCTTCATCAATTACGGGGTTAAT
>Ga0209279_10000471_pt1 | contig 26483 bp, 28 predicted proteins | sample CoawatmetaG00DNA_3_FD_187508 | JGI IMG/M metagenome (GOLD analysis project Ga0209279, IMG submission 187508) | Marine microbial communities from the West Antarctic Peninsula - Coastal water metaG006-DNA (SPAdes) (version 2) | ecosystem: Environmental > Aquatic > Marine > Coastal ... | reverse complement strand
TAGCACCTTGAAGGCCAATGTCACCTTGGTCACCTTGAAGGCCTATAAGACCTTGAAGACCAATAGCGCCTTGAAGGCCAATGTCACCTTGAAGACCAATAGCACCTTGAAGGCCAATGTCACCTTGGTCACCTTGAAGACCTATAAGACCTTGAAGACCAATAGCACCTTGAAGACCTTGAAGGCCAATGTCACCTTGGTCACCTTGAAGACCTATAAGACCTTGAAGACCAATAGTACCTTGAAGGCCAATGTCACCTTGAAGACCAATAGCACCTTGAAGGCCAATGTCACCTTGAAGACCTATAAGACCTTGAAGACCAATAGCACCTTGAAGGCCAATGTCACCTTGAAGACCAATAGCACCTTGAAGGCCAATGTCACCTTGGTCACCTTGAAGGCCTATAAGACCTTGAAGACCAATAGCGCCTTGAAGGCCAATGTCACCTTGAAGACCAATAGCACCTTGAAGGCCAATGTCACCTTGAAGACCAATAGCACCTTGAAGGCCAATGTCACCTTGGAGTCCTTGAAGGCCAATGTCACCTTGAAGGCCAACGTCGCCTTGAAGACCAATTAAGCCTTGAAGACCTATGTCGCCTTGGAGACCTTGAAGGCCAATGTCACCTTGAAGGCCAACGTCGCCTTGAAGACCAATTAAGCCTTGAAGACCTATGTCGCCTTGGAGGCCTTGAAGGCCAATGTCACCTTGAAGACCAATTAAGCCTTGAAGACCTATGTCGCCTTGGAGGCCTTGAAGGCCAATGTCACCTTGAAGACCAATAGCACCTTGAAGGCCAATGTCACCTTGAAGACCAATAGCACCTTGAAGGCCAATGTCGCCTTGGAGACCTTGAAGGCCAATGTCACCTTGAAGGCCAATGTCACCTTGGAGGCCAATAGCACCTTGAAGGCCAATGTCACCTTGGAGTCCTTGAAGGCCAATGTCACCTTGAAGGCCAATGTCACCTTGAAGGCCAACGTCGCCTTGAAGACCAATTAAGCCTTGAAGACCTATGTCGCCTTGGAGACCTTGAAGGCCAATGTCACCTTGAAGGCCAACGTCGCCTTGAAGACCAATTAAGCCTTGAAGACCTATGTCGCCTTGGAGACCTTGAAGGCCAATGTCACCTTGAAGACCAACGTCGCCTTGAAGACCAATTAAGCCTTGAAGACCTATGTCGCCTTGGAGTCCTTGAAGTCCAATGTCACCTTGAAGACCAATAGCACCTTGAAGGCCAATGTCACCTTGAAGACCAATTAAGCCTTGAAGGCCAATGTCACCTTGGAGGCCTTGAAGGCCAATGTCACCTTGAAGGCCAACGTCGCCTTGAAGACCAATGTCACCTTGCAGGCCTATTGGGCCTTGTATTCCAGCTTCTGAAAAATTTACCTCAAAGCTGTCTTCTGAAAGCTCAACTCCAAAAGTATCTTCTCCAAAAGTTACTTCAAAGCTGTCTTCTGAAAGGTTAACTAAAAAATTATCATCCGACATATTAAACCCCTTATAGTCCTACCGATGGCGAACCGCGACGAATAACTAAAACCATTCGGCTTGCCCTGATTGTGGAATCTGTTGAACCTGAATCCGTATCATAATCAATATACATTACAGCCAATGGCACGTTGACTGTTAAGTCTGTATCAATTTCAATTTGATCGTTTGCCGTGGTTACGTAAAAATCTTTTGGCACCGTGATTGTAAATTTACCTTCCGCTGCGATTGTTTTGATACCTGCGAGGGTGTGGGTTTTTGCGGCTGCGTTTTGCACTAGGTTTGTAATTGCCATTGAACGGGATGTTACCGTAACATCCGCCAAGTAAAAATCAACCTTCGCTGTGATTGCAAAGCTTGTAATATCTACCGGTGTTCCGTCTGGATTTAAAATTTGGCCGCCAAGTACTCTTTGCTCTCCTTGGATTAGTGAAAGAGATTTTACATTATCTGCCCCGCCGATGTAATTCTCAATTCCTGAAATTCTCATTTGTTAAAACTCCTATGGGTGTTTTGAAGCCGCCTATGGGCAGCCGTGGTTTTGTGATACTTGTTTTACGAAAAGAAGTATGTGCAATAAAGTCGCCCGTCTTCTTTGTTAGTGCCGAAAGTCCCGGCGCCCTTATGGTAGTGTTGGGCGTTGAATATTATTAGCCTGTTGTAAACGTTTCCAAAAAATGCCACTTGTTCCCATGTATCCTCATCGGCCCCAGTGTTCAACGCTGCGGGATACGTGGCGGGGTCTTCCTGATCCCAAACTGAGATGCCGCTTTCGATGTGCCGATATAGTCCGGTGCCTGCCGCTACGGGAGCGTCGGGCGTAAGGTATACAATCGCCACATACTTTCCATGATCGTGGTGTACGGGCTGTTTTTGGCCTTTTATCGAGTACTGCCAGCAAGTGTTATAACTTTTTTCCCAATAGCTGATTGGTCGCCCAAGAATTCTATTCTCAATGTGTTTTTTGATTACTTCCTGATACTCTGGGGTTTCGGGTTCTGCTTTCTGAGAAGGGAAGTTACTGCCGCCCGTGCCGAAGTCTCTTCCTAATACCTCCGCCCTTATTGAGTCGGGGTCGTGAAAGAAATTGTCAAAAACCATAACCTCGGGTTCTTGTCTCATTTTAGACCCCCTGCCGTATTAAAGAAAAACGTCTGAAACAACCGGCCTGTTTTTACGCAAGTCCCAAAACCCGCTTTCATTGAGCTGTGGTACATATTACCCCTGTAGATAACCATTCGGTTGTAAACGTTGCTAACCTCGGTGATAGTCTCCCACAATTCGTTTTTCATGGGGTTCCCCAGACCTTTAGAATAATTAAACTCTGTTGCCTCATCGTCTGGATTCCACCAATGTATTCCCGTCTCTTTGTTTCTAAAAATAGCCGTCCCTGTTTCTTTCTCAGCGTCTGGGGTTAGATAGCAAACCGCGGCCCATGTTGTCGCATCGTGGTGAATCCATGACCTATCTGTTTCTGTGGTAAACTGAAAAGCCGTGTTAGCCTCTCGGGGCCAATAGGTAATTTCTTCTTTTAAAATCTTGTCTTGAATGTATTTCTTTATAATTTCAGAATCGTACTCACTTACAGGGTCAGTTCTTACACCCGGATAGTTTCCGTGCCCTGCTTTAAAGTAGTGCATTTTTAAAGCTTGCTCGCGTACCTCGTCTGGGTTTTCATAAAAATCATCAATGATATATAAGGTTTGTCGCATAATTAATTTTCCTTTTTTATTTTGGTTGTTTGAGTGTAGGCATTTTTACATCTTACCTAGGATAATTTATTTTTATAAAGCCCTATTCTGGCCTCTCTGGTAAATCTGAATAACTCAGTTCCGCGGTTTCAAAAGTTTCCACGGTGTCCGAGAGGTCACGCAATGCCACACGATAGAACCTCCAGCTTTCTCTTGCTAAACTGGATAAAGGGCTATCAGGTACTTGCGTCCAATCTGAAAGGTTTAACAAAGAATCCCTGCGGTTCCTGTTGATATTGCCAAACGGGATCGGGTCGGGCTTTCTGCTGATTAATGTTTTATCTGAGATTTGAACCTTTTGAACTGAAGCGTCAGCTATGCCTTCAATGGCTGTTTGGCCTTCTGTGCATAATGACGCAAGAAAGACCTCTTTAGCTTCGTTATATCTTTCGGCTTCGATTCTTGTCAACTCGTCTAAATTAAGTTGATCTGTAACTAACTCCCCTGAAACCCTTTCAACTTCTTGTTGATAAAGGTCTCTTTTTGTCTCTTCTGAGGAAGGCTCACCGCCGGGTATTAAGCTTTCAATAGATCTTGTTAAAGACTCAATTTCGGTTTCTGCTTTTTGAAGTGCCTCCCTAAGATTACTAACGCATTTTTCAGCTGCGGTATACTCAGGGGAAGCCGCTGGAGCCTCCCACAAAGTATAGCCCGTTTGGTCAATTCGTCCGGTGGTTTCATTGTATATTATAAAATTCATTTTTATCCCACCTTTTTAATTGTTAGTTGGAAAGTTGAGTTAGTTGGGTTACCAATTGTGCTATCAGCTCTACCCGTTACTGCGTACACAACGTCATCTGTAAACTCACTTACAACGTCTTGCACTTCATAAGAATACGCGGAATTAGTGCCCGCACTGCTGGTTTCAATTTGAGCAATGGTTTCCTGTGCTCCTGTTCCTACTCGCCGTTTTAACTTACAATTTATAACTGTAGTAGAAGTGCTAACTAGTGAAAAGCTGATTAAGTACTTTCGACCTTTCGGCACAAACCCTGTTGCAGCCATAATCTGTTGATCACCATACTGCGTTATAGATGTTGGGGTTACCGTTGAACTGTACTGAACTGTTAGCGCATCCCTTCCATTGAGAATTAGGCGGTCTGCGGTTGAATTTCCGATAGAAGTAGTATTACTAATAGCGGTATTTAACGGCACAAAAGTAGATTTACCAATAGTGATATTATTACTACCAGAGCTAGGCCCATTGGCGTTGCTGCCTATGCAAATGTTATCTTCACCGCTAGTAATGTTTTTACCGGCCTCTGTACCAATACATATATTATTTGAACCCGTGCTCAGGTTAGTTCCAACTCCCTTACCTATAATTGTATTTCTAGCTGCAACCCAGACCGCTTCCACCCGTGCAAGCTGAAAGACCTCGCCTGTTGTTCCGAAGCCATAATAAGAGATTGTTGAGCTTGTACTTGTTGCAACAAAACTTATAGAGGTCTCCGCGTAAACATCGTAGTTATACTTTAAACCAGTCGTTGCAAGTTGTTCCCCGCCTACTGAAGTTCCAGCAACAAACTTAAACGCCCTGCCTACGGCTGTTTGCACTTCTGCGGTAACCGTGTAAGTTCTGCCGACAACCGTTGTCAAGGTTTGATAAACGTAACCTTGTGAAGTCCCTTGGGTCATTTGTAAGAAGTCATCAACCAGAGACAAAGAACCAAAAGCGGCTTCCCTAGTAATTTCAGCAGTTGCAAGTGAGGAGGTAGCTTGCGATTTTGTCCAACCAGTAGTTCCGTTAGAAAAGTCACCATTGGAAACTATGCTAGTTGCGGTGGAATCGCGGTCAGCCCACGTGGGCAAACCTCCCACCCCTGCGCCCTCACCTAGCACTATATTACTTGCAAGGTTGTCGGTTCTTACTGTATTACCGAGTCTTACGTCTAGCGCCTCGCTGTTTCCTATTTGTATTGTATTGGATTTACGACTAGGAATGCTTGTTCCTGAAATATTATTGTGAATAAAGGTATTAAAAGACCCATAACTATTACCCCCTGAACTTTGACCGAAGCCTGCATTGTATTTGCCTCCGTAAAGAGTCCCTAGGGCTGAGTTACCTGCTGATACATTTCCTGTCCCGTTTACATTATATCCCAATGCTCCTCTTCCAATGCCTACGGAAGACTCCGCACCGGAGGAGGTGCCGAAGCCGCCTACTGAGAATGACCCAATGGCAATATTGTCGCTACCGGATGTAATTCGCCATCCCGCATAAGACCCCAGTCCGATGTTGTCATCACCAGTCGTTAATTGGAGCAAGGATTGATACCCTAGTGCCACATTGTTTTCACCATTAAGGGCAGCAGAGGTTAAAGTATTATAACCAATGCCGATATTGTGAATGGCAAGTGTGGAGCTTGCTTGAATACTATCAACCGCACCTTCACCTATACCAATGTTACCATCTTCACCAGGACTAAATGCTACTTCCGTTATTCCGTTAATATCGAGAAAGCCACCCTGTAACGTGGTTAAGTCTGTAAAACTTTGGCCCGCTGGTATAGTTGGGTCGGTAGTGCTGGGATTTTGCCACTGAAAGACTTGGCCGGTAGTGACTTGCCAATATATGTCTGCATTATTTACGGCGTTGTCGCCTCGATAGCTTTGGATAAGTTCATATTTATCTGCATCGCTGTCAAGGTTCGCATCTACATCGAAGGCGATAGCCGCCCCCGCTGATCCAATCTGGCCCCGTATGCCGGAAGCTAGAGAAATCACCCAGTCCTCTGATGGGTTTGCTGTCCATAGAGTAGCGCCCGCGTCTAACTGAACTCCGCGAACTGCTCTGTATAATAACTGGTTTACGGTAACTGTTGGGGCCACTGCTGTCCAACCCGTTGCGGCGTCTGCGGCGGCTCCCGTGTTTACATTAAAGCCCAGCCCTGTGGGGGGCGTTGACGGTGAATCAATTTTGTAAAGTTCTACCTCTTTAAACGCTACCCCATCCCGAACATCGGTAATAGTAACGGAGGCTGCTGCTGATCTTGCCATTTTGTGTACCTTTTCGTTTATCTTTGATTTGCAAAAGATGAAAATTAAAAAGCTTAACTATAGCCCCCAAAAATTTAAACTTTGAGGGCTACAGTTTTGCCTTGTTAGTCTGGAATATTCCCAACGTTGCAAGTAAATTGCTGGAAGTTGTCAACGTCCTCTGCACCCACTGCAAGCCTCCTAAGCTCATCAGCTACCGCGGGAACCGCGACGGTTAAAGTACAAAGAGAATCAGCGGGTAATCCGCTATAACCCGAGGGTACGGTTAAGCCTTGGCGGCCCGCGATTGTACTAGGGTCACCAATTGCTAAGAGTGGCCCGCCTGCTACTGTGTCATTTAACAATTGTGGGTTTCCATTTGAGTCTAAGGCATTTGACACGATCACTACCTTTTTCGCATTTGATGAATTTAGTACCTGCCAACTGTAGGTATAATCATCGTGGTTTGTACTCAAAACGCCGTCTAAAAATACGTTTATCTGTAAAACTGTAGCGGAAGTGTCAGAGCGGAAAACAGTGCCAGTCGTTGAAGTTAAGGTTGTTGTGATAACCGGCGGATTTCTTGTGCTCGCTACGACGTCAAGTTTTAAAATTAAATCTACCACTACTCCCGTGCTTCCTTTGTATGCAATGGTGCAAGTGATAACGCTACTCGTGTCTGCGATAAAACCAGAGGCTGTAATTTTTACTGATTTTGCAGCGACTTGATTTAATGTAGATACGCTAAAACCGTTTGAGATAGTTGCAGACTTTAACCGCCAAGTATTGTTAAGCATAGTGGGGTCGGTAACTGCGGTTGATAGTGTTGCTAGTGATTCCCCGGAGAGTACTGTTAAATCAGCGTCGGCATCTGCTGAGACTAGAGTTGTACTGTCGAAGGTTATAAGCGTTGTATCAAACCTCGGTTGAAGTGCTTCGGCTTGCTGTGTTGCGGTAACTGTGGCCGAGGCAATAGCTGTATAATCTGAAAATGTGCCGCCTACTTCTTGCGTTCTGACTCTATACTGGTAGGTCGCCGCATTTGCTCCGGTGTTATGTGTAGATGAAACCGAGGGGCCAACACTTACAGTTTTAAATACAGTTTCAGTTGATAGCTTGTATTCAAGAAGGTATTGATCAGTCGGCCCACTTGTCGGAGCAACCCAAGAAAGCTCTACCACTTGATCTGCGGTATTATAAGACGCTTGCAGGCTAGTAGGTATTTGGGGTTGAAGGGGTTGTGTTATTCCGGTGTATTCTGAATACCTTACCCATTCCTCTCTTGCTATGATTCCGGGGTACGAATCCGCCCACCCAAAAAGGCTGTTGCTATGTGGCTGGCCGGTAATAGTCACAAAACCATCGTGAGTATCTTCGATCTCACTGCAAAGAAAAATCCGCTCATTTAACCCCGTCCATCCATATTTTTCGGTGTTAATCGAGAATGGTTTGCCCAACAGTAGCCCATACGCATCACTGTATCTTACTCGTGCTTCGATTTCGTCAGATAGCCGTGATTTGTCCATTAAATAAAGGGCGTACTCTGTAAAGGTTTCAATTAAAGGTGACCCCGCATATATTCTTGAAGGCATTAGAACCCCCGGCGTATCTTCTACTGCAAAGGCCGACAGGTATGGGCAATCAATATCCCCTTCGCTATCTTGAAGAAGGTCTTCTGTAATGTAAGTATTATTAAACACAACAATGGCTTCACCGTTTTGCTGCGGAACCCTCAAACCCTCATCAATGTACTGCGTGTAGTCTAATGTAAACCGGTTGTACCTGTCTGCATTACGCTCGCCCACAAATTTAAAATATTCTGAGTTTGCGTCTGTAAACTGGTGCTGAATATCGGAAGATTCCAAAGGCTCCCTAAAAAAACATCTAATTTTTCCTAGCTCTTCATAAACGATTAGCCCGCTTGAATCCTGGATGTCTTCAATATAATCGGTGTAACTACTTCTTCCCTGCATTACCCCGTGGGCTTGCTTCGGCACCCTTAACGCCCGGTCAGCATTAAAAAAGCTTTCCGCGTCAAGATCGTTTGCTAAAAACCCTGGCCCACAGATAGGGTCAGTTAGAAAGTCAACTAGTACCCGGTTAAACCTATTATTATCTGATTTTACGGATGACAACCCGTTTACTGTGTGATCGTTCCTTTTTGCTGCTTGAATTTTTAGGGGTAGTGCCAAATCAAATTGGCCTACTGCTGGAAGCTCACCTACTGTGCCTTCTGTCGTCAGGTACGAAAATAGAAACCTTACAGTATTCGGCTGGTTTACTATATCTGGAAACATTACAGTTGAGATTTTAGCGTAAGAATAATTTGCGCCCTGTTCAAGATAAAGATAGTCGGGCCGATCTTCTCCAATTGCTGGATCAGACCAATTTACTCTTCGAATATACTCCCCGCTAGCCGTTGGTAAATCCCAAGCGTCCAAGATATCTTGCTGAATAGTTGAACTAAAAGTAACATCTAACACATCCCCCGCCTGTGTCCATAAACAGGGCATATTGTAAGAGGAAGGGAAGGAAGGCCTTGTTGTACCATATCCGATAGAACACGTTTGAGCTGTTGACCTATCGTAAAAATCTGCGGGGGTGTAGTTTGAAGTTCCAAAGATAGGATCAAGCGGGGCCGTTAGTGTAACACTCCCAAACTCTCTAGTGTCCCGCTGAGTAACCATAAACTTCGGGTTTGGAAAACCATTAGAAAGGATACCCCCGGCTCGTGTCGCCTCATAAACTGCTGTTACGATTACATAGCCAAGGCCTCGGCTATTAGCAGTAATAAGCCCGTTCGATGTGTCTACAGCTTGCGATAGCGCAATTTGATCATGGCTCGCCCATTGTACTTGGATTATACCTGAGATGACAGTTTGACCGTTAACAGTTCCAGTAATCGAGCCGACACTAGTTGAATCCGGCAATATTGTCGCGGGAGCTACCAGCCTTATAACCTGCTCCGAAACTGGCCCGCTATAGTTTAAGCCATCAAAAAAGATTTCGAGCTTATCAATTTTATCTGACGCTACTGCGTACTGTACAGAAACAAATCGAGAGTTTTCTTCGACGCCATCCACTTCATTAGGGTATCTCTCTCCATACCACTGACCGGTGCCTACAATGGATCCCACGTAGGTCGAGACGGAGCCGGCACCTATTGGGTTAAAAACGAAATTATAACCAGATACCGGGGAACTTGAGCTACCCCCATACGCTGCAAAAACCTCAGCGGGTGTCGGGTTCCAAGCATTAATCACCCTAGCATCTACTTGCGCCGACCCGTAAACCTTAGCAGGTTGGAAATCAGTGCCAGCACTTTCAACAGTCGAACCCGTTCTTTTTGGTTTTTGATTAGACTTAATTGCCGCCGGCACACCAAACGCTTTTTGAAGAATATTACGACTTTTATACTTAGTTTCGATAAGTGCGAATTTGCCAAATTTAACATCGTCAAAATCTCGAGTAGCATTTACAAAAATATTATCAACCCGTGCTTTGTCGGCTACGCTGGATCCATAAACCCCATCTTGTATTCTCTTTTGATGCAATAAGTCTAAAGCAATGTTTTCCGTGCTCTTTTGCGCATCAACTAATTGAGAGGATACAATTAAGGTAACAGTGCCATCATCTTCTACGTCGTTGACCGTTTCCATCGGCCCTTGTTTAAGGGTCTCCACATTGCTTAGGGTAGCTGTGGTCGTATTCCATTCACCTTTGTAAACTGTAGCTTTTCTACGCCGATACGTGCCGTCTCTTACAGCATCCCTCATATCTGTGTTGCCGTTTTTATCGACAAGGTTTAGAACTACTTCTTGCGGCACATTTTCAAGGCTTAAAACCCTTTTTGTTGATAAAACGTCAGCCAGTAAACCATCAGCAAAATAAGTTTTACCATCGTGTACTAAATCGAATGACGCTAAAGCGGATCTTCGGGTAATTGTTGCCGAAAGCTCAAGTTCTACCCATGATACAAAAATACTCATAAAGCCTCCTCAATTTCAAAGTCGTATGATACGTAATCTAAAGCCCCGTTAAAATATTTGGCGTTCGGTGTGTTAGTTATGTGACCCGTAAATTTGGGTTGTAATATTTCAACAGTTGTTGAGTTTGTAACAGCTTTTCTTAAAATCGGAAAAATTAAACAAAAAGAGCTGTTTTCGTTATACGAGTTTACTCGGTATAGCGTGGTATCCCCGGAGAAATTTATCAGCATCCCTTGGTAAATAGTTTGCCCTGTGGGAAAGTCAACCCCATTTATTCCATTTCTAAGGGGTATACTGCTACTTCCCGCTGCTGAGTTTACCGCTGGAATAACTGGAGTGGACGATCCGGCACCTTGATACTTGTAAAAAATCTCAGGTAGCACCATTGTCACGGTATCAAAGGAATAGGCCGCGGCCAACATGACGCCCTCGACGTAACGCCGTTTTGCCGCCGACTCCGTTTCAATTGTCATTTCAGCGTTTAACCTAGCGGCCCCATTGGAGACCGCCGTATTGATTAAAGTCGCTGTACGGTTGCGATAAAATTGTGTCTCCCATTCTGCGGAGAAATCAGTAAAATCAACTAAACTCATATCTATATTTATATTTGCCATTTTTAAAGTCTCCGATTCTTAGGAATGCGAGAAAAACCTGACCGGTCAATCTCGCCTTGTCTTAGTGAAGTTAATACACGCGGGGCAATAGCGTCCGCCGTTGATTGACTGTTTCGGCCAAAGCCAACATTAATATTATTTACAACGTGATCAATTCGAGATCCACCGCCGCCCGAAAGCATGCGGTCTGTTCTTGCGTTGTCTACTACCGCCGAGCCTTTGGGGAGGTTGACCATTTCTGGGCCACGTTCACCAACTAGAAATTGACCGCCTTGGTTTACAAATCCGCCCGTTTCAAGCCCCTGCACGGTTTGCGCTGCAATTGTACCTAAAGATAGGCCATAGGCGATTGTGTTCATTGTATTAAGGGAAGCAGTGGTTGCCTGGCCGCTTGTAAGGGCAATCGGTGCGGTGAGTGGGTTAGCAGCAAGACTTGCTGTGGTGTTGGCTCCTGCTACAGTTGCCGCCATTGTACCTTGTGCATACGACATACTTGCATTGGCCACGGCTGCCGCCTGCGACAGCAAGAACCCCGCTTTTGAGCCTTCGGCGACAGTATTAAAGAACTCCGATGCTGCGCTTGCCAGTGACGCATAAGCGCTCATTTTGGTAATACGCTGTTGAACCTCAAAGCTGGTTTGTTGCGCTGCTGTCACGTCTGCGGCTGCCTGTGCTGATGCCCTAAAGGCGTCTGTCTGCACTCCAATTAACCGCGTTGTTTCTTGTAAAGCGGCGTCTTGCTCTGCTGTCAGGTTTGAGCCTTCAAGCATACCCTCCCTAAAACTGGCTTCCAGCTTTTCTTTTTCGGCCATGAGTCCCGCTTCGAAGGCCGCGGTTTTCTCAAGAACACTTGCACCCGCTTGATTTGCGGCTGTCTGCTGATTAGTAAGCTCAAGTTCCTTTAACATGTCTTCGTTACGGATAACAGAGGCATCATGTATAACTTGCATTGCCGCGGCATGGTCTTTGAGCTGTTGTACTTCAGCTTCGTTTAAAGCGCTGCCAGGGCTTTCGGCTGGCTTTACTTGTGGGCCGTCTTCAACTGTCTGATTAATAGCCCCGTCAAGCATTGAGCTAATCGAGCTGACTGGCAGTCCATTAGCCAAATCGGCAACCCTTTGCAAAGAGTCCGCCAAAGCATCATTGGAGACTTTAGCGTCATCTGCGTCGTCTTTAAAGATAAGATAAGCGCTAGAGGCTACCACTGCTGCGGCTGCTAGGCCCGCTGCTGCTGCAACTGGGTTTAGGAGTGCCTGGGCTATAGCTGCGCCTGTGATGGCCGTCCGATAAGTAAGTAGGGCCGCTGTGAGGGCTTTAAACGCCACACCCATTGCAATAACGCCTTTAAGAATTTTTACCCCGCTGTACGCTATAAAGAACCCCGCAATAAGACCGGAGTTCTGAGCAACCCACGAACCAAAGTTAATAAAAGCCAGTGTTAACGCTTTTACCGCTTCACCTATTGCCTTAATTTTATCATCATAATCTCCAGAGACGGGCAAAGCTTCCAATATTGCTTTGGTAAAGTTTGCTTTAATACTTTCCCCGAGAAGAAACATTGAATCATTAGCCTTTTCGGCGTTTCCTAGCAATTCAGAGCCAATAGACAACCCTAGATCCCGGGCACGGTCCCTAGCAAGAGATAATGACCCCGCGGTCTCGCTCATAATAGTGCCAAGCTCTTTACCGGCTCGGCCTAAAATCTGCTGTGCAATAGCGGAGCGCTCAGAAACATTTTCCATGCCTTGCAAAGCGGCAATAACTTTAAGTAGCTGTTCTTCTGGGGATAGCTTAACAAGCCCCTCAAAAGATAAGCCTAAAGCATCAAAAGCGTCTCGCTGTGTAGATAATCCACGGCCTAGGTCGCGAACCTGTCTTGAAAGCGCCTGTGTAGTCTTTACAAGGGCTTCAGCGGATGACCCGCCCAACTCAAAGGCCACCGCTAGTTCTTGGTAAGCGGACGTATTCAGCCCTGCATTACGTGCGGACTTTGCGATTTCATCGGCGGCCTTGATGCTCTGGTTGGCTAGGCCTGCAAAGGCAACGCTTGCGCCTGCTGTTATTTTGGCAATGTTTGCAAAAGCTTTCTTGGTGTTCTTTGCATAATTAGCGATTGTCTTGTTAGCTTTGCGTAAGTCTCTTTGCAGCTTCGCATCGTCTGCGCTTAACTGTAGGACAAGGGATGCAATAGTAGCCATGGTTTACTTTCCTTTCTTTTGTTTGCGGGCTAATCTTTTAGCCGCTTTGTTTACGTTTTCGCCAAGTCCTTTTGCAAAGATGCTGCGGGCTTGCTCATGTAGTGCTGTAAATGCTGGGCGGATTACTGGGGTAGAGTTCCGGTCTCTGTTGCCATACTCTACGGCAAGAAATTGCTTGTAGGTGGCATCGTCGCCCGTCTTTCGTTGCCAGCCAACCTTGCCGAGCATCACGGTATCTTGTGTGACATCTTCATTTTTTAAGTCTTTCTTGTTTGGCTTGCGGACAAGGGACTTAACAGCGTCTTTCAGCACTCCTGAATCTACTGGGGTCGTTGCCTCGATTCTCTGGTGAAACGGCACCAAGGCATCTTTCATGGGCTTCCTGTAGAGGCTTCCCGCCTTCTTGGCGCCAAGGTCTTTGGCAAGGTCTCTAATAGCTTTTTGAGCTGATAAGATCCCTTGCAATTCTGAATTAATCTTTGTCATCCTCGAAGCGCCTTTTTAATTCGGGGTTTGTGGTGGAATTGGCGAACATATGAAACGCCATTTTAAAAGGATCGGCCTTTTTCTTTTCTTTGTGGCCGTGCAATAGCAGATTAAAACTAGGCAAAACTTGCTCTAGTGGTTGGGCGTCTTTAGGTTTGAACTTGGGCACGTTTGCCGCGTAGATTGCTTGCTGAGTATTGTGGCTGCTGATATAGTCGTAATTGATCTGCTGGGCGTCTTTTGCATAGCCCACTATTCCGTGCTGCATTAGCATATAATAATCATTTACGTATGAAGTTGGGATAGCCTCAATCTGAGACCAAGGCATTCCGTTGTCCATCATTTGCAAGCGAAACATCCGCTCCTTGTCCTTCCCTATTTTCCCAGACGGTCAACGCTCGGGTTAAGCGCTTCGGGGACTGCCTGCATAATATCATTTAACAACCGTGAAGGCATATTTTCTTCTAGATCTTCAATGCTCGCCGCGTCATCGAAGGGCTGACCCTTAGCATCGCAAATTAAATCTTTGAACATTACGAGGACGCCGCTTAACTCATGCTCTCCGGTTTCCCCTGCGGCCTTGAGTACCGCTTGGGTCTTCTTAAATGGAAGGTCTTTAATAAATACACCTTCAACACTTGTTGAAATTACGTTTGTTCTTTTTAGCTGTGAAAGTTTAGCCATTTTATTTGTCTCCTGTTTTTGGGTTTAATTAATTCGTGTGACTGGGTTAACGTGCTTTGCAAAATACAAATCCATTAAAATCTCTGATCTGCTTAGGGCTTCGCCCGCGGACATTTCGGGGTTTTCAATCATGCTATCCCGTGCCATTTCTAAAATGTATTTTCTTTGGTGTGCTCTGTCAAACCACCAACCTGTGTTTTGTTCTTGGTCTTCCATTTTTAATTTTCCTTTTATTAATTGAATTTCGAAAAAAGAGCGAGTACCCCGAAAGGCACCCGCTGAGTTTTTGGTTACTAGGCTAGATCAACCCAAACCAAATCACCTGAACGGCGAACTGTTACTTCTAAAGTGGCGATACCATCGGCAGAGCCGCCGGTAATGCTAGTGTTTACTACCATACCGTTGAACATACAGAATGTTGCAGTAGCTCCTGGAGTGTTGCCGGTAGTTGTGTCGAAGGCAACTACAAAGCCACGGTCAGTGGTTCGTGCGTCATCGCGAAGGGCGACTGAAGTAGCATCGGCCATGTTCATCGCCAGAGAGAAAGTAAACTCTTGCGCCGTGCCTTGACCAAGTACGTGTGAAACTACAGGGCGGCCAATGATTGATAAATCTTGAATTGAATCTTCGTTAGATAGCGCTGAAAATTCAGTGACCCCATCAACAAAATTGCCAGCAATGGCAAAGGCTTCGGCTGCTGCTGAGTCAAAAGTTGTGATGGCTGTCGCGTTGGTGTAGAGGCCAGAATTATGGCCAGAAAGAAAACCGGATGGTGCTGTCATGTTATGACTCCTAGGTTATTACGTCAAGTTGTAAAGTCACCTGAAAAAGTATAGGTGAAGTGCTTGTTGCCGTTTGAAAAGCGTTGATTATTTTGAGGCTTTTAAATAAAACCCCTTGTATGACTCCGCTAGAATTGTTGTACTCCGCGTAAATCTGATTTTGCATTGATATTGCTCGACTATAACTGTCGGCATAAATATTAATATCATAAGTGGCTCGGGTTAGCTCCATGCTCCCCCCGATACCGCCGGTTTTATACCCGCCTAGCTGGGTAATCGTAACCGCCTCTTTTAACGCTGGGTCTGCCTGTACAGGTTCAATAGGTACACCTGAAAATTCAGATTTTGTTGCTAGGTCAATTGCGAACGCTTCTAAACTCATAATACACGCCTCACTTCAAAGGTGATCGTTCGGTTTTTGTAACCGTCTTTGACAATTCCTGTAACGCTGTACTCGATAGAGTCTATAATTACAAAATCGACCGTTCGGACTGTTGCAATGGTGGGCGTATAATAACACCGAACGTGGTACGCCTCTTCTGTGGGCTGTAGTCCTCTGATCATTCGCTCGTCAAGGCTAATGCTTAGAATGTCGGCGCCAGTGTTAACTATTAGCACGTTAGCTGTGGTGGACGTAGCCGAAAAGCTGCTGCCGGTTGTTGTCTTTGAAACAAATTTTACAGGCCGTCTAATCATACCCAGTTTCTCCGATACGGTGCCAAAAGCCTTTCTGCGGTTACGTGGGCCTTTGAACGGGAGCCTTCTAAATTGTCGGCTCGGTCGTGGAAAAGATCAGAGATTACCATTAGGACAGCTTGCTTAATCGCTTCGCTTTCTGCGGTGTTTAAGTTTGATGTGCTATAGGTGACTGTGATCGGGTTCGTTATTTGGGTTGATAATGCCGCGGAAGGCGAAAGGGCGTAAATTAACGCCGCTGACTCACCTGAGTTGTCGATTATCAAACTAGTTGTTAAGGTCTTAACGGCGTTTGCCGTATCATAATAAGTTACTGAGGGTGCGGGTCTGCTGTCTGCAAAACGCTTTGACAGTTCAAGCCTGGCGTCCCATGCATCGTAGTAATCTACTATGGTCGAAGACTCTAAGGACTCGCCGATATAGTTGCTGGCAAAGGTCGAGGCCGCAACAATCAAGCGAGTTAAGTAAGTATTATATGTTGTGTCGCCAAAAAGTGACAAATGGTCTGATACCTCTTGAAGACTCACTACACCAGCGGAAAGACTGTATTTTACTTCCGACTTAATCGGTTTTTTCATTGTGAACTCCAAAAATTTAAAGGGTGTGGCAACCCCGAAGGGTTACCACGTTTTACTTCTTTAATTACTAGGCTACAGTGTGGATTACTTCAAGACCTACCAGAGCTGCATCATCCCAGCCGCTGTTCTTGAATCGACCATCTGCGTAGTAAGTGTTAAAGCCTGGTGCAGTTTGATCGTACTCATCGATAGCCAAGCCTTTACGCTCACAAATAGCTAGACCGCGGCTAAAGTCGCCGAAGTATGCCGCTACTTTACCTGCGCCATCTGCAACAGCGGTACCATTTGGAAGAATGCCATCGTCAAGATAGCCGTTAATCATTACGGGATAACCGAATACACGGCTAATTCCAGTAGTAGGGTCGAAGACCATACCGCCACCAGTAGCAATACTAGATTCAGTTAGCTTGGCGAACACGTTGGAAGAAACCATGAATACACCGTTGGTGCGGTAGGCTACGTCACAAGTTGCAAGCAAATCAGAAAGAATGCCAACAATGTTAGATCCATCAATAGGCAACTGAGTACCAGTAGTAGGCTCAACGTCCCAAACGACTTTACCAGCGCCAGCAGTAGCTGCTTGGGTCTGGGTCTTAAGTACGGCTGCGGCGTCTTTTGCCTGAGCAACAGAGTACTTCTGTACAATCAAACCAGCGATAGTGTTACGGATACCGTCAATGTCTTCCAAGGAAGGTCGGCTAAACTGCATTTGAGAAACCCAGTTCTCAATGATTACGTTCTTAGCTACAACAGCGGAAGTATCACGGGCCAACAACTGTGCTTGAGTCTGTACGGTAGAGTCCGAAGTGAACTCGACGCCAGTTACGTTAGGCAAGCGGATAGAGCCGCCAGATACATTCAATACAGTAGCTTGAGCACGGAACGGGTTAAACTGCTCTAGTGTGTGGTAAGTGGCGTTAGAACCTACGCTGCGGGGGTCAGTTGCACCGACTGCTGCGTTATTGCCGGGTACTGCCTTAGTCAGGTCAAGGTTTAAGCGCTTAACTACCGCTCCATTTTCGTGATTGAAATCTTTGAACTCCATTGGTGCTGCTCCTTTGTAAATTACGGGGGATGTGGCTGCCATTTTGGCTTCCATTTCTTCGCGGATTTCCGCCTTTGCTGCTTCGATTGCTTCAACTTGGGCGCTCTTTACTTCGTCCAAGTCTGCGGCTTTTACCATACCTTCAAGGTCGGCTCTGTCGGCTTTGGCCTCTAGTGCTTCAGTCTTTACCATGCCTTCAAGATCGGCTTTATCGGCCTTCTCTGAAACTTGGGCATCCATCATTCCTTTAAGTTGCTCGGCAACACTCATTTCAACTTCACTCATAAAAATTATTCCTTATATAAATTAATTAATTGGGCCATTACGTCTTCACTTTTTAGCTCTTGTTCCACTACATCGCGTAGGGTTGATTTGCCAGCGGAGATAAACGTCATAGCTTCTTTTCGGGAAAGACCAGCATCACGCAAGACTTTCTCAAGGCTTCTTAGGTCAATTTGACCCTCATCATTTTTGGCGGATACTATCTGCGCCTGGGGGTTGGCTGGTTGAATTACAATGGAGGTTTCAAATAATTCGATCTCCTTAAATAACCTGCCTCCGTTTTCAATGTCTTCATAATCCGAAGATCTGAAGCCAATAGAAACAGAGCCTACAGCACCCTTCTCAAGATAAACTTTTACGTCTTCGGCTTTGGAGACGCCTTTGTAAAGCTCTCCTGTTCCAATGACGCCTTTCTCGTCCACCTCGAATTTTGTCCAGCTTCCAATAATCTCATCTCGTTTATGTTCCCATAGCATAGGAATTGCGGAGTTTTCTTGGTCGTTAAACTGCTTTACAAAGTTATCTGCTGCGCCCTTGTCCATCACATCACCAACTAGATCGGCGTTGCCGAATGTGGTGACGTATGCTTTGAGCTCGCCAGCTTCAATATCAAACTTCTTAATTAACAGCGGAGAATCCACTGACTTAACAATCATTTCTGAACTAGCCATGTTTCATCAGCTCCGGTTATTTTCTTAGTTTTCTCAAAGTACGCTTTCAAGACAAGTTTAGTTTCACCGGTCTTTGAGTTGCGTAGCTCTACATAGTTGCCGCTTGCGATTTCGTGCGGGATGCTCTTTGTCTCATAGCTATTCATCTGGCATATCTCCTAAATTTCCGTCATCGGTTGCCTCTTCGCCCGCTCGGTCTCCCGGTTGTGCTGGGGGTGCTGGGGGTGCTGAGGTGTGGCCTAGCTCGTCTACCCCTTCGCCCTCAATCCGTGTTAACCCTATAAAGGCCCGGGCTTCGTTCGGGGTCATAATAGCAGCCCCTGCGACTGCTGTAGAGGCAATGGTGACTTGAGATGCAAGATCTCCCTTGATCATAGCGCCAGCATCAAACCGAATATCCGTAGTGCCTGTGGTTAGGTTATGACTAAAGGCCTGCTCGATATTGTACAGAATAGGGGCGAATGTATCTCGGTACATAGATGCCAAACGGGCGCTTTGATTCGAATACTTTTCATCTGCCATGCCACCCACAAGACTCGCGGGCACCCTGAATAGGGCTGCAATCTCGTTTATAAGGTGTGTACGGAGTGCTCTTAGGTCTGCATCTGCGGGGGTGCTGCCCTTCATGGCTGTCATCTTGCCACCCTCTAGGACTGCTATGCCGCCACGCCTGCTGCCACCTTGGCCAAAGCTGGCCTTCAGTTGCTTGTACAACGTCTCCCGGCTTGTGTCGTCAAGAGCTGCTGCCATCTCTACGGAGTAGTTGACTGATACACCATTTGCAAAAGTTTCAGACATTAGCTGATCTGCCGCATTTAATGCACCTATCCGCTCAGCGGCGCAGAGTACACGGGATAGCCCTGTAACATCATGGCCCGCAACATCGCGAATATGAATAATTTCCTTATTGAGCATTATACCAAAAGAAGAGTGCCTGTAGACCGGTATGCCAAACTTGTTTGCGGAAACGCTCATGTCATCGGGGTCTACTGGGATCATCTCGATAACCCTACCGTTGGGCGCTCGGACTACTCGCGTAAAGGAGTTGCCGTAAACCAGTAAGTCTTTGACGAGGGCTGCTTTAAATTCGTAGCCTGTCTGGAAACTGTTGGGGCGCTTGAGTATTATGTTAAGCTGATTCCCATCGGCCTTGTTTTCTCCTGACCAGACCTGTAACGGAAGCTGTGCTATCCCTTGAGCGATTACGTTTACGCAAGATAAGACTGTGGCATTTTTTAAAGCGTTCTCCGTGGTTACACTTTGACCGCTCTTGGTTGTTGAGCTTGCGGCATTAAAGAAAACCCCAGCGTGGGGGCTTCCTTGGCCTTCCGGCTTGTTGCGGCCTAAAATCATATCTATTAAACTGCGATTGTCAGCCATGCGGCCTCCTTGTTATAAGTCTATGAAACCAAAATTAAAGGTCTCGGGTTTGTTTGCATTACCTGCCGCGGCTGATACAGCCATGATCAAAGCAACAATACTATCAATCTTTAGGTTTTGATCATCCCCTTTTCGAACTTTGATATTGGCATTGAGATCCGTGTAAACAGCGCAGTTACTGAGCTGCCATAAAAAGAAAGGGTTGCCATCATGTTTCAAGCGTTCTTCTGTAATCCAAACCTCGGTTTCCTTTGAGGGTGCTGAGAGGTGGCTTATCCCTTGTCTCACCATTAGCACCGGTAAGCCTTTATCTTCAAGCTCATTGACCAATTGCGTAGCATTGTACGGATCGGCACATATAGAGTGTACACTGTGCTGTTTGCAACTCTGTTCAATGAAACTCTGGATCTGGCGATAGTCCGTTGTCAGCCCCTCTGTAATCTTCAACACCCCCGACTCGATAGCCTGGAGATACATCGGGCGAATATGTGGCGGCGCATTATCTACGGCGGACTGTGGCAGCCACGTCATGAAGTCAACGGAATACTGGCCGTGCCCATTATCCCATACCCGAGTAACCGCACAAAGGTCGCGAGTCTGTGCCAAATCCATACCGATGTAACACGGGCCTTCTCTAACCACGGGGCCAACTGAATTTTCCCAGTGTTTCACATCGACCCAAGCCGAGCTACTGCTCTGCCAGAGGTTGAAGTGTTTCACAAGAACCCCGGGGCGCTGGGCAATCACTGCATCCGCTTGGTTAACTTGCGACTGGAGGTAGTCAGTATTAATGCTCACATTTAGATTAGGGTTCGCTTTAATCCAAACCGTTGGGTCTCTCCAATCGTCCTGCTCGTCTAGGGTATAGATCATAGCAAAAATGCGATCATCAGTCAGGCGACCTTTTAAAATGCTTTCCGCGTAACTGCGTTTCTCATAGTAGGAAGTGACTTTGCTGAAGTAGGCCGTAGTGATATAGATGATCAAAGGACTCAATCGGGCACCCACCGCACTTGTCATAACGCCAATAATGTTTCGATCTTCAATAGCTCCGGCCTCGTCTATTATTACTAGAGAAGGGTTTAAACCATCGAGGCTTTTAGAATCTCGGGCCAACGGTTTGAAGCTGCTAAATCGCTCGTCGCACTTAATCGCTGAAACGGTTTGTGACAGCTTCCCAGATAAACGATCATCCATCTTCTTTGCCATCTCGCCAGCGGAGTCCCATACAATCTTAGCCTGATCGGTTTTTGTGGCGACAGAGTAGACTTCTGCACCAGCATCACCAAACAGCAATTCATATAAAGAAATCGCAGAACAAATAAAACTCTTCCCGTTCTTTCGTGCAACCTCAATTAGCACCTCGCGGAATCGCCGTTCCTTTTTATTGGATCGCCTGCGCCACCCGAAGACCTGAGAAAATAGAAAGAGCTGCCACGGCTCCAAGTCAAAAGACTTCCCGGCTAGCTCTCCCTTCACGTGCTTAATATACGTGCAGAACTGCAAAAAGTGGAGTGCCGCGGGGGCACTAAAGACCCAAGTGGATTCAGGGTTTTCCTCGGATTGCTTTAGGTCATCCAACGCCCTTTGGCAAGCTTGGGCTGCAAGAACTCCTGCAACCACTCTGCCCGCCACAACGTCCTCCGCATACTGCCAGGCTTTATCAAGTTGTTCCATGATCAAACCCCTTTTCGAAAAATCGCGTCAAAGTTAGAATTGAATTTTTCCGTGTCCTCACTTTGGCGCCGGTGGGTGCCTTTGGTGCTCCCCTTCATTTGGGATTCACTAGGCACCAATGCCAGCCCATCACTGCCAAGGTTAACGGCGGATTGCTTGTGAATAATCGAACGGGCCTTTGGCAACTCTTTGGCCTTGGGTGCCTCTTTGTCTTTCTTGTTAAAAATAGCATCCCAGTTACTCTCAAACTTTACCTTGTCTGTGGGGCGTGGCGCTGAGCCTTTGCCACCGTGAGTAGCGCCAGCAGCCATTACGCTTGCGCCTTTTGTTTGGCCAGCTTGTTGGCTTTGCGGGTTGCTGCTCGCTTTGCGTTGGCAGCTTTCTTCTTCGCCTGCTTATTCGCCTCGGCTACTTGCTCAACGGTTAGCACCGGCTCCAGCATTTCGGAAGCCATTGAAAGCTCTTCATCAGTGTAAGAATCAACGGTTACCACGTAAGGCGTAGGGGAGGGCGGGTAGAAAAGGCTAGGCGGAAGCAGCATCTTTAAAAATTCGATTAACTTTGACATATTATGTATTCCTCTTTTGATTTTGATTTGTTTGGTTTATGGTCTTGGAATCAGGTAGTCTAGCTTTCTTTCTATTCGGTCGAGTTGCTTTGTTACGTGGATCATATCGCGTTCCACCGGTGCCACTGTTGCCAGTGATACCGCATAGGATGCCGCGGTTAATGCTGAGGTAAAAGCTACTATAGCTATGACTTTTTGGAATTCCATTTCGGCTGCCTGTTGTTAGTGAGTAAAGTTAAATAAGTTGTCGAGTGCGGTATCACCGGTTGACTCGGGGGCGGCCAAATCTTCGGCCTTGTTTCTTGTGCTGGGTGTTACTTGGAATTCTTTTAAGATTTTATAAATCTCGGCGTGAGCTTCACCAATCAACCGGGAAGCCAGCGCTCTACCGATCAGGGCACTAGGGCCATCGGTGGCATAAGCAAGGGAGCAATCCTGTAGAAATTGGTACTGCTGGGCCAGAGAGGCGACAAGGGTTGAGTCAATGGATTCGGTGACCCCTGCGTTTTTAAGCTTTTTGGCAATGTGACTATGAATCTCTTCGAGGGTCTTGGTTTCCCCGAGTATGTACCAGTCCGGGGAAACAAGCTTCCCTTTCACTTTGGTCGGTGGTGGTTTAATAACGCTCATTAACCGGTTACCTCCCCCGGACTTTCCAGCTACGCCTGCCATGATATCTCCTTGTTCTAGTTATGATTGTTTTTTATTCGATTTGGTTCTAAGCGGGGGGCCTCAAAAATTCATTTGCGAAAAGGTTATTACCCCCTATGCCTCGGAGCAATTCGGGAAAAGATTTTATGGGATTTTTCGTCAAAATAAAATAATTTTTCCTATTACTCAAGGGAGCGCACTATATTGGTGCGTCTTCATTAATGATAACAACCTCTGCATCAGTCTTGATCACCACCCTAGCCCCACACGATAGCAGCGGCTTATCATTGCCACCGTATATAACAGTGCTCGGCCCGTGTATCTCTACCGCATGGCCGTAGGTGTTAGTCTTACCATCCTTCACAGTCAGCACCGGTTTATTCTCGTTGTGCTTCTTATTAGACCGAATGATGTGCTGATTAACGTGGATGTACTTAATGGGTCACCTCCTGATTATTTAAGTGTTGTTACAGCCCCAGTATTGAGGTCAATGATGATTAGCTTCAGGTAGTCATACACCACGCCCCGCTTCTCGTGCTGGGTCTTTCTACTGTGGCACCCCTTGCATAAGCCTTGCATGTTAGAAAGGGTAGCTAATAGCTGTGGGCTGTGGCTGATAGGGTAGATGTGGTCAACCTCTGCTGCTGGCCTAGTGGTGCCGTAATGGTTACAACAGGCACATAAGGGCTGTTGTGATAGCACCAGCTCCCTAAGACCTCGCCACCTAGCAGAACCGTAGAAGTTGCGGTTATGGGCGCCCCTGTAGCGTGGCTTCCCATCTAGTGCCATGGTGGCTGTATGCTTGGCACATAAGGTGCCTACTGTTGCTGGTTCTGTACATCTGGAGCATTTGTAAATCATACGAAACACCCCTATTAATTTAGCCCTCTCTTCGATAATCCAGTTCATCTTGCATTACTTTGTACATGGCTGGTCGTGGGTAGCGCCTCATCCCATCTATACAGGCTTGTAAATGCTCTGTGTCCATATCAACAATTTTAACGTGCGTAATAAGCTGGTCCCCTTCTCTGCCGTATGTTCCCCACGTTACTACTTCCCTAATAACTTCATGGCTATCGTCTGACATAAGAGTAAACATATCTTCGTCACCGTGGGCAGAATGTCTAACATAATCAAGACCACCATCCAACATGTAAACTTTACCGTTAGCGTCTTGATGTTCTCTGAAGTCGTGTCGATGGACTGAATGCAGCATTGTGCCATCAGGTGTGCGCATCATGTTTCGCAGTATTTCACTCATCACTTAATCTCCTTTTCAAATATCACTTATAAGCGCATACACGCCTATATCAGCTACTCTATATCATAAGTGATACATGATTAGGCCTTCTATACAAAACAGCTTAGGAAGCCCCTAGAGGCCTCCTGGGGTCACTGCTATACAGGCTCACCTACTTTACAAGGGTAGCTGCTGCCAATCTCCCATAACACCGCGGCTTTCTCTTCTGCGTTAGCACTTCGCATAGTTCCGTGGAAAGCTACTAAGGCTTCAATGGCTTTATAATCAACAACACCTTTGCGGCTCATCATGCGCTCGGCTTGCTCAGTAACGATATTTAAAAGTAAGTTGTTCATAATCTTTATCTCTTGTTTCGTTGAATGTGGGGTTATCTTATCACACCCGGTAACCCTGTCAACACTTATTTCAATTATCTTTTATTTAAGGGTAGATAATCTTCAAAATCTATTAGGGACACTGCCCTTAACTTGTACCTAAGTATACCTAAGATACTCTATCAACTACTACTTCTATTTCTTTGTTAGTCGTTGTAGGTTGTACCTTAGTATACTTATGTAATCTTAGGTGGTTTCCCTAAGAGACAGACCTTCCCTAGATACCCCATAGGGCACCCGTGTATACTGTTGTTTCTCCCGTGTACCTAGGATACATATAAGGCCACATCTTATGGCTAACCGGTATTATATGATTACTCCGGTTATTCGTCTGTCTCTTAGTGCAAACCACTAAAAACCATACCCCCAGCTACTACCACTTAAAGTGAGAGGTAGGGGGTTTCGAATCTTACTTATATAGCGCCGATTCTCATCAGTGATTTGCGCTGCCTACAAAGTAGGGCTTACCCTTGTCGGGACTATTCTTCTCTATAATGGGTAGTTTTAACTTTTAAGCCTTAAAATCCCGAAGAACACCCACAGAGCCGTAACTCTGGGGTGGTAGAAAGGTCATAATTTGGATTTACTTTAGAAACCGTATTCTACGGCGACCAGTGATTATGTCTCTTCTATAATGGGTAGTTTTAACTTTTTGAGCTAAATATAACGAAAAAAGACCCCGAAGGGCCATAATATTGGTAGTTGTAGGGTTAGCAGATAAAGTAATCAGTGCTTGCCAGCTCCGACACATCCCAACGGCCTGAGGGTGGTAATGGGCGCTTCACGTTAAACGCCGATTCACAAAGGGTTTCGAAGTTATCTCTGCAAGCAATTGCGGCATACGCGTCCCTCGCTGAGTTGACTAGTTCTGCCATGTGACCCATAGGCACACAGAATTGATCGTGTATGGCTGCAACTGGTAGCTCCTCGGGTATCCCATTGACTATCATAGTAAGCATGGCCGCATCTAAACTATGCACAATGCCCGGTGCAATACTGTTTTTGTGGCCTGCTTTGTTTGGCTCGCCTGTTGGAATGTGTACCTTTAGCCCTAGTGACTCCCCGCCTATAACGCCTGTAATTGTCTCCTCGTATGTCTTTTCTTTGACCTGAAAGGCTCTGAAGTTAGTCTGGGGGATCACCCAAGAAAGCATTGGCCCCTCTTCCGCAAAGTCCACACCGTCCCTAAGATACGCCAGTATCCCCATAGACTTCTTTGCAGACTCTACGCATTTATCATAGATCAAGCCACCCACCACAGAACAATCCGCAAAGTTTAACGCCTCCATCTCGGGTATGCCGTGATCCATTTGGTCGGTTTTAGTAATCTCGCCTGACCCGTATCGTGTACCGCTGTACGGTAACACCATGCAAATGCGCTTTGTGATCTTGCGAAACCCTTTGTGGCCTTCGGGGAGATTAGCCAAATCGGCGATAGCGTCAAGGTTGGCGTATTGCTGAAGCTTCAAAGGGATGCTGTCGAGTGTAAGACCTTTTAAACCTTGCTGCACAAACTTACCAACGTACCTATAGAGGTCGCCGGGTTTACCGTCTGGAGTAGCTGATATATTGACGTACTCTGCAACCTCGTCATCCTTGGCGATCATTGCCAGGATTTGGTTACCCGAGGAAGTGCTATCGAGGCCCAACATGATCCCCGTCAGAAAAACGCCGTCATATGCTAGATACTTTGCCAGATCCTGGCAGCAAGCAATAAACTGATAATACGTCTTCTTTTCCCGGTGAACCCCGAGGCACTCAATAAGATCATAGTTGCCTACAGGATCAACCCCAATGGCTCTCAAGGTCTCAATGTTATCATCGACCCATTTAACCCGATCATCAAAAGTTAGCTTGTCTTCGCCAGCGCAGTTTGCCAAGTGTATCCAAAAATCAGTTTCGACTAGTGGCACCTTATCTTTGAGCACTAGCAACGCCTTGGCAATATCGGCACCCTGCGGGCTTAGGTGGGGCGCTAGGGCGTATTGGCGACCCCTTCCACAAAAGTTGTGTGTGAAATGCAATTCGTGGCCGAGGTACTCAATGGCTAAATCGTGGATAGTGTTAAAGACGCTGCGCTTCTCATGTAGTCCGATAGTCTTCGCTGCTGCCTTCCTACGGGACTTTGATGCCTTTTCGTTACCGAGGGCACGATAAGCGGCGCTAAGGCTCTCAGGGGTCGCCAGTGCGCCTAATGGTGAGTTAGTTTCGTCGATAATGTTAGCGTATGCCAGCAAGTCACTGTTGATTTCCCACGCTGTAGCGCCAAGGCGGTTGATTGCCCTATACATCAGCGGGATCTGCTCAAAGGTGTAGTGGTGT